>Ga0307990_1000767_pt1 | contig 27648 bp, 23 predicted proteins | sample EllFjometagen129_FD_203168 | JGI IMG/M metagenome (GOLD analysis project Ga0307990, IMG submission 203168) | Marine microbial communities from Ellis Fjord, Antarctic Ocean - #129 | ecosystem: Environmental > Aquatic > Marine > Unclassified | place: Southern Ocean | collected 2014-10-08
ATTTTTTTGTTTAATTCTAAATCAGATAAATCCGCAATTTTAATCTGACTTAAAAATCCAGATTGAGTTGTACCGTAAATGTCACCGCTACCTCTAAATTTTAGATCAGCTTCTGATAGTTTGAATCCGTCAGTAGTTTTAGTTAAAATTTCTAATCTTTGCTTAGTTTTAGGATTAGAATTGTCTGTAAACAAGAAGCAAAATGATTGATGCTCAGCTCGACCTACTCGACCCCTGAATTGATGTAAAGAAGCTAAGCCAAAACGATCAGCACCTTCAATCATCATAATAGTAGCATTAGGGTAATCAATGCCAACTTCAATTACCGAAGTAGATACTAATATCTTAGTTTTATTATTAGCAAAATTATTTAAAACTTCTTTTTTTTCGTTTTCTTTCATTTTTCCATGTAAAAAACCTATTTCTAGGTTGGGAAAAATCTCTTCATTTAGCTTCTCATATTCTTGGATAACTGATTTAACTCCTAATTTATCAGATTCATTAATTAAAGGACAAACTACAAAGATTTGATGACCTTTTTTAATATGGTTGTAAATAAATTCATAGGCCTTAGTTCTATTCTTAGGCTCCACAAGTCTAGTGACAATTTCTTTCCGATTAGCTGGTTTTTCTTTGATTTGAGAAATATCTAAATCACCATAAATTGTTAAAGCTAAACTTCTCGGGATTGGAGTAGCAGTCATAGAGAGAAAGTGAGGAGATTCTTTTCCGCCGGGGGCGGATCCGCCTTTGGCGGAAGATTTTTGCAGTAATTCATGCCTTTGACCTACACCAAAGCGATGTTGCTCGTCCACTATTACTAAACCAAGTTTTTTAAACTTAATATCTTTATTAATAATTGAGTGAGTACCAATAATAAAATCTATTTCTCCCTTATTTATTTTTTCAATAAGTTTCTTTTTACTCAAAGTTTCTGCTACTTTCTTTTTACCGTTGTATATTTTTCTATCTTTATTAGTGAAGAGAGCAGAGTTAATATTTTCTTTTTCTAAGTATTTAACTATATTTTCAAAATGTTGTTTAGCTAGAATTTGAGTGGGAGCCATGAAAGTTACTTGTTTCTTATTCAAAACAGTATTATAAGCTGACATTATGGCTACAATAGTTTTACCAGAGCCCACATCTCCTTCTAGTAATCTATTCATTGGGGTAGTTTTTTCTAAATCTTGAAGAATCTGCCAAGAAGCTTTTTTTTGATCTCCGGTTAATTCAAATGGTAGAGACTGAACAAACTTTTTGATCTTATTTTCTTTAAATTCTATTTGGATAGCCTTATTTTTCTTATTGTCTTTTTTAATGGATTTAGCCAGAGAAATTAAAGTGAATATTTCATTAAAAGCAATTCTTTTTTTAGCTTGGTTTAATTTTTCTTGATTATCAGGAAAATGGATTTGACGTATAGCTTCATCTAAAATTAATAACTTTTCGTTTTTTAATATTTCTTCTGGAAGCCATTCTTTTAATAAATAAGTGGCTGGTAAACAAGCTTTTACTAGAAATCTAATTTGTTTTTGAGTTAATTTTTCTGTACTAGGATAGATAGGAACCATTCTGGCGGTATGGGTAGTTTTTTCCTGAACTTTTTCATAGGAAGGACTAACAAAAGAGTAACCTAATAAAGTTTTTTTAACTTTACCAGAGACAAATATTTTATCTCCAGGTTTAATATTTTTAATAATATAAGGTTGGTTAAACCACACAATTTGAATTTGATCAGTGTCATCTTCCAGAAGAGCTTCAGTAATATTCATTCTTTTAGTTTTAGCTCTTTTATTATTAATTAAAGTAATAGTACCTTGAACAGTAGCTGTTTCTTCATTTTGGAGGTCTTTAATTTTTTTAATTTGGGAATAGTCATCATAACGGAAAGGGTAATAAAAAAGAATATCTTCCACTTTATTTAGTCCAAGTTTTTGGAGTTTTTTATAGATATTCGGTCCGATACCGTAAATCTGATCTAATGTTGTATTTAAGTCCATAACTTAATATTAACATATTATTAATTGACTAAATAGGGAATATTGATTAATCAGGTTGAAGTTTGGTATTTTTTCTTGTTTTTTAGGCTTTATTTTACTATAATTAGGGGTAGAAAAGCTATTTTTATGTTTATATTAATAAATAACAAGAAAAGATATGGAATGTGATAAGACAAAAAAGACTGTTAGCCTTGTGCTTTTAGTTGCCGCAGTATTAATATACTTTTTAACAGAGTGGCCAATTTGGATTCCAATATTAGTATTGGTTTTTGCAATAATAGGCTTGCTTTGCAAGTGTAAATGTAAAGAGTGTAGTCCAACAGAGGAAAAACCAGTTGAAGAAGAGAAAGTAGAAGAGGTTGAAAAAACTCCAACTGAAGCTCCTGTTGAAGCTGAACCAGTTGAAGAAGAGAAAGTAGAAGAGGTTCCCGTGGAGACTGTACCAGAAGTTGAAGAAGAACCAAAAGAAGAGGTAATCATTTAGTTTTTGAAAATCAAATATAGATAGGCACGCATATTTTCGCGTGTCTATTTTTTTACCCCCTCACCTAATCTATGATTAAGGGAGGGGTTTATGTTATAATTAAGTTATGTTTATCATATTTTTCTTTATTTTTGGGGCAATTTTCGGCAGTTTCATTAATTGTTTAGTCTATCGTTTACATAGTGAAAAAACTATGCTGGGCAGATCTTTTTGTCCTAAATGTAAACATACATTGGGTTTTTTTGATTTATTTCCTTTATTTTCTTATATATTTTTAAAAGCAAAGTGTAGATATTGTAAAGAGAAGATAAGTATTCAATATTTTTTAGTAGAATTGTTCACAGGAATTATTTTTTCTTTTGGATATTGGGTTTATTTTATTAATAAAGTAGGTTTAGAAACCAATAGCTTATTCTTAGTATTTTATTTGATAATTAGTTTATTTTTAATAATTATTTTTATATATGATTTAAAATATTATTTAGTTTTAGACTCTATTGTTTGGCCAGTAATAATAATTTCCTTTTTATTTAATTTTTTTATATTGAAAGTTGATTTATTAAATTTATTGATTGCCGGAGCAATTGGAGCATCATTTTTTGGTATACAATTCATTGTTTCTAAGGGGAAATGGATAGGTGGGGGGGATATTTTAATTGGATTATTAATTGGTTTTGTTCTTGGATGGCCAAAGGTTATATTAGCCATATTTATGTCTTATATTTTGGGAAGTATTATCGGAATTATTTTATTAAGTTTTAAGAAAAAAGGATGGTCGAGTCAGCTTCCTTTTGGGCCGTTTTTAGTTTTTAGTACTTGGTTGGTAATGTTATTTGGAGATGCTATTTTGAATTGGTATTTAGTTAGAATTTTAGGTTTTAATTTATAGATTGCTTTAATAATATGAAAATTATTTTAAAGAAAAGACTAGGTTTTACTTTAATGGAAGTCCTTATTTCGATGTCTATTTTTATAATTATATTAAGTTTGACTATGGTTAATCATCGGCAAGGAGAACATACTAATACTTTTCGTTTGCAGTCTCTTAATGTTGAAGATTCTATTAGAGGTGTGCAAAACATGGCTTTGACTGGTAAAGAAATTGATGGTTCAATACCGGATGCTTATGGAATATATTTTAGCGAAACCGGTAATAATGTTGTAGTATATGGTGATGATGGTGACAATCTTTTTGATGATTCTAATGATTCAATTTATTCAGAAATGTCTTTAGATGGTGGGGTAGGTTTTAATAGTTATACCTTATTTTGTGATGAATTTGTTCCTAGTGCTAGTTTGAATATAGTTTTTGTTCCTCCTCAGCCAACAATGATTATTAATAATAATTCAACTTGTTCGAGTTCAATTATATTTATGGAAAGTGATAATGCTAGTGGAGAATGGGAGGTTCATTTTGATGCTGTGAGTGGTAGAACCTGGACGGAATTTGGTGAATAAATTTATTAAAAAATAGAAATTATTTAATATTTTATAAAAAAATGTTTAAAAATAAATCATTTTATTTCGGTAAAAAAAGAGGACAGGGCATTCTAGAGGTTGTTATTGCTATGTCAGTTATTGTTATGGGCTTGGTTTCAATAATGAGTTTAGTATTTTTTAATATTAATGTTCAGAATTATAATCATAATATGTTGGTTGCTTCTAACTTAGCTCGAGAAGGAATTGAAATTGTAAGAAACGTTAGAGATAGTAATTGGCTCGATTTAACTAAAGATTGGGATGATTCTTTATTTATAGAAGAAGGTTCTACAGGAAGTGAAATAGACGTTAATAGTTTTATTACTATAATTTGGGACCAATGGCCAAGTATTCCAGTAGGAAGTTCTGGGTATGGAATTGTTCCAGCGGGTATACTTTGGGAGAATTGTATTAACGATGAATATCAAGTTGATTCTGCTATCTGTAAATTGTCCTTGATTCCCTTAGATAATGATCCAACTTATAAAACTTTTAGTCATGAAGCAGAGAATTTAGTTGGTGAAGATACTAATTTTTATCGTATGATTTATATAAATGAAATATGTGATACTGGTACAGAAGAAAAAGTTTTAACTGATTATAGAGATTTTTGTAGTGATTATGGTTATACTAAAATTGGAATGCAAGTTATTTCAAAAGTTAGTTGGAAAAATAAAGGTTCAATGAAAATTATAGAAGCAGAAGAAAGAATATATAATTGGAAATAATATTAATTTATAGATATTTAATCAAGGAATTTAGGTACATGAAAAATAATAAACAAAGAAAAGGTTTTTCATTAATAGAGATGATTGTGGCTACTGCTTTATTTTTAACAGTGTCTACTGTTTCTATTGGTATTTTTTTATCAGTAACAAAGGCTAATACTAAAATTAATGCTATGCAGAAAGTCGAGAATGAAATTAGATATATTATAGAGATGATATCAAAAGAAGCAAGATTAGGTACAATTTATTATGATTATTATGACATAGTGTATTCTGGTAGTTTTGAAAATCCAGCGTCTATTCTAGCTTTAACAGATAATGCTGACAATATATCTTATTTTATGCTTGATGGAGATGGTTCAAGTGCAGGAATTGTGCAAATGAGTTTGGACGATGGTTCTACTTGGAGCGATTTAAGTACAGATAGTGTTTTCGTAGATTCATTAGATTTTTATTTATTACCAAATTCAGATCCTTTTGCTCAAGATGCTACAATTATTAAACAACCAATGGTAATTTTGTTTTTAGAAGCACATTATAATAGGGGAGATTCTTCTGATGGACAAATTAGAATCCAAACAACTATTGGTTCTAGACAATATAAGAAATAAGAAATATGAAAATAAGAACTAAAAAAAGATCGGGATCAGCAATTTTACTAGCATTATTAATTGTGTCAGCAATTCTTTCTAGTGCTTTGTATATTAATGTTTTATCAATTAGGGGTATGAAGCAGTCACAAAATGTTGATAATTCTGTAATTGCTTTTTATGCTGCTGAGACAGGAAATGAGCAAGCAATTTATTATATAAGAAAAACAGAAGATTTAGATATTAATGATTTAATTTTTAGCCCATCTATTCCTAACGCGAGTGGCGTTTTGACTATGGAGAGTTTAATTTCTAGGGACATAGTTGATGAAGTGAAAAATGTTTTAATAAGTCTAAAAAAGGATGAAACATATCAACTTGATATTTTTGATCAAAATAATTTAAGTTCGAAGAGTCTCATTGATTCTTTAGAATTATCTTGGGATAGTGACTGTGCTAATTCAAAAATAGAATTAACAGTAAATGAATGGGAGGCAGATACTAATATAGAGTGGCAAGAAACAGAAATAGAGGATCAAATGCATATAAGTAAGTGTATAATTAAATCGCCAGCTATAATTGATGGTAGTGGAGATCCTTGTGATGATGTTATTTTAGACCCTAATATGTCTTATCAATTTAGATTTAAATCTTTAACTTGTGATGTATATAATTTAAATATCAAGGCTTTTGATATGGCTGATCAACAAATATCTTTTAAAAACATATATAGTATTGAAAGTGTTGGTGAATATCCAGTTGGTACTAGTCAGTCAAATAGACAGGCTTTACATGTTAATTTAAGAAAGTTTAGTCCTTTATCGGGTTTATTTGATTATGTACTTTTTTCAGAAAAATCTTTAGTGAAGGATTTAAATGCTTATAATGAAGGATGGTTTGGTGATGAATTATTTATATCAACGGATAGTCTACCAGACGCAACAGTAGGTGTTGATTATTCGTATACAGTAACGGCTGTTAATGGAGTATCTCCTTATGATTGGAATTTATCGGGCTCTGTTCCTGGATCTTTTAGTATGGATAGTTCCTCTGGGGTTCTAAGTGGTATTGCTGACATAGCGGAAAATTATCCTTTGTCTATTATTGTCACAGATGATCTTGGTTCATCAAATTCAAAGATTTTATTTTTGAAGGTAAACGAATGATAGATAAAATAAAAATTAAAATAAGAATAGAGAAATTGAAAAAAGAAATAGAGCATCATCGTTATCTTTATCATGTTTTAGATCGGCAAGAAATTAGTGATGCTGCTATGGATTCTCTCAAGAAAGAGTTAGTTGACCTGGAGAATCAGTATCCAGATTTACGAACAGTAGATTCTCCTAGTTTAAGGGTTGCTGGGAAAGCTTTAGATAAATTTAATAAAATTGAACATAAGTATCCAGTATTATCTTTGCAAGATATTTTTTCTTTTTCAGAATTTGAAGATTGGGAAGACAGAAATAGAAAAATATTTGATATAAACTATGATTATTTTTGTGAATTAAAGCTGGATGGTTTAACAGCGGTTTTAACTTATGAAAAAGGCATTTTAAAAAAGGCAGCTACCAGAGGTAATGGTAAGGTTGGAGAAGATGTTATTAATAATATCAAAACTATTGAGAGTATCCCTTTAAAGTTAAGAAAGGGAAAATATCCTATACCGGACTTTTTGACTACTCGGGGAGAGATATTATTAAAAAAGAGTGTGTTTGAAAAAATTAATAAGCAAAGAGAAAAAGAAGGCTTAGAATTATATGCTAATCCACGAAATATTGCCGCTGGAAGTATCAGACAGCTTGATCCTAAAGTTACAGCCCAAAGAAAATTAATCCATTTTGTTTATGAAATTAAAGAAGATTTGGGTCAAAAGACTCATAAAGAAACTCATGATATGTTGAAAGAATTTGGTTTTAAAGTTAATCCTAATTGCTCTTTCTGCAAAAGTCATCAGGAAGTCAAAAATTATTTAGAAAAATGGAATGAGAAAAGAAAAAAATTAGATTACTTAACAGATGGAGTGGTGATAGTGGTTAATGATGTTGATTCTGAAAAAAAACTTGGTAATATTGGTAAATCTGAAAGATGGATGATTGCTTATAAATTCCCAGCTGAACAAGTTACTTCTAAAATTAAAGATATTATTGTTCAAGTTGGTCGAACTGGTGCTTTAACGCCGGTAGCCGTCCTAGAGCCAAAATTATTAGCTGGCTCTACTGTTTCTCGAGCTACTTTACATAATTTTGATGAAATTGAAAGATTAGGAGTTAAAATAGGGGACACTGTAATTATTGAAAAAGCTGGAGATGTTATTCCAGCTATTGTAGAAGTTCTACCTCGTCTGAGAACTGGTAATGAGAGAAAAATTAATATTCCTAAAAAATGTCCAGTATGTGGTTCAGATGTTTGTCGAAAAAAAGGAGAGGTTAATCATTATTGTTCAAATAAAAATTGTTATGCTGTTCAAAAAGAAAATATTGTTCATTTTGTTTCTAAGCAAGCTTTTAATATAGAAGGTTTGGGCCACAGTATAATAGAACAATTAATCGAGCAAGGGTTACTAAAAAAGCCAGCAGATATTTTTAAACTAAAAAAAGGATCATTAACCCCTCTAAAAAGATTTGCTGACAAATCAGCTGATAATTTGATTGAATCTATCGCCCAAAGCAGAATTATCAATTTAGATAGGTTTATTTATTCTTTGGGCATTAGACATGTAGGGGATGAAACTAGTATTTTATTAGCTAATAAGTTTGGGTCTTTTGAAAAAATAATGGAGATAAAAAAAGAAGATTTGGAACATGTTCATGATATTGGTCCTAAGGTAACAGAGAGTATTTATAATTATTTTCAAAACAAGAAGAATGTTGATCATGTTAAGAAGTTGTTTGATTTAGGAGTAGAGGTTAAAAAAGTGAAATTAAAAAAACAAACACTAAAGGGTAAAATATTTGTTTTAACTGGTTCCCTGGAGAACTTAACCAGAGATGAAGCCAAAAAGAAATTGAGAGATTTGGGAGCTAAAGTTTCTTCTTCGGTTAGCAATAAAACAGATTTTGTAGTTTCCGGAGAAAATTCAGGCTCTAAATATGATAAAGCTCAGAAGTTGGGTGTGCAAATTATTAATGAAAATACCTTATTAAAGATATTAGACTAAGCACCTATACTATTATATAATAAAGCATATTGATTAGATAAATAATATTAAAATAATGAAAGCAGAAGAGGTAAAAAAACTATCGGATTTGTCTAGAATTAAGGTTTCTAAACAGGAAATTGGTGAATTCACTAAACAATTAAGTGATATTTTAAGTTATGTAAATAAAGTTCAAGAGTATAAATTTGTCGCTAAAGAATATGAATCAAATGATGAGATTGTGAAATTAAGAGAGGACATAGTTAATCCTAAAGAATCAGAAGAGATAATTAAGCAATTTAGTGATCGGAGTGGAAAATTATTGAAAGTTAAAAAGATTTTATAAATATATGATTAAAGATTTTACTATAAAAAGTATTCATGAATCTTTAGAAAAAAAAGAATTTTCTTGTGTTGATTTGGTCAAACAATGTTTTTCTAACATTAAAAAAGATAAATTGAATGATTTTATTACTTTATTTGAAAAACAATCTCTAGAGCAGGCAGGGGCTGTAGACAAGAAAATATCTAAGGGTGAAAAATTAAAAGAATTTGAGGGAATACCAGTAGCTATTAAAGATAATATACTAATTAAAGGAGAGAAGACCACCTCAGCCTCTAAAATGTTAGAAAATTATGTTGCTACCTATGATGCTTGGGTTATTGAAAAATTAAGAGAAAAAGGAGCTATATTTTTAGGAAAAACTAATTTAGATGAATTTGCCATGGGAGCTTCTAATGAAACTTCTTATTTTGGTCCGGTTTTAAATCCACATGACAAAACAAGAGTTCCTGGAGGTTCTTCCGGTGGAAGTGCGGTAGCTGTTGCTGCTCAACATTGTGTATTTGCTTTGGGTAGTGACACAGGAGGCTCAATTAGACAGCCAGCCGCTTTTTGTGGAGTTGTCGGTTTCAAACCTAGTTATGGAAGAGTTTCTCGAAATGGTTTAATAGCTTTGTCTTCCTCTTTGGATCAGATTGGTCCTTTAACCAATTCCGTTGAAGATGCTGCTTTAGTTTTTAACTCTATTCTAGAACAAGATCACGATGATATGACAAATATTAAATCTAATGAAATAGATATCCTAAAACTTAAAAATTCTATTAAAGATAAAGTAATTGGTTTTCCCAAAGATTATTATGAGTTAAGTATTGATCAGGAAATAAAAGACAGTTTTAAAAATGCTCTGCAGAAATTAAAAGAAGCTGGAATCAAAACCAAGGAAGTTGATTTATCTTTTATGGATGGAGCTCTAGCTGTTTATTATATTATTCAGCCGGCTGAAGCTTCAACTAATTTAGCTAGATATGATGGAATCAGATATGGTTTTAATAAAAAAGAAGCTAAAAATTTATTAGATTCTTATCTAACAAATAGAGATTCTGGTTTTGGAAAAGAAGTTAAGAGAAGAATTATGATTGGAACCTATGTCCTGTCAGAAGGCTATCGAGATGCTTATTATAATACTGCCAAAAAGGTGCAGGCAGATATTAAATTTAGATTTCAGGAAATTTTTAAAGATATTGATGCTATAATTTTGCCAACAACACCTAGTACAGCTTTTAAACTAAATGAGAAATTTAATGATCCTTTAACGATGTATCTGGCTGATATATTTACTGTTGCTGTTAATATAGCTGGATTACCCGCTATATCTTTACCAATGAGTAAAAAACCATTACCTATTGGATTACAAGTTATAGGAGATTTTATGGATGAAGAAAATGTTTTCAATATAGCTTATAATTTAGAGCAAAATTTTAGATTCACAAATAATTAACATATTTATGGAAAATAAAAAAGAAATAAAGAAAAAAAGAATGGGGAAAGCTGATTGGATTGGTATAGTTTTTAGTTGTTTTATTATGGGCGCTTTTTATACTTATTTTCATTTTCATTTTGTTTGGAATTTTCTGATTATGATAGGTTCTTATTTGATTGTAAAACAAATTTTTCTTTTTGTATTTAAAAAAAAGGTTAAATGGTGGGGTATTTTAATTATTGTTTTTTCTTTTTTGGTATTATTATTAATCATTAATTTTATAGGTTTAGTTTATCGTTATAAAAAAGCAATAGAATTGGGTGAAATAATAGTTCCTAATATTATTGGGCAGTATTCTGAGATTGAAGGTGGAAATAGTAATTCTGAAGTAATGATCACACGTTCTGAACTAGAATCTGGTAATAATCCTAGTCTAGGTGCGGATAACCCAATCATGACTATTGTAGAATTTTCAGATTTTAATTGTCCTTATTGTGCACTTTCTTATCCGGCTGTTAAAGAATTTGTTTTAGAAAATAATGAAAAAGTAAAAGTTATATTTAAAGATCTACCTCTGGGAGACTTTAACTCCGCTTTGGCTGCAAATTGTGCTTTTGAACAAAATAAATTCTGGGATATGCACGATAAATTATTTTATTATCAAGAAAATATATCAGACGATTTGATTATGAATATTGCTGAAAGTATGAGGCTAGATATGGAGTTATTTAAAAATTGTTATGATACAGAAAAATATAGAGATGAAATTCAAGGAGACCTAGCTTTGGGAGTGAGGGCTGGAGTTGAAGGAACTCCTACGATTTTTATAAATGGTGAAAAATTTGCTGGTGTTATACCAAAAAGTATTCTAGAGCAAATACTTTATGCTATAGAATATGGAGAATAGTCTATTTAATTATGATAAATATAAGTCCAAATGCGGTTCTATTTGAAGTGGGTCAATTGAAAATACATTGGTATGGTTTTATTATGGTTTTAGCCATTTTAATAGCAATGTACCTTATTGATAAATTGGCTAAAAGAAAAGAATATAATATAGAAAAATTAGAGAGCCTTTATTTCTATGTAATACTTGTGGGATTGTTAGGAGCACGTATTTATGAAGTGCTTTTTTTTAATTGGAGCTATTATCAGGATAATTTATTAGATATTTTTAAGATTTGGAATGGTGGTCTTGCAATACAAGGTACCATTTTATTTGGTGTAGTGACCGTGTATATTTTTTGTAGAAAAAATAAATTATTTTTTTGGAAATACACAGATTTGTTAGTAATTGGTTTAGCTCTGGGGCAGAGTATTGGCCGTTGGGGTAATTTTTTTAATCAAGAACTTTATGGACATATTTCAAATTTACCCTGGGCTATTTACATAGAGAGGACAGCTAATTTCCATCATCCAGTATTTTTTTATGAGTCAATGTTAAACTTAATTCTCTTTTTCATCCTATTAAAATTATTTAAAAGAGAGCATTTTAATGGTTTAATAACTTTGTTATATTTAGGTGGCTATTCTTTAATAAGGTTTTGTATGGAATTCATTAGAATTGACCCCACACCACTTGTTTTGGGCCTTAGATTGCCCCAATTAGTGAGTTTTATAGTAATTGTGATTAGTGCTATAATTATTATTATAAAGTTGAAATCAGTTAAAAATAGTTAACATTTATTACAAAATATATAGAAAAATATATAGTATAAAATATGAATAAAAACAAAAGACAAATAGATCAGACTTTGAATAAGATAGACAGAGAATATAATTTAACAATGGCTAAATTAAATAAAGTTCATCAAGATTTTTTTAATTTTATAAAAGAACATAGAGAAGTAAAAGACAAGGAGAGGCTTAATAAATTGAGAAAAGATATTTTAAATAAATAAAAATAATTTAAATATATGATTAAATCCAATTTTAGCAAAGAACCAAATAAAATAAGTAGATTTATTGATAAACATGAAATTGAAAATATAGAAGATTTAAATAATTATAAAAAGAAAAAATTAGAGAAGATTAAAGAAAAAGCAGATGATATTTTATGGGAGGTGGAGAGTTATAAAGAAGAAGGGGCTGAAGGATTAAGTGATGATGAGAGGGGAAGAATAGATCAATATATTCTACAATTGAAAAAAATAATGGAAAATATTAATTCAAAGTTAAATATTGAAGATGAAGAAAAAGATAATTCTAGTGAAAATTTTAATGAAAAATTAAGAGAGTTAGGAGAGAATACAGACGGTTTTCAAGAACTTTCTGGCGGCCAACAATCTTTGGTATTAGAAAATTTTAAACAATTATTTTTATCTAATATTAAAGAAGGGGCTCAGAAAAATTATAAACAAGAATTGGGAGAGTCTAAATTTTTAGGAAAAATTTTGAAAGGAATATTAAAAAATTACAAAATAGCTGATTTAGAAAAAAAAGAAGCAAAGGAATCATTTAAATTAGAATCAGAAACTGATAAGCAAATAATGGAAAAATTAGTTCAAGGAATGGAAGCATATGGTCCAGAAGTTAAATTAGGTGAAAATGGAGAAATAGAAATTCAATATGCCGGAGAATGGAAAAATTTAAACGAAGAAGAACAAAAGACAGTGGATAATTTTAATAAGGTAGCTACAAAATATAGCCATCTTTCTTATGAGTGGTCTTTAGATACTTCCACTAAAAAACAAGCTAAGCAATTTGAAGCAATTAAAAATGAATATGAAGACGCTAAGGGAGAAATAATAAATTTAAAAAAAGAAAAATCCATAAAGAAGCTGGAAGAAAAAGAAGAAGATGCCTTATTATATATCAATAAAATAGATGGTCAGATTCAAATGAATCAATTTTTAAATAATAACCCAGAAGTGGAAAAGGAACTTTCAAATATTAAAGATCAGAAAATTTGGAAAAAGGCCCTTACCGGTGTAATCAGAGAGAGGGGTATTTATACGGCAGCTGGTTTCATCACTAGATCAGTAACTACTGCTGCAATTGGAGCAATAGCTGTACCATTAGCAGCAGCCGGTATTGGTGGTTGGAGAGCTAATGTTAGAGCTAGAGAAGGATTGAAACAGAATGATATTAATGCTCGCCATGGTCAAAAAGATAACAGTGCACAAGCTAAAAATGTGGTTGATTTAGGTGAAAGGTCGGTCCAGTACAGAGATAATAAAAATGATGCAGATATAGTTACTGTTAGAAAAGGCTTGATTGGAAAAATCGATAAATTAATAAATGATATTGAAAACGCAAGAGGCGCTAAAAAGAAAGAGTTATTGGATAAGTTAGATATTAGATTAAAATATACTCAGGGTAAAATTGATGATGGTTTGGTGAATTTTGGGAAGAAAGAAGATAAATTAAATAATCAATATTTGTTAATTCATAAATTAAGTGATGTTCATATTCTTTTACAGACTAATAATTTCACAGAGAGAACTTTTAAAAATGGAAAATCAATTGGATCTGAATTAGAAAAACTTCTAAACCTTAAGACTAGGAATATTAGCGAGGAAAGAAAAAAGCATATTATTAAGAAGACTTTAATAGGAGCTGGTATTAGTGCTGGATTTGCTAGCGCTGGTTATTTAATTAGACATTTTATGGGAGGGCATGGTTTATTTGATAAATCAGAAGTAAAAGATGAGATAAGTGAAGTTCAAAAAATAGTTGAAGAAACAAAAGGCTCTAGTATTACGGAAGAAGCTAAAATTGACAGCACTGAGGCTATTAAAAAAACAGGAATATTCAGTACCATTAAAAAGAATTATGAAGAAAGTGACTTGAATAATGAAGGATCTGCTCCTGAGGTTTCAGAAGAAACCGTAGAAGTAGATGCTACTGGGGATTCTTTAAAGGCAGAACAATTGAAAATAGATCCTGCTACTGGAGCTGTATTAAAATATGATGCGCATGGGAACTTATTAAGTTCTTCTGAGATCGATTCTGCGGGTGTTGATTTAGAAGAGTTTGAAGCAGATGGTGTAACTCCGATAGTGACTCCTGAAATCACTGCTGCTACAGAATTAGGAATAAGCGAGAATATATCTAATAATGAAGAAGTTACTCCTGATACTATGGCTAAATTATTAGCTCTTAAGGGAAGAAGTGATGGAAATGTGGATGATATTTTAGAAAATAACGATTCTTGTGCTGTGATAGAAAAGGGGGAGGGTGTTTCTCAGGCTTTAGGTGAATTTGAAGATTCAAATATGCAAGCTACTGTTATTAATCCCGATGGTACTAGAATTGAAGGGGATATTAATTTGGCTCACACTGGAGATACAGTTATTCAAAAAGATGGAGAGATTTATATATTTAAAACTTCAGGTGTAGAAGTTTCTAAAGACGACAGTTTAGCTAATGCTTGGATAAAAGTTACTGAAGAAAAATTAGGTCGTGAATTAACTTCAGAAGAGATAGATCAATTTGATGGTGAAGATGGAAAATTAGAATGGAATGAAGCTAAAGCTTTACATGATAAATTAACTTCTGAAAAACCAGAAGTGGTAGTAGAAAATACTCCTTCAGTTGAAGATCAAGCAGCTTTGGAAGAAAAAATTCAAGATCTTCAAACTAATCAAGAAGAACATGTTATTCCAGATAAACCAAGTGCAGAAGATTTAGATACAAGCATGGAGGCTGAAGTTGATACTAGCGATGATTTAGCTGATACAGAACATGTTGTTCCAGATAAACCAAGTGCAGAAGATTTAGATACAAGCATGGAGGCTGAAGTTGATACTAGCGATGATTTAGCTGATACAGAAAATATGACCGCAGGTAAACCAGATGCAGAGGATTTAGAGGAAAGTATGAACGCCGGAGTTGATCAGAGTAAAATTTATGAACAATTCTTTAATAATGAGAATGCTTCTGCTATGTCTAAGTTAAATAATGAAACTAGTGGGGATGTCATTATTAGGTTAGGTAGACCAATAGAGATGAAATCTAGTGATGGTTTTTTTGTAAAAGTTGATGGATTTAGATTCACTGGTGAAGATAATACTGGAAGACATTTTGAATATTTTAAAGTAGGTAAAAACGATCCTAGTGAGGAAGTTATATTTAAATTAACAGAAAATGATAGCGGTAATGGTATAAATAATATTGAAATTAAGGGGTATGATGATATAGACAATACAGAACATGTTATTCCAGATAAACCAGATACAGAAGATTTAGAAGCAAGTATGGAGGCTGGAGTTGAAAATTTAAATCAAGGTGATACTAATTCGCAGCTTACGAATAGTGATTATTCCAATGTTATATTAAAGGCAGAAGTGAATAATGATTTAGAAGCTTTAGGTAAAGAATTAAAATTAGATGTTGATGGAGCAGAAGTCGAGATTGATCATTTAAGACTTGTTTCTAAAGCTGGTGCAAAAGAGAATGGTGAAATTACAAAACATTTTATAGCTCGTGATATTGATGGTAAAGAATATAGTCTTACAACCAAAGAACATTGGCGCCAAGAGCCTGCTTGGGATGATAGCGACAAGTCTTCTTACGTTAATGATGGAGTTATAAAATATGATGTTAAAGAGATTGTGAATGATAAAGGTAATTAACGAAATGGTTAAGAAAGATCCATCTTTGTTAGAGTTTAAAGATCAAGAAGATTTAATAGTTCAAAGGTAGCCTGAAGCCGTCGCCACCTAAATTAGTGTTAATAAATGGCATTTACAATGAAGATTGGGAGTGCTATTTTTTATTTAAGGATAAGTTTAATTACTAATTTTAATATTATGAAAAAGATAATTCCAATATCAATAATTGTAATTTTATTAATTGCTGTAGCTTGTGCTGTTATTGGTGATTTGAAAAAGGCTGAGGAGTTAGAAGTTGTAGAGGATGGTATCATTGAAGAAGTTGATAAGTCTACGGTTACTTATTCTAACTCATATTATAATTTTTCTTTAGAACTACCGGAGGGTCTTGTTTATTGTTTAAATGATTTTTGTTTTGATAATAATATTAAAGATAAAAATATTCAATATTTAAAAATTACAACTTATGATTTCCTAAAGTATCAAAATATTGAAATTAATAGTAATACTTTAACATATCCTTTTTTAGAGATAAGACCTCGGAAAAATTCTCTTGGTATGTCAGCAATAGATTTTGCTAAACGTTCATTAGAATTAAATCGAGAATATAGATTAGATCAAGAATATTCTCAAGAAGAAGAAATTATTTTTGCTGGAGAGGATACTTATACATTTATAGCAGAAAAAGGATTTGAAGAAAGAGGTGGGTTATCTACTGACGACGGTTTGAAAGATAATCCGGATTCTTTTGAAAAGGCAGGACAAGGATATCTTTTAGGGGCATCTCATCGTATAATTTATCTTGATTATAATGGTTTTATTTATAGAATTATATATCCAATTGAAAATGAGATAGCAGAAGGCATTATAGATTCTTTTAAGTTTATTAATTGAAATATAAACCCGTAATTTAAAAACTAAATCCCTCACCTTATTTATAAGTAAATAAGGTGAGGGATAAATATATAAGAGGAAAAGCGATTTATCCCTCACCTTTTTATATTAAAAGGAAGGGACGTCCTTCACTTTTGAATAATTGAAATAGATGTATTTAATTTAGTTCAAATAAAAAGGTGTAGGGATTTAACTCATTGTTTTGAAAGATGATGAGTTGTGATGTAAAAATAATCTTTCTTAAATAAGAAAGTAATATAAATTAGTGGTCGTCCGTTCATTTTTTGTTAAAAGAAAATGAGGGATGACTTTTTTTATTCTTTACTTTTTATGAGTATTGAATTTATTGTGTGTTAAAACCCTAGCTTCGCCGGAGGCTATGCCGAGGTGAGCAAAAAAAAATCGAGTTTAACTCGATTAGGAGGAAAGATGAAAACTATAATGATGAAAATAGCTTTAATATTAGCTATTATGTTTAGCATTGTTTTAAGAGCAGATGATCATTTATTTACTTTACCAGTTTTAGGTGATGATGTTGTAATAACATCTGCTTGGTATTATCCGTTAGGACCACCATTTTATGGAGCAGATCATTTTGCAATCGATTATTCTTCAAATTTAGGAGCTAGTTTTTTTGAAGGCAGAGAAATCCTAGCTGCTTTGGGAGGGATAGTTATTCATGTTACAAATGATGTTGCTAATGGATTAGGAGAAGGTTGGGGAAATTATGTGAAGATTGATCATGGTAATGGTTATGAAACTTTAGATGCTCATTGCTTATTTGGAAGTATTCCAGTGAATGTTGGAGATTGTGTTTACCAGGGGCAGGTTATTGGTCAAGTTGGTAATACCGGTAGTTCAACTAATTTTCACTTACATCATCAGACTTATTTGAATGGTGTGCCAATTGATCCTTATGGTTGGTATGATTATGCTTCCACTCCCAATACTTATCCTAATTGTAATCCAGATGAGTATTATTGGACCAACAATCCGCCAGTTGGACCACCCAATGTAAACACAGAAAGACAATTACCAGACGATTTATTAGTGCATGTTATTGGCACCCCAGATTACTATTGGCTTCAAGATGGTTTAATGAGAGGATTTGATTCAGAATATCCTTTTTACACTTGGGGTCTGGAGTGGGACGATGCTGTAGAAATTAGTAATGAAGAATTTACTAATTTTCAGTCAGGTTCTAACATCGAAGTAATGCCAGGAGCTTGTGTTTTTGATGAAAACTATCAAAGATGGGTTTTTGATTATGCTTCTGATACTTCTCCGACAATAGTGAAGAGAAAAGCAACTAATTGGCAATTTCTGGGTTATGCTGATAATGTTTGGATCCCGGTTTCTAACAATTTTATGACTCAATTTAATGAGGGTTTAGAATTGTTATCTACTAGTGGTTATCCTTACGGTACTGTCTTTGAGGATATGTATAGTCCTTGGAATAAGTATGTTTTGGTAAAAGGTGATTCTTACGGTATGTCTGGTCAAAAGGTTAAGTTAAGCCTGTTTTCGGACAATGCTTACAATATTAATTATTATCACTATAACTTTAGAATCATAGTACCACTTACGATTCTTAATAGTTATCCTACGGTTTCAGGAACTTATGAATTCATTAGAGACGGTGAATTGGTTCAGAGTTTCGGATCAGTTTACTATTTGGAAAACTGTCACAAAAGAAAAATTGTTGATGATATTTCTTTTGATTACTATGGTTTTGATTACAGTAATGTGAATTCAGTCAGTGATAGTGATATTAATGCTTTCCCTGATGGAGTAGATATTTCCTTCAGTCCTAGTGGAGGACCTGGTGTTTATAATGGAGGAGAGCTTGATGATGGTGGTTTTGATTCAGGATTAGAGGCATATTGGAATTTCTTTGATTGGCAAGGAGTGGCAGATTTTGAAGTTACTAGTGAAAATCAAGTTTCTGGAATTTACAAAGCAGAAGCAGATGTTTATTCTAGTTCTAATTACTATGATGTAGAAATTAAACAATTAGTTAATGTCGAGAGTAATGAGACATATCATTGTTCGTTTTATGCAAAATCTGATAATCCAATGATGATTAAGTTTAATTTAGGCAAAGATACTTCTCCTTGGGAGAACTATGGACTATGGAAAGAAATAACAACTGAGAGTGATTGGAGAAAATATCAGTACATCTTTAATTGTACAGAAACTGATGCTTTAGCTAGATTATCTTTCCAGATTGGTGAAATTTCTGGACATCTTTATTTAGATGAGGTTACCTTTGAAAAGGTAGAAGAAATGATTCCGCCCGATGAAAATTTGTTGAGTAACGGTGATTTTGAATCAGGACACTATGCTCCTTGGCAAATGGGGGATATCAATGGTGTGGCCGATTATTATACTGATACTTTCGAAATTTATGATGGTCAGTATTCTATGTTTATTGATCCTAATCAGTCAGAAGAACATTTTCAGGTTCAATTAGAGCAATTAGTTGATGTTCAGGCTGAAGAAACTTATTATGTTTCATTCTATGCAAAGGCCGAAGAAAGCAGAAGTTTGTTTTTAGAGCTTTATCATAATGGTCCACCATGGACTAATTATGGTCTTTGGTCTGAAGTTGAAATTGAGACAGATTGGGCTTTGTATGAAGTTGAATTTATATCAACTAATACTGGAACAGATCGTTTCACAATGCATTTTGGACATCAAGATGTTGGTATTTGGATTGATGATATTTCTATAACTACATCTCGAATTAACATTAAGGAGGAAGAAGACGATACAGAAACATCAGAGATTTCTTTATTTCAAAATCATCCAAATCCATTTAATCCAGAGACGTGTATTAATTATAGTATCTCTGATCCTAATTCAGAGTTGGTGATTTATAATATCAGGGGACAGGTTGTTAAAAATTACAATTTAAGCCCTGGTAGAAACTCCGTTATTTGGTCAGGTTTGAATAATAGCAATAAAAAGGTTTCTACGGGAATCTATTTATATGTTATTAAATCTGGAAATCAAATGACTCAAATGAGAAAAATGATACTTATGAAGTAGTACTATGTTTTACAAGCTACTTGATAATTTATTAAAAAAATAACCCTCGTTCTTAATCAGAGCGGGGGTTTTAAAATCCAAAGCTAAACCTCGAGTATTAGATGCTTAGCCTTGGATAATTACATGTCTTTTCTCAGAGCGAGAATGGGGTCCATCTGAGCAGCTTTTCGGGCCGGTAAAACTCCAAAAACTATTCCGCAAATAATAGAAAAGCTAAAAGCTACAATTAAAGATTGTAAAGGAACTATAAATAACCAATCTAAACCAAATTGTTGAGCTATTAACGAAATTAAAAAAGAAATTAAAATACCCAGTGCAATTCCTAAAATTGCTCCAATCATAGAGATAATCACAGATTCAGTTAAAAATTGCCATAAAATATTATTACTATTAGCTCCAACAGCTTTTCGCAGACCTATTTCAAATGTTCGTTCACTAACAATAACATACATAATATTCATAATACCAACTCCTCCGACTACTAGAGAAACAGCTACTATAGCTAATAATAGGATAGTAATGTAATTAGTGATTTCTCCGACCATATCCATCATTTCTTCCATGGTATAAACTGCAAAATCATCTTGAGCTAGAATTCCTTCTGGATTGTTAATATCATGATTATCTCTTAGTAATATTCGAATATCATCAGCAGTTTGGTTAGCTAGACTTAAATCTTCTATTTGGTGGACCATGTAGATGATATAGTCAGTGCCCATTATTTTTTTCTGTATAGTTTGGATAGGAACGTAGATATAATTATCAAAATCCATAGTCATCATAGCACCTCTTTCTTCCATTATCCCCACAACTCGATATTTAGATTTTCCTAATTTTACAAATTTATCTAAAGCATCAGAATTTTCGAACAAGTTCTCTTTTATTTTATTTCCTAAAACTATTACCTTAGCCAAGGACTCATCTTCGCCTTTTGTAAAAAATCTGCCTTCAGCTATTTCTGATTGATCAATGTCTATATAAGAGGCATTGGTTCCTAGTAAAAAAGCTTTTTTTCTTTTATTTTGGTAAGTGGCTAGCTCTTGGCTCATTATACCACCATAACCATCAACAACATTTGGGAGTTTACTAATATCTTCTACATCATCAAGAGTCATGGTTGTAATTTGAACTTCTTGAGCCATAGCAGCTGCACTTTCTTGATCATTGGATCCAGATTTTTTATTTTTATCAGGTATTCTTACTTCAGTTTCAATAATATTAGTTCCAAAAGATTCTACTTGTCCAATTATTAAACTTTTAATTCCTTCACCAGCAGAAAAAACCATAATAATGCTAGAAACTCCAATAACAATCCCAAGAACAGTTAAAAAAGTTCTCATTTTGTTATTTTTGATAGATTGGAATACTATTTTTAAGGATGATGTGAAATTCATTTTTAGATTTGTAATTATTGTTATTCGTAACGTAAAGCTTCAATTGGATTTAATTTACTAGCTTTGCGAGCGGGGTAGAGGCCAAAGATTAAACCAACACTAGTAGAGACTCCAATGCCCATTACAATTGATAAAAGAGAAAGGCTAAACTTCCAATCATAACCGAGAATATTCTTAATAATTAGGGTGATCAATAAAGATGTTAATATTCCTAATATTATACCTATAATTCCGCCAATTAAAGTAATAGTTATCGATTCAATTAAAAATTGTAATAATAAATTTTTATTTTGAGCTCCAATAGCTTTACGGAGACCAATTTCATTAGTTCTTTCAGAAACATTAATTAACATAATATTCATAATTCCAATTCCGCCTACTACCAAAGACATGGCGGCCATAGCAGCGAGGAAAAATTTTAAAGCATCAGTAATTTGTTTGATTATGTCCATAGCCTGAGCAGCACTTCGAACAGTAAAATCATCACTAGTTCCGCTATTATCTTGGATATCATGTTGTTCTCGTAAGGTATTTTTTACATCTTCAATAGATCTTTCAATATTTTCTTCTCCAGATACTTTAGTTCTGATAACTCCAACATGGTTTACTCCGGCTACTAATTTTTGCATACTTTTTATAGGTAGAAGGACAGTATCATCAAAACTTTGAAAACCAACATTACCTTTTTTTTCCATTACTCCAATAACTTCAAAGTTTTGTTTTTTAATTTTAATTTTTTGACCAACAGCTTCGGATTCTCCAAAAATTTCTTGCTTAGCCTCACTACCGAGGACAGCTACTTTAGCTAAATTAGTTTCTTCTTGTTCAGTAAAAAATCTTCCTTGATCTAATTCAGTTTTACTTAAAATTAAGTGGCCCGTATTAGTTCCACTGACATTAGTATTATAACTATGAGAACGCCAGCTAACATTTTCAGAAGAATTAGCATAAACGGCTACAGCTTCGATATAGGGGGCATTATTTTTTTGTAATAGAGCTTGAGCATCTTCATAAGCTAAAGATGTAATAGCAATTCCCATAGCTGAAGCTGGAGGACCATTTTCTTCTGATTTGCCAGGTATAATACTCACGGTGTCAGCCCCTAAACTTTCTACTTGGGATAATATTAAAGCCTGAGCTCCACCACCAACAGCCATGATTATAATTACAGCGGAAACCCCTATAATAATTCCGAGCATAGTTAAAAAACTTCTAGTCTTATTAGCTAGGAGTGAATTAGTAGCAAGTTTAACGCATTGTTTACACAGTTCTAACATATTTATTTTATGCCATTTTCTTTTGTAGCTATTCTCTTTTTAGTAACTGGACCGTCACTCACTATTAAACCATCTTTTAATTGAATAATTCGGTCAGCATGTTCGGCAGTATAGGTTTCGTGAGTTACCAAAATAACGGTTTTACCTTGCTCATTTAAGTTTTGAAGTATTTCCATAACTTGTTTACCAGATTTGGAATCTAAATTACCAGTAGGTTCATCAGCAAAGATTATTTCTGGATCATTAACTAAAGCTCGAGCAATAGCTACCCTTTGTTTTTCTCCACCGGATATTTGATTGGAATGATAATTTAAACGGTGTCCTAGTCCAACACTTTTCAAGACTTCCTGGGCTCTTTTTTTATGATTTATTTTTTGAGAGGAATAAGTTAAAGGGAGGATAGCATTTTCTAAAACAGTAGTTTTAGGTAAAAGATGAAAAGCTTGAAAAACAAAACCTATTTTTTCATTTCTTAAAATAGCTAATTCATCCTCACTTAATTGCGAGACATTAGTTCCTTCAAATATGTATTCTCCAGTGGTTGGTTTATCTAGGAGGCCTAAAATATGCATCAGAGTTGATTTACCAGAGCCAGAAGGACCCATGATGGAGAGGAATTCTCCTTTTTTGATTTCAAAACTTAGACCATGAAGTATTTTAGTTATTAATTCTTCATTACCATATTCTTTTTTAATATTTTTAGCTTTGATTAACATAGTTATTTAGTTTTAATATAGGTTATTATTTCTTGTCCCTCTTCTAGTCCAGAAGTGATTTCTACTAAACCGTCATCCCCATATAAACCAGTTTTAATTGATATTTCTTTTACTTCCTTCTCTTCTAGTATCCTAACAAATTTTCCATCTCCATTTTTTTCAATAATAGCTCGAGAAGGAACTACTAAAATATCTTTTTTTTCAGAAGTAGTAATAATAGCATTAGCAGTCATGCCTGGCTTAATTTGGCTAATTAAGTCATCTGGAGCATCAATATGAATAGTTGTTTTATAATAAATAACATCTTGGATAACTGTTTCAGCTGGTTCTATTTGGTAGACAGTGGCTGGTATTTTAATTTCATCACCAAAAGCATCTAAACTTATTTCAACTAAATCTCCTTTATTTATTTTATTGATATCGGTTTCAGATATGTCTATTTCTACTTCTAGATTATTATCAGTTAATAGATAGATCATTGCTTTATTTGAAGATACTTGTTCTCCAACATCATATTCTATTTTAGTTATTTGTCCGTCAATAGGTGCTTTAATTATACTTTTTTCAATTTTGTTCCTAGTAGAATCCACTGATGCTTGAGTTTGTTTAACTTCAGCCCGAGCCAAAATAATATCTTGATAAGTAGGAGGTGCCTTAAGTCTTTCTAATTCAGCTTTAGATATTTGCCAAGATTCATAGTAAGAACTAACCTTTGTCTCGGCAGATGCTATTTGTTGTTCTCCAGATATTATAGCTGTGCTAAGAGCATTATTTAAAGAAAGAATTGTATCATTTAAATCCTGCTTTGCACTTTCAACGCCAGAAATAGAAGTACTAATTGTTGTTAATTGAGTGCTAATATTTGTTTTGTAAGTGTTTAATTCAGTAATTGTAAAATTAGTAGACGTTATACTATTTTCTAAGGCATCATAACAATTATTTAAAGTAGTAAACACCAAATTTAAAGTAGTAATACTTGAATTTAAAGCAGTATTAATGTCTTCTCTGTCTAAAGAATTTTCAGCGATCTCTATCATTGCTTCAGAGTCTGTAGCAGAGGACACACTTAGGCTATAGTTGGATTGAGTCTGAAAAAGATAAGTTTTATTTTTTACACTTAAAAGATTTTCAGCTTCATCATTATCTAAAATAGTGTTTATCTTATCTAAAGCTGTTTCAGCTTTAGTAATATTACTTTTCATAATAATAATAGAACTCATTTTTTCATTAGCTACTCCAGTGGTAAGATTTTCCTCGGCTTGAACTATTTGTTCTTCTATATTATTTGTAGTAGTTTCTAATTCTTTGAGCGCAGATTCGTAATTTGTCTTAGTTTGATTAAGATTAGCTTCATAAATTGAGATTTCATAATCAGTAGCTCCAATTAATAATTTATCAAGATTAGCCTGGGCTATTTCTAACTGAGCGTATTTTTGACGGGATTCTATGTTTAGATCTGAATAGTCTAGTTTAGCTAAAATTTGAGTACTACTTACTCTATCACCAATAGATACTAATACTTCGTCTACTTTACCGTTGTTTTGGAAATTTAATTCTATTTCATCTACAGATTTTATCATTCCGGTTTCACTAACAGTTTGGATAAGATTAGTTTTTTTAACTGAAACAAGAGTATATTCATTATTATCTTTCTTTGCAAAAATTGAAATTAAAATAATAATCAGTACTATTATAATAGAGGAGACTATTATTATTTTTTTCTTTTTTGGTTTTTTCTTTTTTATAGTCTGATCAAGATCTTTAATAAGATCTTCAACTATTTCTTCTTTGGGCTTTTTGTTTGTGGTTTCTTCAGTCATATATTTATTATTATCCTATATATTTATTTTAGATAAATACAAAAAATTAAGAATTAATTTGTTCTTTAATTAATTATAGCATAAATGATTGTAAAAAAATAGATATTTATGGTCCAGCATATGCGGAATTTTTGTTTGAACTTCAACGAGGCAGGCAGTTAGACGATTTTAGAGAATTAAAAAATCCAGTATTTATGGCGGGATGGAAGGGACTCGAACCCTCGACCTTCTGCGTGACAGGCAGACGTTCTAACCAACTGAACTACCACCCCACCAAAAATACTGGATTTATGAGTATTATTTCTTTAATTTTTTAATGATGTTTTCAAAAATTTTAGGATTATTTTCTGCTAAATCAGCCAATATTTTTCTGTCTAATTCTACCTTATTCTTTTTTAGCAAATCAATGAATTTACTATAAGATAAATCATGTAATCTAACTGCTGCATTTAATTTAGTTTGCCACAATCTTCTCATTACACATTTTTTTTTTCTTCTATCTCCTAAAGCATTAGCACCTGCTTTTTTAACAGCTGTTTTAGCTTGTTTAATCTTAGATTTACGACCCCATTTATATCCTTTGGCTTTTTTTAATAGGCTTCGTCTTTTTTTAACATGAGTTGTACCTCTTTTTACTCTTGGCATATATTTTTATATAATTAGAATTTATAAATATTTTTTTATACTCTTGATTGAATATTTGTGCAACTTACCATCTCTCCTTTTGTTTCTAGTTTTTTTACCAGTTTCATGAGTATTAAAATGATCTTGGCCTTTAGCTCTAATGATCACTTTTCCTTTTTTAGTTTTCTTAACTCTTTTAGTAAGAGCTTTATATGTTTTCATCTTTGGCATATGTTTTATTTAGATTTTATAATTGTTGATAATCGGCCTCCCTGGGCTTTTAATTCTTGCTCAGCTATAGTTTCATTTTCAATTGCTTTTATAAAGTTTCTAATGACATCTTGAGCTAAATCTTTATGAGCTTTTTCTCTTCCTTTTAAATTTAATTCTATTTTAACTTTATCACCTTGTTTTAAAAATTTTTCAGCTTGTTTTACTCTAAAATCAATATCATGTTTTCCTATTTTAAAAGATAACCTTATTCCTTTTATTTCAACCTTTTTTTTCTTTTGTTCCTTTTGTTTTTTAGATTTACTATATTGAAATTGTCCAAAGTCGGTAAATTTACAAACAGGAGGATTACCAAGAGGGGATACTTCAACTAAATCTAATCCTTTTTCTTGGGCTTTAGCAATCGCTACTTTAGTATCCATTACTCCTAATTTTTCACCATTATCACTAATGACAAAAACTTCCGGTATCCTTATTTGATAGTTTACCTTAAATTTTTTAGTGGGTTTCCACTTTTTTTTTGATTTCTTTGGAATAAATTTTTGGTTAATTTTAATATTATGGTGGAGATGAGGAGTATTGCACTCCTGTCTGCATATCACTTAATTCATTATCTACAAGCTTAGTTTACTTTGTAATTTCGGAATTAACTAAAAAATAAACAAAAAATTAATTCCTAGGCTTATCAATATTGTTCATTATATTCTGATAAGCGAGAATATAGTATAATCTAATAATTTGGCACTCTTAAGTCTCTATTAGACATCGAAACTCAGAATGGCTTAATCAATTAATGTTAAGCGGTTACCGTACTAAAGTCATAGCTTGAAAACAAACTTGCTACTTTATTGGTAAAATTTTTGACATTTATATTGTCGTGTTTTTTACAAGAATTTCTAACTTGGCTTGCCAAAGAACTAAATATGGTATGTATCAAATTTAAACATCCCCATAAAAGAATCATACTTTAATTGCATGATTTATGTAAAATAGTATATCTTAATTTTTAGCTTATGTCAATATTTTAAAGCCGTTCTGGGTTTGATTTGTTATTAAACAGTTGTATACTATAAATAGTGGTCGCATCCCTTATTTTTAATAAAAAGTGAGAGGGATTGCGATTTTTTGTTTTACCCCGTTACAAATCAAAAGTGTAATTTACATTTATAAATAATTTTAATTATATGCAGTATGTTTATATTTTACAAAGTTTAAAAGATAATAATTTTTATACTGGTTGCACGGATGATTTAAATAAAAGATTTAAAAAACATAATAATGGTGAAATTAAATCAACAAAAAATAGAAAACCTTTAAAAATAATATATTATGAGGTATGCATTAATAAAAAAGATGCTTTTGCAAGAGAAAAATATTTAAAATCAGGAATGGGTAAAAGATATATAAAAAATAGATTAAAAAGATATTTGTTAAATTTGTAACGGGGTGAAAAAAAGAATTGTATCAAGAAAAATATAGAATAAAATCGATTCGATTACAGAATTGGGATTATTCGAATCCTGGATATTATTTTATAACAACGTGCGTTAAAGATAGGAGATGCGTTTTTGGTAAGATTGTTAATGATAAAATGGTTTTAAATGAATTGGGTTATATTGTTCAAAGGTGTTGGTATGATTTGTTAAATCATTATAATAATTGTAAATTGGATGCATATATAATAATGCCCAATCATGTTCATGGAGTTATTCAAATTAATTATCCAAACGTAGAGACGGGTTTAAAACAAAGAAATGTGAATACCCATTTCAACGTAGAGACGGGTTTAAAACAAAGAAATGTGAATACCCATTTCAACGTAGAGACGGGTTTAAAACAAAGAAATGTGAATACCCATTTCAACGTAGAGACGGGTTTAAAACCCGTCTCTACGGATAAAATACAA
>Ga0307990_1000768_pt1 | contig 27637 bp, 32 predicted proteins | sample EllFjometagen129_FD_203168 | JGI IMG/M metagenome (GOLD analysis project Ga0307990, IMG submission 203168) | Marine microbial communities from Ellis Fjord, Antarctic Ocean - #129 | ecosystem: Environmental > Aquatic > Marine > Unclassified | place: Southern Ocean | collected 2014-10-08
ACTATTTTAGTTCGGGCCGACATCAGCAGTCCTTTGACAGAATTTGGGCAATTCCCCGGCCATAAGATAGTTAATGTTCAGCATATCGAAATATTGGAGAAACCGAACAAAGCAGATGGAGGATATTTGCTAATCGCAAAATCCTCATCTAAACGTTCGCAAACAAAAGAAGGAGAAGAAAGAGATGATAGTATACTTGCCGTTGGTTCTTGGAATTGCGGGCTTCGCCGTGTCAATCCACGCATACATGAAAACGCGTTCTGCAGGATACCTTCCCGCAGGGGTGGCATTCTGCATTCCGGTGGTCATCACCGTTGCGCAGTTGGTGCGGGTCAAACGATTCGTGTCGATTGAAATAGAGCCGGGTGTCTGGACGACTCCCGTTGTGCAAACCAGTCTGCCAGAACTGGCAATCTTGGCTCTTGTGCTCATTTCAGTCTTGCTCTTAAGCAGAACCAAGAATCAGACCTAGAATTCCGAACAACAAAATCGACCCGTATTTCAAATGGCCGCGGACGGCCATTTGAAAACGGTCATTTCCACGTTTTCTGAAAAAATGAGATTCCCTCATATTTGATTTCTGGTATAATAATCTGCATGAAATCAGTATATGTTGAAACATCAATTTTTAGTTATCTGACTGCCCGTCCATCAGCCAACCTGGTATCTGCGGCACGGCAACGGTTGACTTGTGACTGGTGGGAGAAATGTCGATCACGTTTTGATCTGTTTGTTTCTCCGCTTGTTGAGTCCGAAGCTTCCAGAGGAGATCCGGATGCAGCCAAACGTAGAATAGCTGCTATGGATGGAATTCCATCCCTGGAAGTCGTTCCCGCGGTTACGGAATTAACATTACTGCTCCTTGAAAAAGGAGCCTTACCTCAAAAAGCTGAGGATGATGCAGCTCATATTTCGTTAGCAGCAATTCACTGCATGGACTACCTGCTTACATGGAACTGCCGACATATTGATAATGCGGAAATGAAACCGATTAGCAGGACAGTCTGCGCTTCTTATGGAGTTGATTGCCCTGAAATTTGCACACCAGAAGAATTATTAGGAGAGCATTTTTATGAAGGATGAAGTCCTTACAGAACTTTGGAAGATCAAAGATTCAATTGCTAAAGAGAACAATTATGATGTTGGCACACTGATGATTCACCTAAAAAAGGTACAGGCAACGTCTGGCAGAAAAACCATCAATCGACATCAGAACAAAAAGATGGAGAATATTTGCTAATCGCAAAATCCTCATCTAACGTTGTCTTGGGATTATAAATCATGAATCATGAACGAATAAGATGCCGAATGCCCATATCACGATGCATCTTTGTGGTTCTGATCTTCCTCGGGTTGATCTTGGTCCTTCTCTCGACCATTATGGGGATCGTCATGTATCTTCGAGCATTCTTCATGGGCGAACAAATCCACATCAAGGGTTTTATAATAGGCGGTGTGATTCCCTCAAGTTTTCTCCTAGCGACTTTCTATTTACTAATGAACGGATACTGGTCCACATATTTCCGGTGGAAGCGAAAACAGTAAAATACGAGACAAACAATACCACAGTACCCACTGGGGTGCTTCGCTAGCCCCAGCGGTCCTGTGACCTAAACTTTGTCTCAAACAAAAACATAATCTCTATTGCATTCACCTGTATTCTTTTGTATTCTTAGATGCAAAACCAAAAGGAGAATTAAATGTCCAAAACAATAACATTGAGGCTTGATGAAAAAGTTTACAACAGATTTAAAGGCATGGCCACTCATGACAATAGACCCATCTCCAATTATATAGAGACGGCTGCATTGAGATATATAGAGGGAAATGAAAATGTTGATGAGTTCGAAATGAAGGAAATCAGAAGTAACGTCAGTTTGAACAGGAGTATTAAGAGTGGATTACGCGATGTAAAATCAAAACGAGGTCGTTTTGTCTGATTATCTAGTATTTGAAACTGACGAGTTTGATAAAAGATTAAAAAAATTATCATCTCGTGACGCAGGTTTCCTGAGAAAGAAACTTAATGCTTTTGTTTATCCTCAAATAAAAAAAGAACCTTTCTGGGGTAACAACATCAAGAAACTCCAAGGCTATTCTCCCGACACATGGCGATATCGCATTGGAAAATTTAGACTTTTCTATATTGTTGATCTAGATGAGAGGATAATTTACATTCTTTCAGTTGATCATAGAAAAGATGCGTATCGGTAAAATTTTAGATAACAAAGTTGCTTCAGCTTACCAGAAGCGGTGCTTCGCGCCCCTCCTGGAAGCTGAGCATAACGTTCCCGATCAGCGCGCTCCGCGCGCTGATCGGGAACGGCTGAGTTGAGCGCTACGCGCACTCAACTCAGCCGTTGTGATGTAAAAATTATGAAAACAAAATACATAGTTATGTGCTTCTGCACCGCAACTCTCATTACCGGTTGCAGCAAACAGAAGTTTACTGAAACAGCCATTGTTTTTGGCAAAAATAGATCTGAACAACTATCCCTAATATCAAACAAAACCGATCTACCTTTGCCCGAAAGCACCGCAGGCTTTTTCGAAGCTTCCGAAACCGGGAACTGGATAACCATCTCCAACAGTTTTAAAGCATTTCTGAAGACAGGCATTCCATCTGACGGAATTCGCTCAGAAGTAATGAACGAGCTTTGGCATCCCATTTTAGAAACATATATTACGGGAAGAATACGAATCCAATAAAAAATCACAACCAATCAAGTGAGCTTACGGCTAACGCCGACGCTCCTTTTGGACGTTAATAAAAGGAGAGATTATGAAGCGAATGGTTTGTTTAGCGGTAACGATAGGTTTGGTCACGATCGCATTGGCGGCAGATAAGCAGAACCCTCTAGCGGAGCTCGATGGAAAGATTACCAAGAGTCTCGCCAGCGACAAGTGGGACGACGCGAGCAAGGCCTTTGTCCGCGCGCTGTGGGAAGACTACCGGAAAGCCCACCTTGTTCCTGCGAAGGGGAAATCCACTCGCAGCATCTTTGGCAAGATGCCGGATGTGGAACAGTACGAAGGCTATCTGGGGACTTTCGGGCGCGGGACTGATTCAGACCGTCCATTTCTTGAGATAACGAAGGACGAGTCTGGCGGGTTCAACGTCAAGCTCGAAGGACACACAATTCCTGCCGTTCAGAGAAACAAGACTGTGGTGTTTACCACAGGAGATGTCGTTTACTCGTCCATGCCCACGTTGTCGGACAAGCCTTACTGCACTCTTGAGATGTACATGGTCATCCGAACCGGGGGCAAGTTCTTCTTTGGGAGTCCTTCGGCTCCACCCGACAAATGGATGCCCCTGTCAAAACTGAAGAAGAAATAACAAGAGCATGGACAAGTACGTTTCACACCGCGCTTCGCACGGTGCAAAACGACTGTCATGCTGATCGTTCTCTGTATTGACAAAAACCACATAAAAGCATAAGTTATAGTTCAAATGGAGATTTAAAATGATTACTATCACTGAAATAAAGAATGCAGTTAAAGCCTTACCTGATAAAGACTTCAGCTCCTTTTCTTCATGGTTTGATAAGTTTGAAGAGGAGTACTGGGACAGCCAGATTGCGAATGACCAGAAGTCTGGTCCTCTTTGTGATCTCATGGAAGAAGCACTGGTTGATTACAAGGCTGGCAAATGCAGCCCACTATAAACCATTTCACAACTCCAAAATATTGGGGTTTTTATCGTAAACTTCCCCGCAATGTCAGAGAAGTTGCGGACAATTATTTCTCTAGTCTTAAAAACAATCCCAAACATCCATCATTACATCTTAAGAAAATTGGAGAGCTTTGGTCTGTCAGAGCTGGTATTCATTACCGTGCATTAGGCATGGAAACAGAAGGCAAGCCAAAAGGCATTCTTTGGATATGGATTGGTTCACATGCAAAATATAATCGACTTATAAAAAGATCATAAGAGAACAACCACAGTACCCACAGGGGCGCTTCGCTAACCCCAGCGGTCCTGTGACCTATTCGTTATCTTAAATAGAAATAGATTTTAATTATGAAGAAGTGGAAACAAATTGGAGCACTGAATTTTAAATACAAAAAAGATACTATTGTCTATTTTAAAAAAATATTGAATTCCTATAAACGTAAAGAAGCATTAAATGAAGAAGACTTTCAAGATGTTATGAATCTATTGGCTATACATCCAAATGCAGAGGAAAAAATTGGAGCAGGAATAAAAGAAATTATTGTTGATGAAATCAGATACAAAACGAAATGTTTCAATGCGATAAGAACAGACTCGTCTTGTGTGGTTTTCTCGTATTTGAAATGTATCAATGGAAGTCTCTCCCCGCTGGCTAAATTCAACAAAACATGCAGGGATGTCATCGCAGAAGACCTAAGAAATGTAAAGTTGTCATTTTTCAAACAGAATTCAATTAAAGGAAAAGTAAAATGCCAAGAAACACAGGAATTGAGTTCTTGGGAAGAATTAAATATTGATCACAGGCAACCAAACACATTTTCTGTAATAATAGACAGATTTATTGAGTTTCTAACAAAGATAGATGGTGCCCAGAATATTCTCTCAGCAGAGATATTACGGAAAGGCACTCAGTCATTTGACACCCACAACTTGGAAAAATTAGCGGAACAATGCGGTTTGTTGGCCAATGGGAACGAGAAGGAAACAAGAGAAATACTATCATTTTGTACAAAGATGATTGAGTGGATAGGCCGTTATCCGGTTCCGCTATCTTCGGACAAGGATTTTGTTTCGAGAGACACCTTACCTAAGGTGATGTTTAACCACTACTTTCGAGATATTTTTGATCCATTTCTAGATGATGTGTTTAAGAGACTGGAGAGCGAACAAAGTTGCTCCAGCTTACCAGAAGCGGCGCTTCGCCCCCCTCCTGGAAGCTGAGCATAACGTTGGCTTATCGGGAGTATATTGAATGATCAATAGACGTAGTTTTATAACGACAATGTGCGCTGCCGGCTTAGCATTAGCTTTGAGCGGTATCGCTATGGCAAAGTCCAACTCACGCCAGCACCCCAACGTCATTCTGGTAATGACCGATGACCAGGGCCACGGCGATCTTGCCTGTCACGGAAATCTGATTATCAAGACACCATTTATGGACAAGCTCTTCGCCCAAAGCGTAAGGCTAACAGATTTTCATGTGTCTCCAGTGTGTACGCCAACGCGTGCTTCACTTATGACGGGGAATGACGCTGTTCGGACAGGTGCCTGGGGAACAACCTGGGGTAGATCTTTTCCCCGCAAAGATCATATAACGATGGCTAATGCCTTCAAAGACTCGGGCTACAGAACTGGTTTCTTCGGTAAGTGGCACCTTGGTGACAACTATCCATTCAGGCCTGAGGACAGGGGATTCCAGGAAGTTTTGCGTCACGGCGGCGGAGGAGTTGGTCAGACTCCCGATTACTGGGGTAATAATTACTTCAATGATACCTACTTTCACAACGGCAAGGCTGAGAAATACAAAGGCTACTGTACTGACATCTGGTTTGATAACGCAATGAACTTTATAGAGCAGAATAAGGACAAACCGTTCTTCTGCTACTTACCGACAAATGCTCCGCACAGTCCTTTTCTTGTTTCCGAGAAGTACAAGAAGCCATACGCTAGAAACCCCAAGGTGCCGAATGCCGCATTCTATGGCATGATAACCAACATCGATGATAATCTTGGCAGGTTAATGACCAAATTAGAGGAACTCGATATTGATGACAATACGATCCTGATCTTTATGACCGACAACGGAACATCGGCCGGGTTCAGAGGCGGCAAAGGTTACAACAGCGGTATGAGGGGCACAAAAGGGAGTAATTACGAAGGGGGGCACCGGGTGCCCTGTTTTATCCGATGGCCTGAGAAAGGAATCAAAGGGGGCCGGGATATCGATGAGCTGTCCGCCCATATTGATCTTCTGCCAACTTTGATCGCGTTGTGCGACCTGAAAGTTCCGCAAGGGGTGAAGTTTGACGGTGTCAGCATTGCCCCCCTACTTACCGGTCAGTCTAAAGAAATCAGCGCGCGCTCCATAATTGTCCAATACTCCCAGACGACTACACCGCCGAAAAAGTGGAAGTCGGCAGTCTTGCGGAAGAAGTGGAGACTGGTGGGAAGAAAAGAACTCTATGACGTGCGTACGGATCCCGGGCAGAAAAACAATGTAGCAGAAAAACACCCTGCGATTGTTGAGATTATGAGGCTCGATTATGAGGCATGGTGGACAGACGTGTCCAAACGATTTGACGAGACATGCAATATCATTCTCGGCTCAGACCATGAGAATCCAGCGTGCCTGACTGCATTTGACTGGCACACCAGTACGCCGTGGAATCAAGGCCACATCCGTTCTGGAGAACGCAAGAATGGTTTCTGGGCAATTGATGTAGAACGTGACGGGACATACGAAATTGCCCTGCGTCGCTGGCCTGAGAAATTAGACATGCCTGTCACAGCAGCCATTAAGAGAGGTAAAGCCATACCTGCTCAAACCGCACGCCTCACGATTGGAAATATTGACCAGACTCAGCAGATAGACAAAAACTCCCATGCCTCAGTTTTCGAGGTCAATCTTAAAGCAGGCAAGACCCGCCTGCAAACATGGTTTATGGATGGCAAAAACAACGAGCTCTGCGGTGCATACTACGTATATGTCAAAAGGAAGTAATCGCGTCCTTTGACAACCGATTATTGCTGAGAGCAAATAAAAGCCAACAACCGGCTGCACAAGTACAATCTGAAGGCGCGCCTTCAGATTGACTGTGAGCCAAAGCGTTGAAAACAAAAAGAAGTCTGGCTCTTCCGGATTTTTCATAAGTAATCGAAACCTCTTGCATGATGCGTGGCGGGGTCACGGCCCCCTCCCTACAGTTTTATAGCCATCAAAGCTCTTACTGTAGCCGAGGTCCGTGACCTCGGAAGGTTTACCCACACAGAAATCAAAGAATTTGAATCAATCACCCGAAACGGTTTGAAAGAAATAAAAATCGTTTCAACAAATGAGTCCACTTTACCTCGTAAACTCGGAAAGTGAACATCACGTTCGGCTGAAAGAGGAAACTAAATGATAAAACTTACACGAATAATCACCTTGCTCATCTTTGCCGTTACCGGCTTTCTCGCTGAAGCCAAGGACCAAATTCAAAGTACGCCTAACATCTTACTAATCCTGGTCGATGATGTCGGCTATTGCGATGTCGGCGCATTTGCCGCGCGTATCAGGAATACCACGACCGACAAACTCTACTATGAAACCCCGCGAATGGATCAGTTAGCAAAACAGGGCACGATGTTTACACAATTTTACGCATGCTCAATTTGTGCTCCGACTCGGACAAGCCTCATGACGGGGAAGATGAATCTCCGCATGGGGATGTGGGACGCTTACGCCGCGGTGAAAACGACCTTTGAAAAAACCGGCAAGCCTATTCCTGAAGGCTGTCATCTTCTTGATCACAAACCGTGGGATGAATACCACTATAGCAAGACTGATCGGGGAGTCAGCATACCACTTGCAGCAACAGCTCTGCACGATGCAAAAACTATCCCGCAGGGTCTTGCCGGGTATCACTCCGCATTTATCGGTAAATGGCATATGGGCAGTCACAATCACGAGGGGTACCGCCCTGAAGACAGGGGTTTTGATGAAGTGCTCGCCTATTTTGATGGAGGCGGTTCAGGTTATTACAGGCCCTTCAGGGCTTATGCGGCTCTCACTCCGAAATGGGATAAACCGGGGCCGGACCTGAAGCCGAGGCAGGATTATTTGAGCGACGATGTGGCTCAGCGGGTCAACAGGTTTCTAGAGACGCGCGCAAGCAAGCCTTCCGACAAGCCGTTCTTTCTGTACTTTGCGCATCCAGCGGCACATGGTCCGATTCAATCCCGCGCTGATGACCTGGCCTATTTCAAGAAGAGGGCAAAGATCCCAGGTCTGATCGGCCACAAGAACCCGAAGTATGCCGGTCTGATCAAAGGCATGGATCGCAGTATTGGTGCGGTTCTGGATAAACTCGATGAGCTGAAACTATCCGACAATACGGTTGTGATCCTGATCTCCGATAACGGTGGCCATCCAGGCTACACCCGCAATACGCCGCTGCGTGGCGGCAAGTCGATGCTGTATGAGGGAGGGGTCCGCGTACCCATGATCGTACGGTGGCCCGGCAAAACGAAGCCCGGCACGGTGTGCGATGTAACATCCGACATTGCGGATATCTATCCAACGCTGATGGAAATAGCCGGTGTTGATTACAGCGACTTCAAGGCGGACAAAACCACCGATGGCGAATCACTGAAGCCGCTGGTCGGTGACCTGGAAAACAGCAAAGGGGCCTACGGCCGAAACGAGTTCTATCAGTTTTACGGCAAGCTGGGTTACAAAGGATTTCACAACTTCGCCACCTGGGCGACCTTACGCAAGGGCGACTACAAGGTGCACTACGACTACCAGGGCAAGGTCGAGCTCTACAACATCGCCGAGGATATGTTTGAGAAGAACGACCTAGTCAAAACAAACCCGAAACTGGCTCTCGCTATGCTCGTTCAACTAACGGACTGGCTCAAAGCCAACTGCAACGAAGCCTATCTGCCCAAACTCAATCCACAATTCAACGCAAAGGGGCCATTGCCATATGGGCCGTATGTGCCATTTGAGCAATTAAAAGCGTCTTTGCTAAATAATAAATAGAACAGGTCGAACAAAACCATGAAGGCAACAGCCTAAAGGCCGCGCCTTATGGCAGACGTTCGCCATGAGAAGATGAAAGAAAGAATCAAAAGAGTAAACCGATTCTTGGGCACGTGGGCTCTCGTGATCTGCGGCGCCGTGCTTGTCATTGCCGCAGGAATTCACCGTCTTCAACTCGATACCGCAACACCAAAGCCATACACATCGAGCCCGCTCATCGCAATCGAGATGGCTCTCATCCCGATCATGTGCCTGATTCTGCTCATGCACTTCGTCCGTTCCATCTACCTGATTCTGAACAAGAGGTGGCGAGACCTTGGCATCCTCACCGTAAACACAGTCGTGGGCATCGGCTGCATCATTGCCGCAATGCAGATCGACGCTCCGACACTACTGTATATGACTTAATGGCGAACAAAAAACAAGGCTGCTGCAGTGTACCCACCGGGGTGCTTCGCTAGCCCCGGCGGTCCACTGAGCACAACGTAGTGTAGCGATAAGGAATTACGAATGCAGATGAAACTCATAACAACTTTACTCACTTCTCTGTCGACGATGACTGGCGGCACTACCTTTGCAACCACGGGGTCGATCCCTTTCCCCGTGGCATTGGATGCCGCGACCATTACCCAACCCTCAATCGAGAACATTGATCAGAATGCTCTTATCGTCGGCAATGGGGACATAAACGCACTTATTTTTTCACGTGGGAATGAACTCATCATGCAGGTTGCTAAGAATGATGTTTGGGATGCCCGCCTGGTCACCGACGAGGATGGTCCTCTGGGCATAGTGGATGTGCGCAATCATTCCTGGACAACTACTAAACGACCTCCCAGTTGGGGAAAACCATACCCCACTCAAACGCCTCCCTGTGTTATAAGAATCCCGCTAGGCGGTAAGGTTGTTGATACCAAACTGGATCTAAGACGTGGAGTAGCGGCAATCTCAACGACATCCGGTACGATTACAATCAGGGCGCTGGCACAAGAGAATGTTTTTTACATCGAAGCAGAAAACGGCATAAGTATGGAAGGTTTCAGACAAGACTTCCTCCCCGCTGCTGAAATACAGAGGACGGGTACAATCGTATCGGCAAAACAGACTCTTCCTGGGGACATTGATTATAAAGGAATGGTGGTCTTTGCGGTTAAGGAGTCGAAGGGTAACCGTCATGCTGTTTCCGTGGTCACCTCTCGCGAGGCATCAAAGCCATTGGAAGTGGCTACCCAATTAGTTAGGAACGCATTGGATAACAAAGCAGCGATATTGATTGACACTCACGAAACAAAGTGGCGAGAATATTGGTCTAAAAGCGGGGTGGAGTTAGGCGACAAAGATTTCCAAAACTGGTGGTATCGCCAACTCTACTACTTCCGATGCCTATCCAAGCCAGGTGCTTATCCGATTGCCCTTCAAGGGGGATACAACAGCAAGGCCAAATGGCATGGCACTTGGACCGTGAACTACAATGCCGAGCAAACCTTCTGGGCTGCATTCAGTTCAAATCATCCCGAATTAGCCGAACCTTTCATTGATTTGGTGAACGAATTCCACCCTCGGGCGCGTTGGGTTTCCAAGACCGTTTTCGGCTGCGAAGGCGCTGCAACACTCCACAACATGTGGCCTTTCGAGCCGGACCCAGCAGATTGCAAAAGTGTTAACAAACGGCAATTTGCATTCGCGCCCTGGAGTTACGGCGTAGGCTTGAGCGGGCACGTTGGGAGTATTCTCTGGCTACATTATGCATATACTGTGGACACGACTTACCTGAAGGATAAGATCTATCCCATCCTCAAAGACTATGCTCTGTTTTACGCGGACTTTACTGAGCAGTGCAAAGTGAGTAACGAAAAGGTTGTCTTTGGGCCTAGTATAGACCCAGAACATGGCAAGTTTGGCATTAACAATAGCCCATACGATCTCGGGTGGGTCAGGCATACATTACGGGCAGCCATACAGGCAGCTACTGAATTGGGTGTGGACGGGGAACTTGTGAGCCGGTGGACCAACGCGCTCAACACACTACCTTACTATTCACGATCCGGCGACGAAGGAAAAGACATCATCAAAGTGCCAGGCGTAAGCAACTACAACATTATCACACCCGTTGTTCCTCTCTTTCCAGCAGAGCAGGTATCCTGGTTTTCGCCGGAAAAAGAAAAGGCTCTCTTTAGGCGCACCATCAAGTGGATAGAAAGCAGGTATAACAGAAACAATTCAGTTGTCATGATCAACGTTGCCCGCGCTCGGCTTTCCATGACGGATGAAGCGTATGCCGATACTAAAACCTGGTTTAAAGGAAAAGAACAACCAAACGGACTCTTCTACTGGCAAGCTCATGGGTACTATATGACCGAGCAAATTGCAGTGGCTGGTCTTATAAACGAGTTCCTGATACAAAGTGTTGAGAATATCATTCGTGTTTTTCCGGCTTTGCCGAAGAATCAAAATGCCAAGTTTTCCAGTTTGCGAGCTAGAGGTGGATTTCTGGTTACCGCAGAACAAGAGCACGGAGACGTAGTTCGGTTGGGAATTACCTCCACAGTGGGGGGCAAACTACGAATACTCAGCCCTTGGTCGATTATTGCGGTCCATCCCAAAGGGGATTCGAGCAATGTAACGACGCTCAAGCCCGACGAACGTGGTATCGTCGCCCTGGATTCGCGACCAGGGCAAGAGTTGGTGTTTAAGAGAGGACACTAACGAACAGGTGGAACATATTTCTCACAGCTCGCGCTGTGAGAAAATGTTCACCTCAACGAAGAGAAAAAGGAAGTGAAGTATGCAATGTCCCGTCTGTAAAACCAAGCGGTGTAGCCCGATCGAATTGGAAGAGAATCTGAAAGCAGCCTCGTGCGAGACCTGCGGAGGACACTGGATTTCCAGTCATAACTACTCAACGTGGCTCAAGGGCCATGGCAACACACTTCCCGAGAAGACATATTCGGAAGTTGAGTTCGATGTGGAAGATGTTAAGGATGCAAAGCTGTGTCCTGACTGCAACAGGATACTTCTGAAGTACAAAGTCGGACACGGTCTCGACTTCTCTGTGGATCATTGTCCCGGTTGTGGCGGAATCTGGCTCGACACCAACGAATGGAATGCGCTGCAGGACAAGAACCTGCATGACGAAATTCACAAGATGTTCTCAACGTCTTGGCAAAGCCAAGTGCGTGGAGAACAAATGGCTCGCAAGTTAGACCAAGTTTACGCTAACCGCTTAGGGGCAGAATCATACAAAAAAGCAAAAGAAATCAGACAATGGATTCAGGACAACCCACAGAGGCAGGCCATCCTTTCTTTCCTGTCTGATGATGATCCTTACAAGATATAGGATAGGCGGAAGTTTTACCAATTGTTATTGCCAAAGAAAAACATGTGGCGTAACATAACATAAATTGCATTAGTGATAGCAAACTTATGAAATGCGGCACTAGTATTCACACATCCAAAAGGAGTAAAACAATAATGAGAACTAAAAGAACGATAGTAATAGGGTTTGTCGCAATGATTTTGGCAGGGAGCGCAATGGCAGGGCAGGCCAAGACACGGCTCTTTATCCTGTCGGGCCAATCCAATATGCGGAATTTTAACCACTCGACAACTTTCATGCCAGCGTTGGAAAAAGCGTTTCCTGATGACAAAATCATAGCTGTCAAGAGTGCGCAAGGCGGTCAGCCCATCATGCGCTGGTACAAGAAATGGCATGCTCCGGAAGGGCAGGAAGAGGCTCTGAAGAAGGTTCTCTCTAAGGATAACAAGCGGCCTATGGTGATAGGTGATCTTTATGAGAAGCTTATCGCTGCAATTGATGGGCGAATCAAAGACAAGAAAATAGATACGATTACCTTTCTTTGGATGCAAGGCGAATCCGATGCTAGCAAGGCCAAATCGGCCATCTATAAAGAAGCAATGGCAGGGCTTATCAAACAGCTTCGTGATGATCTGAAGTGTCCGGGTATGAGTGTTGTGATTGGGCGCATTAGTGACTGTCATAAAGGAAAGCCAGATTGGGATGTCGTACGCAAAGCTCAGGAAGACGTGGCCGCTGAAGACCCACTAACCGTTTGGGTGAATACGGACGACCTGAATGATGGAGTAAGCAAGAAGACAGGCAAAAAATTTGATAGGGGACTGCATTACACCAGAGACGGCTACGATGAATTGGGTCGTCGATTTGCGGCTGAGTCAGTGAAACTACTTCAGGCTAAATAATCACTGGAGCTAAGCGCTTCACGGCGGGCGCAGCCTGCACAGCCCACAATCACGCAACGGACGGCCTTGGCGATCTAACGCTCATTCGGGCATCAGATGGGAAATACTACGTGAACAGAGGTCATATTTGCAGCAAGCTTATTATGGAAACTTCTGGGTTGCAGGCTCAGACAGCATAAACAATTCAGAACCAGCAGGTGCACAATATCGAGAGGGACGATTCGCTTACCCTCTCTCGAATTGTGAGTTAATCGTTGTGTATAAAAGAATGAAGACAATATTGACATTTTTGCTAATCGCGGTCACAGCATCATTCGCTAGTGACCTTGAGACAACACTCAACTCCGTCACCAATGAAATTGGTCCGGCAGGAAGTCTACTGTCACGGCCTGCTCGCCTTGGAGTTATGGAAAATGGAAGATGGCCTGACTTGGTCAGCACATTCGGTTCCCGGTATCACAGTGGGCACCCATATCACACCGAACGGAACCCTCGATCACGTAAATCTCATGGCCACTAACATCGTGACCATAAACCATTTTTCTGTCACAAATGGCCTCCTTTATCCGGCCCCCATGGCAGCCATTCGCAAATCAAATGAAATAGCACAAGATTTTAAAAAGGTAGTTGATGCAGTCATCAATAAAGCACCCAATAAAGCTCGAAGTGAATTAAAAAAGCTGATTAACAAACACACAAAGAAATAATGCACAACAACGTTGGGAGATAGGAAAGAATGAAGATGAACACACATGATTGCTGGCGAACGTACGTTCTCACGATGCTTTGCTTTCTGTCAATCCTCACTGGGTGCCGTTCCGCATCGAACACGCCTCCCTACGGCATATCGTTTCAGTTCGAACATTCCGGTTGGCCGTCACCCGACACGAAGGCTTATCAGGATGCCGAATCGATCATAGCGAGAGCCTATTCATGGCAGTTCGACAAGAAATCGTCTCCGCCGAGTATGCCCGTGGTGTTCGGCATGGAGACAGCCCGACAACACTGGTTGACGCTAATCGTCATGGACCCAGACAATCTTGCCTACCGTTGGCAAAAAGACCTGACGAATGAGGAGTTCGTGGAGGAGGAAAGGCACTGGCGAGAGGCACCGCGCGGATATCACTTCTCGTTCGACCTGCGTGACTGGGTTCCTGAGGGCTTCCAATGGAAGGCAGGGCTGTATAGGGTCAGTGGACTTGCGTCCGTAGGGAAGACAGAATTCCCCGTGTCGGGTGGAGTATTGTTCATGAAGGCTGTGCCCTCGCGATTTCGCCAGCCCGTGCCTCTGCAACCACGGATTGGACCTGCGGCACCACTTCTCAAGGGTGAACTGAAGATCAACAAGGAAACCTTCAAACCAGGCGAGATAATTGTCTTGGAGGGTCTCGTGCAGAATGTCAGTGAACAGCCTCTCATGATTCAAACCCAATTGCCATTCCTCGAAGCACGGCTAGTTGCCTCACCGGGACTGGACACCTTTCCTAAAGAACGGCCTAATAAGGCCTTGCGACTCTCTGACTTCAGTCGTATTGCTCCAGGTGAGAAGCTCGTGTTGTTCAAAGAGAGTTTCGTAGCAGGAAAGTCTGACGCTGACTGGGTAACGGGAATGCGAAGGGATTGGTTCCCAACCCCGTTTGCAGGACGGAACCCAATAGACCTCAGCTTTGAGTTGTTTTCAAACGGCATTTTTCCAAGGGACCGTCAACCTGATTGTGGAATCTGGACAGGACAACTGAAATCGAACCGAATCACAACGAAAACACGATGAACTCCCAACAATTGGGTCGAGAATATTTGTCGTTCCGCCAAAATTCTCACCCAGATGTTGGAAACAGGAGAGATTATGATTAAGAAAGAATATAGCTTCCCCCGCCGGGGTTTCTGGTGGCGTTCGATGGGGTTCACGAAGTGCCACCTTGTCGGTGTCTTCGTGACGGAATCTGTCTGTCTCGTTCTGGGCTTCGCCTGCATGATGAGTGCTGGCCTATTCGCAACAATGGAGATCGATCGACACGTTGCCGTCTATCTCTTTCTCACAGCTGCGTGCTTCTTCCTCATCCAGATTGGTGTTCTCTTGAGCTCAATCCTGTCCTTGCTCTTTTACGCAGGATCAGGACTGCAGCCAATGGCATATGAAGGAGACGAAAGCGCCCAACCAGAAAGTGGACACGTACGCAAGTAAGCCGCGCCGCTTAGCTCTGCGGCTCACTTGCGCCGGTCACTTTCGACTACTTCAGGGACACGGAGCATGGCAACCGTCTGACACCACTCACCGCAGACGATCCGAGCAATGTTGTGCTCTTCCTTCAATTCCGACTCGACGGATCAGATAGTTTTGCGACGTTCCAATAAACAAGAGACTAGGAGTCCCAATAAGATGCATCGACACGTACTTTGAAAAGCCGCGCTTCGCACGGTCTGAAACGAAGGTCAAGCTGATCGTTGTGCGAAGAACTCAGTTCGAAAGAGGGGAATCTCTTCTTCTCTCCCTACAGCATCTCATCTGCGCTGGGTATGACATACGCCGGCGCGCGTAATAACACGGAAAAGGTCAAAGAACCGCAATTAACAAGGATAGTACAGATATTGTTCGTAAAAGTAGGTCCGGTTTCCAACCGGACAATCCCGATAAAATCGGGATCTACAGTGCTGATATTACTTTTCCATCTCAAAAGGTCGAGAGTTTGCGACTGTTCCAAAGCTAGCTTTAGTTGCTTTCTCTCAACATCTTATGAGGCAATAAGTACTACAAGCAAGCATTGAAGAAGCCCGTGAAGGGCAAGGTCATCAGGGTGACGATCTCCCTTCCGGTCAAGGGCACCTATAGTGCGACCTCGCCATGGACATGCGAGAAGACCCAGGCCATGATTGCTGACGAAACGAAAGCCATTCTCAAGATGGGGTTATTCTCCACCAAGCGCGACAAGTCACGGCATCCGAAAGGCGGTACCAAAGTGCCTCCCATCTCCAGCGAGGACCTAAAGGCGTTAGAGGCCGATGCCGAATTCAACCCCACCAAGCTCACGGTTAAGGAACTGCTCACGGCCCTGGAAGACTGGTCTGTGGTCGTTCGTAGCCAAGCGGCCGAGGAACCTGGTAAACGTGATGACGACGTGGTCAAGCAGTTGCTTGCCATGCTACAAAGCCCCAATGGCTATGCCCGCGGCATCACCGCGAGGATATATCCCCAGCTGAAAGAGGATGATCTGAAGCATCTATGGGGCGCCATCTACCATGCGTCCAAGAAGCCCGCTCCAAGCGGCGCCATGGCCGCAGACGGCGTGCGGTTGGCGGGCGCCAACCTTCTTGCCAAGCACCGCACGAAAGAAGGACTTGAGATTGCTAGAGAGTATGTCTTTGGTACGCCGGGTTATGTATGGGGGACGTATGGTCGCTATAAATCAGGAATGCCGAACCTGAAGGTGTACGACCAGGGTTTGAAGGAGCACTTCCCGGAAATGGAGTCGTTTATTAAGCGCGTCGAAGGGTACACCAAGAAGCCAGACGGAGAAGGAAAAAGAACTAGGAAAACCATGGCGAAGGTCACGGTTACCTACGAGGAAATGCAGAAGACACCACTGCCCACCGATCTCAAGAGCATCCGCCCCTACATCGACGCATTTTACAAAGAGCTGGCGACTGAGTTCAAGTAGCGCAAAGAAGAAATCGAAGGAATAGGGATCGGCTGCGACGTTCACCAATGAGGAAGGTGCTGTCCCCAGCGACAAACCGTATAAACCAAATAGAAGGAAAAAAACAATGTCTATGATAAGATTCACCTCGTGCCGGAAACTTGTGCCGTCGGTGATCATTACTAGCTTGATGCTATGCAACGCTTCCATGGGAGCACTATCCGAATACCACGGGCGTTCTCCCGACGGCAAGCTCAACGTAACACTCGCCTGCAAGGACTCGCGTCTAACCTATTCGCTTTCCTGGAACGGTCGCAAGCTTCTGAATGCTTCTAAGCTATCACTGCTTCCCAATGCCTCATACAAAATACTGTCCTCGAAAACGTCCTCAATTGACAAGAAGTGGAAGACCGTGTGAGGACAGTTTAGCGAGGTACATGATCGCTGTGAACAGTTGACTCTGGCTCTTGACGCTTCTGGGGTGCGCTTCAATCTCATTTGCCGAACGTACAATGACGGCATCGGTTTTCGTTTTACGGTGCCCGAACAGAAAGGGAGGGCGGACAAGCCGGTGGACTTTGTCGTGGCATTGAACGGTATATCTGATTTCAATGCGTATTGCACCAGGGGTGAAAGCAAGCTGATCATCAAGCCTCAGGTGGACATGAAAGTCATCATGGCGTATGCCAAAAAGAAGGGTGTTGATATCATCCTCTATTACGACCGTAAAAAGGGGGCCTCTCTGGGTGACAATAAGCTTTTCAAATTGTATTCAGATTTGGGTGCAGTCGGAATCAAGTACGGGGTCATGGGGAACAATGCCGAATTTACACGAAAAGCCGTTGAAACAACATGGCAAAAAACCACCTCCGAATTAGGTGCTATCAAAGGAAATATTGATTCTATAAAATTTGATATAAACGATGCATATCGTCAAATCGAAATTTAAAAAAAACCAAGTGAGATCGGGATAGACCCCCCTAGCAGGTCCACAGTACCCACTGGGGCGCTTCGCTAGCCCCATCGGTCCCGTGACCTATTCGTTGAGAAAAAAAGAATTTAGACAGGATTACAAGATTAACATGATTTTAATGCATGTTGTCACATTCTGCAACGTGAAGGAAGTCACAATCAGTTCCATGATGAAGTTAAGTTTACATTTCTGTTCGTTTGCGAATTTAAGACGAGCGTAATTTTACTAATGATTTATTGTTTATAATTGATTGCGCAAACAAAATTAATGAAGTAACATGTTACATATTAAGTGGAGGTTAGTATGCCAACAATATTTGAGAAAGACGGGTATAGATTCTTTTTCTACAGCAATGAGCATGAACCCATTCACGTACATGTGCGCCGTGGTGGAGGTGAAGCGGTTTTTGAGATCATAGACAATAATGTCGAGCTGCGAGAATCACAGCGAATGAAGATCAACGAACTATCGAAAGCGTTGAATCTTGCCAAGGGAAATATAGAAATTATTTTGGAGAAATGGCATGAATATCTTGATTGATAAAGTTTATTTTAAGGATGGTGATATAATCATCATAACTAAAGATGAATTGCGAATACATTTTCCGATCATTAAGAACAAACGCCTGAAAAATGGAACACCAGCTCAATTGAACAATATTGAAATATCTCCGTTTGGACTTCATTGGCCGGATTTGGATGAAGATCTTTCTTTTAATGGTTTAGTTTCTGGTAATTTTGGACAAAAAATGGCTAATAGCCAAGTATGTGCTTCATGAGAATGATGAAATGAAAATCACTCTCATCGGGATAGACCCCCCTTATTGCTAAGGGGGCCCCCCCACACCACCGTACGTACGGATCGCGTATATGGCGATTCTTTTTTCGCCTTTCAGGCTACGGCGGACACCATTGGCTGATTAACCGGATTTATCCAAGGAGCACGAGCCCCTTTCTTCGAGTGAACAGTTTCTTTGGCATGGCATAGTTTATCTGTTGATGTTTACTTGCCCGCCAGTAACCTTTGCGAGTATTGCCAAGTTTAGCAGCTTCACTGTGTTCTATCCCCAGCTTTTTCAAGTTGGTGACTTTTGTGCGTGGATACTTCCACTGGCACCACAGGTAGGCTTTTAACCGTCTGATTATCCATGCGTTCAGTTTATGAATGCGCTCGCCCCGTATGCCTTTAGAGAAGTATCCTTTCCAGCCGACTATGTACCGGTTGAGTTCCTTTATGACTCGATTCAGACTTGCACCGCGGTTGAACCGCATGATCTCCCTGATCTTGTCTTTGAACTTATTCTCCGCTTTTGAATGAATGACTTTAAGGGTTCTACCGTACATCTTTGCGACAAAGAACCCCATAAATTTTGTCTCCCATGGAAGGGTGACTCCACCTTGCCACGCCGTAGCCACGCTTGCGGGGCGTAGGCGGGTCCAGCTCATCCAGAACGATGTTGGATAACAGCGGTGAGAGCGGTCCGCCTTGCGGCGTTCCCTCGTTGCTGTATTCGACAATGTCGTTTATCTGTGTTCCGCCATAAGAACTCCTTTCTATTATGTTCACATCACTTAACGGCTCTTTCAAATGCCGCCCACCGTTCGGCCTTAAGTGTTCCATTCCCGTCTACTCTGTTCGATCGACCCACATATTCACTCCAGACTTCCTTCAACCCGCCATTACTGGACGAATCTCTGTCTTACGCTTCCCTAACCGTTATCAAGTCGGGGTTGGACTAACTCCTTGAGTTACATTAAATTTTCGTCTACCATAACCAAAGTTCAGATTGACATAAGTTTTAAAATTGGTACGCTTTCGCAACGCATTAACAAGCAACCGGGCTCGCCCGGCACACAACCAGTAGGTGCACAATATCGAGAGGGACGCTTCGCTTGCACCCTCTCGAATTGTGACCTAAACGTTCGGCGGCAAAGAAAAGGGAACACAATCGTATGAGCAACATGAACAGAACAGCAATCATCATTCTAGCACTATTCATTACGTCTAATGCATTTGCTGCAGACGGAAAGAAAACTCAACAAGCGTGGCCGAAGGCTGATGCTAAATCCCTGAAGGAATGGCAGGACATGCGGTTCGGCATGTTTATCCACTGGAGCCCTGTCAGCCTGAAAGGCACCGAAATCGGTTGGTCTCGAGGCAAGCAGGTGCCCGTAAAAGAATACGACGCTCTCTACAAACAATTCAATCCAGAGAAATTCGATGCCGATAAGTGGGTGTCAATTGCCAAGGACGCAGGCATGAAATATATGGTTCTCACGACCAAACATCACGATGGATTCTGCCTGTGGGACACCAAAACTACTTCTTATAGCATCATGTCTACACCTTTCAAGCGGGATATAGTCAAAGAACTTGCTGCTTCGTGCAAGAAAGAGAATATCATGTTCTGCGCGTACTATTCCATATTGGACTGGTATCACCCGGATTATAATACCTCCTCTCACGGCGGCCCAGGCTATAAGCTGCCGAAAGGTCAGAAGCCTAACATGAATCGGTATGAAAAATACATGATGGCCCAGCTACATGAACTGGTTACAAACTACGGTCCTCTCGGGGTTCTGTGGTTTGATGGTGAGTGGGAGAAGCCATGGACCCATGATAGCGGCGTAGCCTTATACAACTATCTGCGCACTCTGCAACCAAACCTTCTTATTAATAATCGAGTAGATAAAGGACGCAAGGGAATGCATGGAGGGACAAAGAACCGCGATGTTTACAGAGGCGATTTTGATACTCCAGAACAACGAGTGGGAACGTTTCAAACGAAATGGCCGTGGGAGTCCTGCATTACTATTTGCAAGCAATGGGCATGGAAGCCTAAGGACAATATGAAATCCCTGGTTTCGTGCATACATACACTTGTAAGGACAGCTGGTGGAGGCGGAAACCTGCTTTTGAATGTCGGCCCAATGGCAGATGGACGCATAGAACCAAGGCAGGTCGAACGACTTCGCGAGATAGGCAAGTGGTTGAAAGCGAACGGTAAAGCAATCTATGCCACAAGAGGTGGCCCATTCAAACCCGGCAACTGGGGAGTATCAACGCACAAAGGTACATTGGTCTATGTGCATGTGCTAAAATGGCCGGGACAGAAGTTGAGCCTGCCTGCCCTTCCTATGAAAGTCGTGAACGCGAAGCTAATAAACGGCAATGAAGTGTCCGTCACCCAAACCCCCAAAGGTATTGAAATCTCAGTTCCTGAATCTGGCAAGGATCCAGTTGATACGATCATTGTCTTGGAGTTAGACAGGCCGTGCCGTTTGCAGAAGGCATCAATGCCGAACAAGCCGGATGAACAGGCGACGGCTTATAGCCGCGTCTGATCCGCAACGTTCGGCAAGAAGGAAATAGAAAATGAAATGGCTTATTATGTGTTTGATTCTTGGAACGGGATCGATTCAATTCGTATATGGGGATGATGAAGAAAAACCAATGAGTGAGATATCAAAAGCAGGAATGCTTCTATCGCGGCTCAATATCGATGATCGGGGATTGGAAAAGGTTAAGAAAGCGGCCGATACCCCCAAATTGGCAGTACGGGAACTCTTGGCATATTTCCGTTATCGTGACAGCGTAAAGCATCCGATAGACCGCCGTTCAAGAGCCAATGTACTGGGTGCATGCGCGAGCAAGAAGGATATTGAGATCGCCGATAATGCGTTGAAACACATTCTTGTTGGTCAAAATGCTTACCCGCCACATTTCTGCGGAAACGATATTGATTGGTCCACCAGTCCTGTCCCCGACAAGGAGTGGGTATGGCAGTTGAATCGTATGTATTTCTGGGACTCCATGGGGCGGGCCTACTGGCACACAGGTGATGATAAGTACGCGCGCGAGTGGTGCACACAAGTAGTAGACTGGACACAAAAGAATCCGCGCGACAAAAAGCACCAGTACGCATGGCGCTCCATTGAGGCTGGTATCCGTGGTCATAGCTGGACCGAGCTCTTTCAGCGATTCCTCGATGCGCCTTCCTTCACCCCGGAGGTGCTCGTAGCCTTTCTCAACAGCTGCCATGAGCACGCCTCTTTCCTGATGACTAAGTATAGAAAGGGATCCAACTGGGCTTTGATGGAGGCAGATGGGCTCGCGTACATAGCTATAACCTTTCCTGAATTCAAAGACTCTACGAAGTGGCGCAATGAAGCTATCAGGCGGATGAATAAGGAGATCAATGATCAGGTTTATTCCGACGGTCATCAGCGTGAGCTAGCCCTTGGTTATCACATAGGCTGTATCGGATGGTTCACGCGCAATCTTGAGCTGGCCGGTATGAACGGTCAGAAGCAGGCATTCCCGGAATCGTATCTACAGACCATTGAAAAGATGTGTTCTGTACTCATGAAACTGGGTCTTCCTGATGGCAGCAAGACTCAATTCGGAGACAGTTGGTCAGGAAAGCCGGGCGACAACTGGAGGTCTTTGGCAAAATGGGCCGATCTATTCCAGAGAAAGGATTTTCTCTATGTAGCCACTGAAGGCAGTGAAGGGGTGAAACCAGACACTACGGCGTTCGCACTTAAAGAGAGCGGCTTCTACTCCATGCGAAGCGGCTGGGACAGAAATGCCATATGCATGGTATTAAAGTGCGGCCCCAACGGCGGAGGACATTGTCAGCCGGATAATGGGTCTTTTGAGTGCTTTGCCGGTGGTCGACACCTTATGCTCGATTCGGGGAGCTACATCTACCATGGGGATAAGAAGAACCGCGACTGGTTCAGGGCTACAAGAAATCATCAGACCTTGACCCTCAACGGCAACAATACGGCTTACGCCGCCAGACTCTTGCTCTGGAAACCGGGGGCAGATCTGGATTTGCTGGTGGTGGAGAACGCCAGCTACAAAAACCTGACCCACCGACGTGCAGTCGCATTTGTGGATAAGAACTTCTTCATTATCGTAGATGAAGCCTTTGGCGAGGGCACAGGTGACGTTGATCTTCATTTTCAGCTGGCACCGGGGAAAACCATTTACGATAACAAAACGCTTGCCGTCCACACCGATTTCTCTGACGGTTGGAACGTACTGGTGCAGTCCGTGGACCAGAAGGGAATGAAGCTGGAGCAGGAAGAAGGGCAGGTGTCTTTTGTCTATACAAAGAAGGAACCACGGCCGGCCTTCCGCTACCGTCTACGCAAGGAGACAAACGCAGGGGTTCGATTCGTCACGCTGGTAGCCCCCTATAGTGGATCGAAACCGGAAGTTACAGTTAAAATAAAAGGTGAACCAGAAATTGCTGCACTGCATATGAAACTAGACATTGTAACTGACGGGATCTCGAAGCGAATCAGCTACGATTTATCCAAGAAGGCGAAGTAGATCAGCTCTCTGAATCTGTGAATGACGCACTTGGGTATTAGGGGTGACAACCGTTCGAATCTGGACTCAAGCCGAACAACGCGTTAGACAGCGACGCGGTAAACAGCATTTGCTTTGGGTTCATAAGAACTCCTTTCTATTATGTTCACATCACTTAACGGCTCTTTCAAATGCCGCCCACCGTTCAGGCCTTAAGCGGTTCCGCCGAAGCGGAATCTTTCCAACCGACTTCTCGCCTAATACGCCTTTCCTCCTTCGTGCTGCGCACTACGACGTGACATGCTGCTGACTTCCACCTAGCCGATAAAGCCCTTTGCCGGACTTACTCCACTGCTGTTTCCCTGTTTGTGTCTCCGCATAAAACGGACTCATGAACGTTGGGAAAGGTCCCGTTCAGGCCGAGATGTATTGTTAAACCGCTAACACCTCTCATTCTCCGGTACTCTGTCGTAGTGGTGACATGGTGACTCTCCTCGAAGACCACGCCATAATCCCCGCTTGCGGGGCGACGGCGGGCGGGGTACTCCCGTGTTGCTTTATATGCATAATCGTTGAATCTACGTAGAGCGCCTATTGATAACTTAGGACTTACGGTTGTGTTGCACCCTCGTCCCTGCATGTCACGCCATAGCTCGTAGAACGACGGCGGATGCTCTTCGCCTATATCCGCCGACGGGCGGTCAGTTCCATTCCCGTCTACTCTGTTCGATCGACCCGCATATTCACTACCGACTACGTTGCCGCTCTCCCGCAAGCGGGATCACTGCCGCACTTCGTGCAGCCCCTGCGCTGCGCTTGTCAACCCGCCATTACCGGACGAATCTCTGTCTTACGCTTCCCTAACCGTTATCAAGTCGGGGTTGGACTAACTCCTTGAGTTACATTAAATTTTCGTCTACCATAACGAAAAGTTACAGTTGATATAAGTTTCAAATTTGGTATGCTTTTAAAACGCAATAAAAAGCAACCGGGCCCGCCCGGCACACAACAAAAAAATCCACAGCACAAAGTAACCGCGCGTTGCGCGGTCACTTTACCGGTGATTTAAACGTTCGGATTGGAGAAGATATGAAGAACATAGCCATCACATTACTTTGCTTAGTTTTCGCATCATGTGCAGGAACTAAAACCACTGTGCCTGACCCTATTGATGCGCTCGCCCAAAGGCTTAACGCAAGCGGTATGGGTATGTGGAGCAACGGGGAATATCCAGATATCAACCTCTCCTCGGATGCCAAGCCGAACGAGGTGCTGGATCAAGCTATCAAAATGTTTGGATTTGACCAAGGCCACATCAAGACATACCAGATTCAAAAGATCCGGCAGGTCCAGCTGGATACGGAGACGTATTCAGCGGCCTTGATTCAATCGGATTTCGGGAAGAAGATCTTTCTCTTCAAGCCTGAAAGAAACAATCGGTGGTGGACAAGATTCTACGATGTAGAAGAGGAGAAACCGAACGGGATAGGTCCCCCTCATTGCTGAGGGGTCCCCCCCCACACCACCGTACGTACGGATCGCGTATACGGCGGTTCCTCCTTCGCCTTTCAGGCTACGGCGGACACCGTCGGCTGATTAACCGGATTTATCCAAGGAGCACTACTAGCCCCTTTTTTCGAGTGAACAGTTTCTTTGGCATAGTATAGTTCATCTGTTGATGTCTACTTGCCCGCCAGTGACTTTTGCGTGTATTGCCAAGCTTGACAGCTTCCCGGTATTCTATCTCCAACTTTTTCAAGTTGATGACTTAGGCTAGGTATATTTCCAATCTTCCAGCAAATTTTCACCCTTGACGACTGCATCCCGTCGCAGTAATATTACGTCACTGTACATAAAAACGCTAATAGTTGGGCAAAGGAATGGAAGGGAACATGCAAAGCCAGATTCGCAGTTTCAGAGGTGATGTACGTGCTATCAAGCGTTCGCGGAAGAAAAGAGCTTCCTTCCCGACAGACACGAGAGACAGGAGAAACGAGATGAAGTATACGATGCCTATAGTCGTACTCACGGCGTTCGTCACGCTCTGTAAAGCCGCTGATGCCACGTCAGCGAACCTCCGCAAGATCTACGAGTCGCGCGTTGCTCAGATTGAAGCCATCTACTCCAATGCAACAGCGTCTGCCCTGCAGGAGTACGGTGCCTCGATCACGCAAGCCAAGGAACGGTATCGTGCGCAGGGCGATTTGGACGGTCTCCTGGGCGCAAACAAGGAACTGGCCCGCTTCGTTAAGGAAGCCAGTTGCCCAAACGCAGACCCAGAGGGGTTGCCCCCTCTGCTTACCGAGGCCCGCGTCGTTTATCGTGACACCATCGCTTCCGAAGTTCCGAAGAAGACCCTCGCCCTTACGCAGCTTGCGGGAGCCTACGTGGCTCGCCTCACAGCAATGGAGAAGCAATACGTGAAACAAGAGGAGATCAAGGCAGCAATGGGGGTTCGGGATGAATCAAAGCGGATTGACTTCATCCTCGCAGACCTGCAATCGAAAGCTGCACCAACAGCACTGTCCACCCCATCCGGTACGGTGAAGCAACGGCAACCCGACGGTCGCCTCGCCGCCAGTGGCGTAGCCGACTTCAGAGCGATGGATCAGCAAAGCAGGATCGGAATCATCGCCCCCGATGCCACAGTGACCACCGACACGACCTCCACGTTCGACAGAGTCTACCGGGGTGTAAGCTACGTGCCGCATGCTTCACTAATGGGCAAGCTCTATGTTTGCTTCAGTCCCGGAAACTCGCGGGACGTTGTCTGCACTGCCCCTGGTCTCGCCTACGCGCTGGCGGGCCGATGGATATATGATGCACACAAGGACCTCCTCGAGAAGAAGTTCAACCGTGAGTCCTCGATTGACTCCGGCCGCTGGCTCGGCTTCAAACGCAACTTCAAGAAGGGTGAAACTGTTTCTGTTTCCAGGGGGGCAATCCTCGTTTTCGATTCCCCGGAGGAGGCCCCGGTTGTACTGCAGCAACAAAAACGGGCCATGTTCAAGCCTGTCAACGGAGACGCGACTATTGGAACGGTGAACACCGAAGAGTTGGTCTGGACGGATGCCCCGTTCAAGTTCTCAAGCGTGAGCCACCGGTATAACTTCACGCCACACAAGACCCTGATGGGCAAGCAATTTGTGCGTTCCTCCGTGCACGGTATGGGCAAAGTCATCTGTACGCAGTCAGGTGTCGCTTACGCATTGACCGCCAAAAGTCCCATCGCCTCCCAATCCAGATATCTCCTGTCAAAGGGCTTTGAACCTGTAACTGCTCTGGACACGGGCTATTTCGTAGTATTCAAACGCGACTTCACACTTGGCGAATCCTTTTCGATTCCAGGGAAGTGGGCCTTCTTGGTCTTCTGATTCATCGCGTTTTATAGGATCTTAACAGCAGATAATCATGTCGAACAAGCCGAGTCCACCGTACCATCGACAGCCGTGCCAAACGCGTCTTCATATGTCCGGTGACCCGCGACGTTCGACAAGATACAATGAAGGAGACATCTACATGAAGCACACGATAACAGCCCTAGCCCTTTTGGCGTTAGCCACACTGTGCCAAGCCGAAGAGTCCACGTTGCCTCACCTGCGCAAGGTTTACGAAACCCGCGCAAGGGAAATCGAAGTCACCCACTCAAATGCAGTAGCGACTGCCTTGCGCGACTACGGCAGCGCGCTGGAAGCAGCAAAGGAGAGCTACCGCAAACAAGGAGAACTGGACGGTCTCCTTGGCGCAAAGAAAGAACTGGAGCGATTCGAAAAGGAAGATAGTTGTCATGATGTAGACCCGAAAGACCTACCACCGCTCATCACGGCTGCCCGCAGTGCTTGCCGTGACGCGTGCGATACTGCTGTAAAGAAGGAGGTGGCTAACCTAATTGAGCTTGGCGGGGCATACAAATCGAGACTGACAGCACTGGAGAAGGAGTATGTGATACAAGAGAAACTCACTGCGGCACTTGGCGTCAGGCATGAGGCGGAACGAATCGAGTTCGTCTTGTCGGACATGGAATCCCGAATGCCGAAACCGAAAGTTTCCCCGATCTCCACCAGCACGAAACGGCAGGTAGCAGTGCACAGAAGGGCAGTGGTTGGGAGGGCAGATTTTCAGATCACAAAGGGCAAGGACAAGATTGCCGTGCTGAGACCCGATGCCTTAAGGAGTGGTGATCGGTCTTACACCTTCGGAGACAAGACAAACAACGGTCTCAGTTTCATGCCACACATGAAACTGCGGGGCCTTAAGTATGTCTTCCGTGATACCACTTACAGTATGGGACCTGTCGTATGCTCGAAGTCGGGGATCGCCTATGCGTTGACATCGCATTCTGGTAGCTCTAGTCAGTCAAAGTACATCCTGAACCATGGGTTCCGACCAGAACCCTCGCTGAATACGGAGTTGTATGCTGTGTTCAGCCGGGAGTTCCGGATTGGGGAATCATTTCATGTCCCGGCGAAGTGGGTCATCTTCGTCTTCTAATGTCACTTGGTCACGAATTCCAATGAATGACGCGGTTCAGGTTTGCACCGTGGTTGAATCGCGTGATCTCCCTGATCTTGTTTTTGAACTTCTCCTCCGCTTTTGAATGAATGACTATAAGGGGTTTGTCGAACATCTTTGCGACAAAGAATCCCAGGAATTTTGTCTCCCATGGTCGGGTGACTCCACCTTGCCACGCCGTAGCCACGCTTGCGGGGCGTAGGCGGGTCCAGCTCATCCAGAACGATGTTGGATAACAGCGGTGAGAGCGGTCCGCCTTGCGGCGTTCCCTCGTTGCT
>Ga0307990_1000769_pt1 | contig 27599 bp, 27 predicted proteins | sample EllFjometagen129_FD_203168 | JGI IMG/M metagenome (GOLD analysis project Ga0307990, IMG submission 203168) | Marine microbial communities from Ellis Fjord, Antarctic Ocean - #129 | ecosystem: Environmental > Aquatic > Marine > Unclassified | place: Southern Ocean | collected 2014-10-08
GAAACTAAAAATTGCGGATTCCGGCTTGCAAAGGATTTTGGAATTGGCATATTAGCCAACCTTCTGACGCGGGTGTAGCTCAGTGGTAGAGCGTCACGTTGCCAACGTGACTGTCGTCGGTTCGAATCCGATCACCCGCTCCATTCATCACAACGGATTCTCGCTGTTCCTTTTCCCACGCTCCTCTCCGACGGTGAAAATGATTTTGCCGTTCATGATTTTGTAAACCCTCTTTGTCTGGTAAGAAACGTTCTGATGATCACGCAGGAAAAATGGGAAAAGCTACACGAGCGGATGGAGTTGCTGAAAATCAGCGAGGCCGATCTGTCCGAACGGTTTATCCGCGCCTCCGGCTCGGGCGGGCAAAAAGTAAACAAAACCTCCTCCTGCGTTCATTTGATCCATAAGTCCTCCGGACTGGAAATTAAATGCAAACAATCCCGCCTGCAGGGCTCTAACCGCTACTTCGCCCGGCGCGACCTTTGCGATAAGCTCGAGGGGAAAATTCTCGGCATCAAAAGCAAGAAACAGCAGGAGCGGGAAAAAATCCGTCGCCAGAAGCGCCGCCGCTCCCGCCGCGCCAAAAACAAAATGCTCGACGAGAAGAATAAACAGTCACAAAAAAAGGCCCTGCGCCGACCCGTGAAGGGGGAATGATCCTCACAAATCTACTCACGATCGTGAGTAAATTCGTGACTTATTGAAATGAAAATGAAAACAGAAGAAAAACTCCAGAAGCTAAATGATATCTTCCACGCCTTGGAAAAAGTGGTGGTGGCTTTCTCCGGCGGCGTCGACAGCACCTTTCTTTTAGCCGCCGCGGTGCGCGCACTCGGCGCGGAAAATGTGGTCGCGGCCACCGCGATTTCGGCCACGCTAGCGGAAGAGGAAAAAGCCGAGGCGGTTGCGCTCGGAAAAGCTCTTGGTGTGGAGCACGCCCTACTCGAAACCGATGAATTTGAAGATCCGGCATTCACCGCTAATGATCCGTTGCGCTGCTACTATTGCAAAAAAATCCGTTTTCAGTCGTTGGTTAATTGGGCGGCAGAGCGCGGCAGCCACTGGATTGTTGAGGGGAGCAACGTGGATGACGCCGGTGACTATCGCCCCGGGGCCCGTGCCGTTGCAGAACTCGATGCGGTGCGCAGTCCATTAAAAGAATCCGACCTTACCAAGGCCGAGATTCGCGAGGTTTCTAAACAGTGGAACCTGCCGACGTGGGAAAAGTTGAGCGAGGCGTGTTTGGCGACGCGCGTGGAATATGGCCTGGAAATCAATCCGGAACGCCTTCAACAGTTGGAAGAGGCGGAAAAAGTCATTCGACCATTTTGCACAGGACAGCTTCGTGTTCGGCATCACGGCACGCTGGCGCGCATTGAAGTGGAGCCGGAGTATATTTCAAAACTCGCCGAACCGGAAACCGCCGCTACAATCGACGCCAAGCTAAAGGAGCTCGGGTTCGACCACGTGGCGCTCGACCTGTCCGGCTATAAAATGGGCAGCATGAATAAGGGTTTAGAAAACTAAACGCAAAGAAACAAAGGGCGCAGAGTTTCGCAAAGGAAACCATTTTAATTTCTCTGCGAGGCTTAGCCGTCTTCGCGCGGAAGGATTATACCGAATGAGTATTAACGGATTTGATGAATTAGGATTTGCGAAAATCGATAACCACCGTGCGGAGCGGCGGGGATTTCCCGAGGCAATTTTCTGCGAAGGAAAAACGCCGGAGCAGGTCGCGCAGATCATTCAGAAAATGAACGAGGGCGACCGCAATATTTTGGCAACGCGCGCCAACGCCGAAACCTTTGAGGCGGTCCAGAAACTTGTACCCGAAGCGGAGTATCACAAAGACGTCCGGCTGATTGTTGTGCGCAAAGAGGAACTCACCCCAGATCCCGACCGGTTTATTTTAGTGATGACCGCCGGAACCAGCGATATCCCCGTCGCGGAAGAAGCCGCGATCACCGCCGAGCTGATGGGCCATCGCGTCGAGCGCGTTTTCGATGTCGGGGTTGCGGGCATCCATCGCCTGTTCGCCCAGCAGGAAAAAGTCATCTCCGCAAATGTTCTCGTGGTTGCCGCGGGCATGGAGGGCGCACTCGCCAGCGTGGTTGGGGGTTTGGTTTCCAAACCGGTAATCGCCCTGCCGACCAGCATAGGCTACGGCGCGAGCTTCGGCGGAGTCGCCGCCCTGCTCGGCATGCTCAACAGTTGTGCAGCCGGCGTCTCTGTGGTGAATATTGATAACGGTTTCGGCGCGGGCCGCCTCGCCGGCATGATGAATTCAATGAGATAGGAAGAATGGAATATTGGATTAAAGGAGTATTGGAATAATGGAAAAGAACCAGTCAAAACAGCCGCAACACTCCAGCACTCCAGCACTCCAGCATTCCACTCTTTATTTATCCTGCTTTTCCGGAATCAGCGGCAACCTGTTTGTTGGCGCGCTGCTCGACGCGGGGTTGCCGGAACAGGCGCTGCGAGAAATGGTGGCCGCCCTGCCTGTTTCTGGCTACGAACTGAAGTTTGAAAAGGTGGTCAAAAAGGGGATCGCTGCGACGCACTTTGATGTCGCGCTCGACCCGAACGAAAAACAGCCGCACCGCCATCTGCACCATATCGTGGAGATCATCGAAGCTGCTGAGCTTAGCGACACGGTCAAAGAGCGTAGCATTGCGGTCTTCACCAAATTGGCCGAAGCCGAAGCCAAGGTTCACGGAACAACGCTGGAGAAAATCCACTTTCATGAAGTTGGCGGCGTAGACGCAATAATCGACATCGTCGGTACTGTTTTCGGGCTCGAACAGCTCGGGATTGAAAAGGTTTTTGCCGGAAGCCTGCGAACCGGCTTTGGTTTTGTCGAATGCGCACACGGAACCATTCCGGTGCCCGCGCCTGCAACCGTCGAACTTCTTGCCGGCATTCCTTACACGCTGGGCGATATTGAAAAAGAACTGCTCACCCCGACCGGTGCCGCCCTGCTCGCCACGCTTTGCGATGGTTTCGGCGACCGCCCCGAAGGATTTGTTACGGAAACCACCGCCTACGGGGCTGGCGGCTGGGATCTTGAGATTCCCAATGTTCTGCGCGCGGAGCTGGGGAATGTAGGCGCGGTGTCCCCGCCGCGCTATCAGAATGTGAATGAACGCGGTGGGGACACCGCGTCTACGGAACAGCTTTTGGTTTTAGAAACCAACATCGACGACTGCACCCCGCAGGTTCTCAGCTATGCGACCGAGCGGCTTTTTAAAGCCGGAGCGCTCGATGTATGGCAAAAGCCAATTTTAATGAAAAAAGGTCGATTTGCTCAAAAATTGTCTGTTTTGACTCCCATTTCGCTGCAAAATGAACTGGAAACGATCATGTTTGAAGAAACCACAACCATCGGAATTCGCAATTATCCGGTGAATCGGACGATTGCGGACCGTCGCGAAGAGACCGCCCAAACGCCATGGGGCCCTGTTCGCGTCAAAATCAGCTCCGTGAACGGAAACGTCTGTACCGTCACGCCGGAATACGACGACTGCCGCGCGCTGGCCGAGGCCAACCAGATTCCGCTCAAAGACGTCATCGCCGCCGCCCGGTTGTGAGATTCGGGCTTAACTCCTTTGTTGCCAAAGACCGTGATGGTGTCATCCAACTACCACGATCGTGGTAGTTGGATGACACAGATCAAAGGATTGTAATCGTCACATCGTCGTCGAAGGTGACTTTGGGAGGCTTCGTTTCGATGCGCTGGAACGTCGGCAGGATGCGGTAGTAGACCTGAAGCGCGAGCGTGCAGAGGCTGGTAGAATACATTTTCTCCTCGCGGCCCTCCTGCCCGATGCCGAGCCACCAGCCTTCAGGTTTCTGGTTCCCGATCAACATCGGTGCAAAGTCGGCGTTCCACGTTTTCCAGCGTGAGCCGCCACGCTGAAAAACCGCCTGCGTGTTGTAATACCACTCGTAGGTGGCGGGAAGACTTTTGTTGATCGGGTCGGCCCACGCACTCTCCCATTCCGTCACGCCGAAGTCGTTCATATAGCGAAGCCCTGCGAGCACCATCGGGTCATTTTGCATCCCCAGCAGTTGCAGGCTCAGCACCATCGCACCGCTCATAATCGGTCCACCGCCGCTCCACGTTTTGATCGGCGGCCCCTTGCGGTAATACCAGACGCCCTCCCCTTTATAGAGATAGGCCACGCCGCCCGCCGCCTTTTTCATCGCCCCCTCGAGCCCCTTCATTCGGACGCCTGCCGCCGCGGCAGCCTTAAATGCCTGAATCTGCCAGCTGGTGGCGGACGAGTCGGATATATCCTGCTGATACCAGTTGCCCCACGCGCCGCTTTCGAGCTGCCCGTCGATAATCACCCGCAGGCCGCGCTCGACCGGACGCTTGAGTGCAGGTGCGCGGGTCAGCGCATAGGCTTCTGCTAGCGCATAGGTGGCTTGCGCGTGGGCATAGACACCGAGATCCTCGCCGCCCTTCGCAGGACGCTTTTCAGCCATCGGAACAAACAGCCCGGTTTCGATGTTTTGCTGATCGCGCAGATATTCGATCGCACGTTGAACCGTCTTGCCGAAATCCGCCGACTGCGGGGTTTCGCCGTGCGCGAGAAAGGCCAGCAGACAGAGAGAGGTTAGGCGGGTGGCCCGTTGTTCGTTTTCGAGCGAGGCCGTCCACTTCCGGCTATGCCACGTCTTGTTGTAGCGCGAGACGTTCCCCCAATATCCTGCCTCATTTTGTTGGGTGGCGATCCACTCGAGCCCGCGAACTACGGAGGCTTCCACCTGCTCGCCGTAGCCTCCGGCAAACTTTTTGAGCTGACTGGCGCGCGCGGCATCGGAGCGACCCGCGAATAGACCTTTCATCACGAGCGGGCTGTCGGCCGCGCTCACCGCCAGTCCGGCGAGATCCATAGAGTCCGGCGAAAAATCATCGGGCAATGCGTCGGGAAGCGCCTCCGGCTCATCGGCGACGAGAAGATTTTCGTCCGGTGGCAGCTCGTCGAGCTTTTGCAACTCCTGTTCGAGCTCCGGGCTTTCGTCTGCTTCCAAAACCTGTACCTCCACCTCGCGCCCGGTTTCCAATGCTTGGAAAACCACCACATTCACGAGCACCAGAATGACGATCACATGAATTGTAATCGACACCGCCGGTCCGCCGAACCGGTCCACCAGCTTTCTGATACGTGTTTTAGCCATTTGAAAAAATTATTCCTCGCAAAGGCGCAGAGACCGCAGAGCACCCCTTCGTATTTTAAAAACCTTTGCGGGCTCTGCGCCTCTGCGAGAGGGCTTTTTTATTCCATCATTCCAGTATTCCATCATTCCATTCTTTTTCATTCCGCACTCACCACCGAAAGGTTGCTCAGGCCGCTTTCCGCGCAAATATCGAGCACATTGACCAGCTTCGCATGCGCCGAACTGCCCGAGCAGGTAATCAGCACCGTCTGCGATTTGCTGAAGCTCGCCAGGCGGTTCAAAATCGAACTCAACTCGGTACGCGACACAGCACGTCCGTTTAGGCTGAAGCCCGTTTCGCGCCCGCCCTCTGCATAAATGTTCACACGAATCATTTTCGGCGGCGTGCGCTGTTCCGTTTGAGACTTGTCGGGCGCGGGCCGCGAGATATCGAGATGCGCCAGCACGTCCGGGGTCGTAAACGTCACCAGAAAATAAATTAACAGCTGAAAGACGACGTCGATCATCGGCGTCATCGATACTTCCATTTCCGGCTCTTCTGTTTTTCTACGCTTTCTCATGGTTCGTTTGTATGGGCGACATGCATGTCGCCCCTACGCTTTATCCTTTGTGGCTACAAAACTGATTTTGTGGAGGCCCGCGGCCGTGCAGGCATCGAGCACGCGTTTGACATCCGTGTGCTCGGCGCCGCCATCAGCGCGAATGCGGATCGGGATCGATGGCCCGGCCCGACCGTAGTCGATCACGGTTTTTGAAAGCACCTTGCGAAGCTTTGCTTCCGAGAGCGGCGTGCGTGCGATAAAGAATCGGCCACGCTCGTCCACTTCGATGGTAATCGTGCGCGGGTCTTTCGCCTCGGTCACCATCGGGCCGTGTGGCGAATCAGGAAGCAGAATGAACTCGCTGATCGCCTCCTTCTCCAACTGAACCGTGCAGACGAAAAAGATAATCATCTGAAACACAACGTCGATCATCGGCGTCATATTCACGTGGTCGCTAGGTTGTTTAAAACGGCGCATGACTCAACTCCGTTGAGATCCAGGGTCTAAAAGTCGAAAGTCTAAGGTCACAGGAGTTCTCCCGACGTTTGCCTTTTGACCTTCTGACCCTTGACTCGCCTCATTAAATCCATGGTGAGTGCTTCCATCGAAAGGATGATTTTCGTGGCGCGGTTTCGGAAGAAGGAATAAAACCCAAGCGCGGGCACGGCAATCAGCAAGCCAGCGGCCGTGGTGTAGAGCGCCTGTGAAATATTGGTGGCGAGCATCGCGTTTTTGGCCGCGCCCGCCTCCGTGCCGAGTGTAGCGAAGGCCATGATCATCCCCTGTACGGTTCCGAGCAGGCCGAGCATCGGCGCGAGGTTGCCAACCACGTTCAGATAATTCACGCGCTGCAGAAGGAGCTCGCTTTCGAGATCCGCCGCCACGCCGATGGCCTCTTGCGCCGACTCGATTCCATCGCCCGCATTACTAAAGCCTGCTGAGAGAATACTGGATAGCGCCCCCGGTTCGTTTTCGCACAGTTCCAGCGCGTGAGGAATATTTTCGGCATCAAGCGCCTCGCGAACCCCTTTTGTCAGCTCGTCGGGAATGATCCGGCTTTCTTTGATTTTTAAAAACGAATCAACGATCAGGTGAGTCCCCGCAACCGATAGTGCGGCCAGCGCCAACCAAAGCATAATTCCGAGAAAGCCGCCTCTTGCGACGACGTGAAAAAATCCGTCGCCTTGCCCCAGTGCTTCGGCATCCGTCGCCGCCTCATTCATTGCCAGCTCTTGCCCAAGGCAAGACAACGCACAAAAGAGAATCCCTGCAAAAAGAACTCCCCTCAATATTCCACTATTCCTGTATTCCATTATTCCTCTCCCTTTTTCGCGAGTTCTGCAAATTCCGACGCCGGGAATTCATCGATTACTTTTTGAAAATATTCCGCCGCGCGCGGGTCGTTCATCTTTTTGAGCGCGACCGCGGTCTTATAGGTTGCCTCCGGCAGCACGGCGGTTTGCGCGCGGAACAGAATCGTTGTGCGCAGATAGTCGAGTAGAGCCTCCTCGCACTGTCCGCCGGCCGCTTTCATATCGCCGCGCACCACCTGCGCGCGGGCGGCGGCTTCGCGCGAGCCGGACGCGATATCTTCGTCGATCATTTGGGCGACCTCGTTGATGCGGCCCGAGCCAAGCAACGCCTGCATATAGTTGGCGCGTTCCTTGGGGCTCTTTTTGAATTTGGGTTGAGCGATAAACAGAGCCTCATATTCACGGGCCGAATCTTTGTACTGCTTAAGCGGCAGATAAACGCGAGCCAGCATCAACCCCGCGCGCTGATCCCATCCGAGAAAACGATACTGCTCTTTCACACGGCGCAGAATCTGTACCACGGCGGTCAGGTCCTTTTTTTTCACCAGCGCTTCGACCTGAAACATTTCCTTCGGCTTGTCCGCGAACGCCTGGCGGTACGTTCCGGGGCGGAACGTCAGCGTTTGTCCGTTGAGCGTCGTCAGCAGTACCGTTCCGTCCGCTGCCGACTGAATTGCCGAGCCGTTCACCTGGTTACCCGCTGAATTGATCACAAACGGCACCGCCTGCGCGACTCCGGCCATTAAGATGAACATAAGAAATGCTATTTTCATACGGAGGCCTCTCTTATTAACTATATCGTTTAATTACCACGATCGTGGTAATTAAACGATATAGTCTCCTTTTCCAGTTCTTCTCTTTTTTGTTCAGCCTGTCTTCGTAATGCACTAATTTCTTTGGTTTTTCCAAGGGTTGGAAAATCGCTCATTAACCGATTACCGTCGGCGAGCAGATCGTCGTAGCGGGCGAGTTCGAGATAGAGCGGAAGGCTTTCAAACAGCGCGTCGGCGATGAGTGCGGCGTGCTCTTCGTTTTCTGGGTCGGCCAGCAATGCGACGCGCTGGAAGGAGGCGAGTTTTTCCGCCGGGTCGGTTTGCGCGCGTCCCAGTTCGAGGCTGGCGCGGTGGATCAGCAGGTCGTCGGAAGCAAAGTTGAGGATGTCGCCAAAAACGCGGACCGCTTCATCATTTTTCCCGGCGGCGACGTAGGCGCGGCCCTGTATAAATTGCGCGTCGAAGAAAAAGGCGGACGCGGGCCAGGTCATCAGCAGATTTTCCAAGGTTTGGATGGCGGCCTCGTTGGCATCCGTTTCAAACTGCGCAACGCCGCGATAGTAAAACACCGCTTCGGCGAATGGATGTTCGGTTCCGTCGCCGAAGGCTTCGAAGGCGGCGAGCGCCTCGTCGAAGCGTTCGCTTTCGACCAGCGTTTTGCCTTTGGTGAAGCGAACCTGTTCGAGAATTCCAGACAGTGGAAACATTTCGATGAAACGGTCGCAGATCAAAACGGCCCCCTCGGAGTTGCCGAGTTCTTTTTGGCAGACGGCCTGATAGTAAACCGCCTTTTCCCAAAATGGCTGATTGAACTCGAGCATCTCTTTGGAAACGCCGTAACTCTTCGCCGCGTCAGCCATCGATTTTTCCAATGTTTGGAAGCCGGCTGAGCCTGCACCCCACAATTCCAGATTCCGGTACGAGTCGGCGAAGGCAAAACGGGCGCGGGTTTGTTTTTGAGGGTCGCTCTCGGTGTCGACGTAGGGTGCGAATCGCGCGGCTGCGGTGTCGTAGTCTTTTGCCTCGAAGGCATTCCATGCGAGGCGTCCGAGCGCTCGGGCGTGGTAGGTGCTGTCGGGATAGTTTTCGACGATACGATCCAAATAGCTTTCCTCTTTTCGGAGTCCGGCCAGCGAGTAGAGGACGGCGGGCACGCGCGGGTGATTAGGAAAAGCTTCGATGGTTCGGTCGTACATCCACCACGCAAGCGCTTCCTGCTTTTGGTCGAGCGCGCCCTTCCCCGCCGCGAGGAGTGCGTCGCCCGCCTTCGGATTTTCGGAAAATCGTTCGGAGAGATAAAGGCCGACGGTTTGGGCGCTGAGTTCGTCGTCGAGGTGGATGGAGCTGAGAGCCAGCTCGCGCAGCGCGGTGATGGACTCCGACCCTTCGGGAAATTTATTGAGCGCGTTGAGATAAACCGGGATGGCCTCGGCGTACTGGCGGTCGAAGAAAAGACGCCGCGCGATGCGGAAGGTGCTTTCTTCCATTTTGGCGAGGTTGGCGCCGAGATCGATTTTGACGGTTTTGCCCTCTGCCTCAAAATGAGCGATGAGTTCCTGCGCGCGCGCCTGCGCCTTCGGTCCCCACGCGCTGTCGCCATATTTCGCGTAGACATTATAAAATTGATGTAAGGCCTCGGCCTTTTTGCCTTCGTGTTCGTAGCAGACGCCCAGCCAGTAGCGCGCGCCGGAAAGTGGACTGACGAGCGAGACGGGTTGCCCCTGAGCTTCGAGAGAGTTTTCGAGCTGTTTGAGCAGTTCGAGTTGCATTTCCAGAACCGTCTGTGCTTCATCCCATTCCTCTTTAAGGGTCATGAGCTGCGACCAGGTGACGACCGCCTGCCCAAACCAAAGGTCTAGCCCGCCGAGCTGAACCTCTTCGCTCAGCGTGAGTGAGCGTCCTGGGTCGTCTTCCACCAAGAGAGCGGCGAGCCGTGCTTTCACGGGACGGGAATCCGTGAGCGTCAGAGCCTGGTCATAAACGTTACGGGCGGCGTCATCGTCGCCGCGCTCTTCGAGCAGTTCCCCGTAGTTGAAGGCCGCCTGTCCGGTTGAGTTGTCCGCGTTAGAAACGTTTTTGAAGTAGTTCTGATAGGCCTCTTCAGCGGCGGGAAGCTGTCGCGCGGCATAGGCGGTTTCGGCGAGGAACAGCCAGAGACAGTTTTGATTGTCGATTGCCGATTGTTGATTGCCGATTAAAACTGGGTTCAAAGCTTGGATCTGCGCCTGCGCTTCAGAAAAGTTTTTCTCAGCGATCCAAATTCGAATGCGGAGTTCCGGCGCGGATTTTTCCGCTTCCGGATATTTTTCCAAGGTTCGGAAAAGGACGACTCGCGCGAGCTTCGGGAATCCCTCTTCGGTGAGGCCGGCGATGAATTGAAGCGCTTCTTCGAATGCACCTGCGGTTTGAAGCAAACCGAAGACCAGGAGTAAGGCTATTACGCGGCGGAGCATGTTCGCATCCTAGCGACAGAGCGAGAGGGGAGAAAGAGTTTTTGACAGAATTAACAAGATCAGCAGGCAGGGGTTCCAATGTTTAGAATTTTTTGCGCCGATTTTTGCCGCGCCCGTGGCGCTTCTTTTGGAAATACCAAAAGCACGTTCGGAATACCTTCCGCCGTCGCGCCTACGTCAGGGCAACAATCCAAAACTCCAGTATTCCAGCGCCCGCTCTCTAGAAGAGGCCGAGCTGTTCGGGGCGGGATTCGTGTTGCGGGAATTTCATGGGGGCTTGGTTGGTTAGCGATAGGAGCTCGGGGACGGTGGCGGGCTGGCCGGCTTTTTCGAGCGATTCGACAATTTTGGCGAAGAGTCGTCCGCAGTAGACGCTGTCGACTTCGGCGCGGTGAAATTCGCCGGCGGGGAAGCCGAAGTGGGCGACGAGGGTGCCGAGCTTGTAGTTGATCATGCCGGGGAAGACGATGCGGGATAGCGCGCAGCTGTCGAGCACGACGCCTTGCGGTGCGCGGGCGCGGTGCTCGTCGATGGCCCGGAGCAGGAATTTGAAGTCGAAGGGTGCGTTGTGGGCGACGAGCGGGAGGTCGCCGCAGAAGTCGGCGAGGTCGCCGAGGACGGTTTGAACATCGGGACTGTCGGCAACCATGTCGTCGGTGATGCCGTTGACGGTGGAGGCGCCGGGCGGAATGGATCGGCCGGGATTGATGAGGGTGCTGAAGGCTTCGCCGGGCTCGCCTTTGGTGAAACGGACGGCGCCGATTTCGATGATGGCGTCGGTTTTGGGTTGGATCCCGGTGGTTTCGAGGTCGAAGGCTATAAAGTTCATGCGATCTCTTATACGGGAAGAGTCGCGCTCTCTCAAGACTCCGCGCGGTTTTATTGGCGGGAGGATGTTATAAATAAAAAAAGCCGCTCCGGAAACCGGGGCGGCTTTTTGGTTTCAAGGAGCGGAGACTTATTCTTCGCCGCCTCTGACTTTTCCTTCTTCGCGGCGTCTCTTGACCACTTCTTCGGCGATCGAGAACGGCACGGCTTCGTAGTGCTCGAAGGTCATGCTGAAGGAGGCGCGTCCCTGGGTGAGGGAACGGATCGTGTTGGAGTACCCGAACATTTCGCTCAATGGCACATGGCCCTTCACAATTTTCATTCCGCCGCGTTCATCCATGGACTCAATCCGTCCACGGCGCTGACAAATCGTGCCGTTGACCGGCCCCATGTATTCTTCGGGCGTCGTGATTTCAATCGACATGACGGGCTCTAGCAATTCGGGCTGGCCCTGCATCATGAGCGCTTTGAAGCCTTGGCGTCCGGCAATCTGGAAGGCGAAGTCGGAGGAGTCGACATCGTGGTACGAACCGTCGATGAGACGAACTTTCGTGTCGACCACGGGATAACCGGCGAATGGACCGGCCGCGAGGGCCTGTATAACCCCTTTTTCAACCGATGGGATGTATTCCTGTGGAATGCGTCCCCCAGAGATTTCGTTGACGAATTCGAATCCTTCGCCGGGTTCGCCGGGCTCGAGGATCATTTTAACATGAGCGAACTGGCCCCGTCCACCGGACTGCTTGGCGTGCTTGTAGGCACCTTGAGATCCGGTCGTTGCTCGTTCGCGATACGCCACTTCCGGACGACCGACTTCAGCCACTACGCCGAATTCGCGTTTGATGCGGTCGACGATGATCTCGAGGTGAAGTTCACCCATACCCGCAATGATCGTTTCAGAGGTTTCCTGATCGAATGAAACCGTAAAGGTCGGATCCTCATCCGCCAAACGATGCAGGGCCTCGCCAAGCTTTTCATTGTCGGTGTTGGATTCCGGCTTGATGGAAATACTAATTACGGGCGCCGGGAAGTCCATGGACTCGAGGAAAATTTCGTTGTCTCTCTCGCAGAGGGTATCACCGGTTTTCGTTTCGCTCAGACCGGCGACGGCAACAATGTCACCGGCAACAGCCATATCGATCGCTTCCTGGCGGTTGGCGTGCATCCGGAGGAGGCGGCCAATTCGCTGCTTCTTCTGCTGTGAGGAGTTCCAGATCGTGGTGCCAGAGGTCATGGTGCCCGAATAGAGGCGAAGATACGTGAGCTTGCCCATATGCTTGTCGGTCATGATTTTGAACGCGAGGGCGGAGAACACTTCGTCGTCGTCCACTTTGCGCTGATTTTCCGGATCTTTGGTGCAGATGATCGGCGGAATCTCGTTCGGCGCGGGAAGGATTTCGATGACCCCATCGAGAACCTGCTGAACCCCTTTGTTTTTGAAGGCGGATCCGCAGAAAACCGGAACGACATCCCGGGAGCAGGTGGCTTTACGCAGGATCGCCCAGAGTTCTTTTTCGGAGAGGTCGCCCTCTTCGAAGAATTTTTCTAGCATTTCTTCGTCCTGCTCGGCGCATTTTTCAACGAGGTTGGCGCGCCATTCTTTGGCGGAATCGAGAAGTTCAGCGGGGATTTCTGTTTCGTCCCACTCAGCCCCTTTGGAATCTTCATTGAAGATGAGGGCTTTCATGGTGATCAGATGAATCACGCCAACAAACTCGTCGGATGCCCCGATCGGAATGACCACCGGAACGGCATTGGCGCCGAGCATCTTCTGGATGCCTTCGACCACGCCGAAGTAATCCGCGCCGATGCGGTCCATTTTGTTCACAAAAGCGATTTTCGGCACTTCGTAGCGCTCGGACTGATGCCAAACGGTTTCGGACTGCGGCTGTACACCGCCGACGGCGCAGTAGAGAGCGATGGCTCCGTCGAGTACGCGCAGGGCGCGCTCCACTTCCATGGTGAAGTCTACGTGACCGGGGGTGTCGATGATGGAAATCATATGGTCTTTCCACATACAGGTGGTTGCGGCAGAGGTAATGGTGATTCCGCGCTCCTGCTCCTGTTCCATCCAGTCCATCGTTGCGGCGCCATCATGCACCTCACCGATTTTATGTGAACGACCTGTGTAATAAAGAATACGCTCAGAGACGGTGGTTTTCCCCGCGTCAATATGCGCCATAATTCCGATGTTACGAACGTTTGATAAAGCAACTTCTCTGGCCATGATTCTGTCCTCGTTATTTTTCTATAGAAATTAAGCGGCGCAATATGGCGTTTCGACCCCGCCCCTTCAAGCGCAAATGCGTTAATTTTTGATGATCCGCGATGCGGGATTCACGATGCGAAGGGGGCGTTTCCCAAACACGGGAGACTATTGAGCCGCTTTTTTGAGCTGTTTGACCGTGACGGTCTCTTCGTAGAGCGCCTTGCCGACAATGGCGCCGGTCAGATTGTCGCAATTGAGCGCGGCGAGGCGTTTGATGTCCTCGACGCTCGAAACGCCGCCGGAGGCGACCACTTCGCATTTCACCGCCGAGCAGATTTTGCCCATTTCGAACGCATTGACGCCGTCCATCATGCCGTCGCGGCTCGTATCCGTGTAAATAATGGTGCCAACGCCCGCTTGATCGACCTGCTTGGCCAGATCCACGGCGACGACATCGGTCGTTTCCACCCAGCCCTTGGTTTGTACCATTCCGTCGCGGGCATCAATGCCGACCGCGATCCGGTCGCCACCGAACTTCTCAACCAGTCGCGCCAGCTCTTCGGGGTGTTCGCAGGCGCGGGTGCCGAGGATGAAGCGCGTCACACCGGTTGCCAGTAGAGTTTCAATATCCTCATCGGTGCGGATTCCGCCACCGATTTCAACGGGCATCTTAACCGCATCGCAAATCGCGGTCAGTTCGGCAACGTGAACCGGTGTGCCCTCGAATGCGCCATCGAGATCGACGACGTGCAAAAATGCGCCGCCCTCTTTTTCCCAATGCCGGGCCATTTCTGCGGGCGAGTCCGAATATTCGGTCACCTCGTTCGCCAAACCCTGCTTCAGGCGCACGCATTGGCCGCTCTTCAAATCAATGGCTGGAATAATCGTGATCATTGTCGGTTCTCCAATAATTATTTATTTAACCACAAAATGCACAGAATACTCAAAAAGAAGTTCAGAGGTCGTTTTGTGTTAATTTGTGAATCTTGTGGTAAAAATTATCTGCTCTCTTTGCCGAAGTTTTTGAGCATCTGTAGGCCGACGGCCTGGCTTTTCTCGGGATGGAACTGTGCGGCGAAGACGTTTTCCTTCCAAACGGCCGAGCAATAGTTCAGGCCATAGTTGGTTTCGCCCGCCACAATACTCTTGTCGCGGGGTACCACATAAAACGAGTGTACAAAATAGAAATAGGCCTTGTCGTCGATGCCGCTGAACATCGGGCAGTCCGGCCGAGTCTGATTCACCGCGTTCCAGCCGATCTGCGGAACTTTTAGCTCCGGCGCGATGTCGAACCGCTTCACCGAGCCTTCAAAAATTCCGAGCCCTTCAACGCCGGGCGATTCTTCCGACCCCTGGAAAAGCGCCTGCAAGCCGAGACAGATTCCCAGGAATGGCTTGCCCGTCGCGATCCAGTCGCGGATGGCGTCGACAAAGTTGTGCTCGACGAGGTGCGCCATGCAATCGCCAAACGCCCCTACCCCCGGCAAAATCATTGCGCGGCACGAGTCCAGCTGACCGGGCGTAGAGATAATCTCCGTGTCCAGCTCCAGAAACTTGCAGGCGTTGGAAACGCTACCGAGGTTTCCCATGCCGTAATCAATAATTCCAATCTTGCTCATAAGCGGAGAAGGGTTACACCGCGGTGGTTTTTATGTACAGTCCGAAAATAGGGAGAAACACAGATGAAAGCTTTGTTTGTTGGCGGAACCGGAATCATCAGCTCGGCCTCGACCTCCTTCAACCCAGGGGAATATGAGGTCGTGCGAGTGTGGCAAAATATAAATTTTAACGTCCACCAAGCTCAGGAAATTTGACATTTTTTTGTTGCCGATTAAAAATAGAGAAAAGGAGTCCATACTATGTACAAACTACTCGTCTTACTCACAGCCCTTCAGCTGACCTGTGCGGCTGCGCCGCGCGCCGTTGAGCAACAGGCTCGCCACCTGCAAACGATTCTCCGTCAGGCGGAAGATGCCTACTACAACAAGAACCTCTCGCTCATGAGCGATGCGGCCTACGATGCCCTTCGCGAACAGCACAACACGCTCACGTCCCAATACCCCGAGCTCGCTCAGGGGGCCTCTGTCGGAGCGCCCGCCGAACCGGCCGCGCAGAAAATCCGGCACCCTGCACCGGTGCTCAGCCTGCAAAAGGCGACTTCCGACGAGGCGGTGCTAAAATTCATTGAAAAATGCGGGCGAAATCAACTCTACTGCATCGAGCCGAAAATCGACGGTCTCACCGTTATCCTGCGCTACCGCAACGGATTGCTGAGCCAGGCGGTCACGCGCGGCGATGGGAAAAGCGGACCCGATATCACCGCTGCGGTTCTCGCCTCTGGAGCTATTCCGGCATCGCTACCCAACGCACCAGCAACCCTCGATGTGCGCGGTGAAGCCTTTCTTCCAATACCGACTTTTGATGCTCTTAATCAGCGACGGGCCGCCGCAGGAAAGCCGCCGCTAAAAAGTCCGCGCAACACCGCATCGGGAACGCTCAGACTGACCGATTTTTCCGAAATCGCGAACCGCGGACTGAAGGTGAGCATCTTCGAGCTCCTTGATACCGACTCAATGCCCGAGACCCATACCGATGCAATCCGGTTCATTCAAAAAGCCGGGCTTCCGGTTGTGGAAAGCCGCACGGTTTCCGCCAACCGAGTTCTTTCAACCATCGCAACGCTCAACGGGTCGCAGGGTTCTTTCCCGTTTCTAACCGATGGAGTAGTCATCAAAGTGGACAATTGTGCCGCGTTCAAGGCTCTCGGAGCCACGGCACACCATCCGCGCGGCGCACTCGCCCGGAAATACAAAGAGGCTCCCGTCGAAACCCAGCTGCTCAGCGTCGAGTGGACGCGCGGCACAACCGGCAGGCTCACGCCGGTCGCCCTTTTTAAACCGGTCGAGATTCGAGGTGCCACCATCCAAAGAGCCACCCTGCATAATCTCAATCACATCCGCGCGATGGATCTAAAACTCGGCGACTGGATTCAGGTCATCCGCGCTGGGGGCTCCGTCCCTGAAATTATCGGCAGTTGCCCCGACCGGCGAATCGGCAACGAAACAGAGATCCCCGCCCCGCCAAACAAGTGACGCCAGACCAAAGATGGATGCCGCCGACAAAAGTCGGCGAGCAACCGAAAAGGCTCCGTTTTCAAAAATGAATTGCGATATTTTTTTAGTGGGTTTTACTATTTGATTTCCTAAAAACGCACCTCCGGGAAGAGACGTTTTTCCAATGTTCGGAAGATAAGTTTCCATGGGTTGGAAAAAAGGCCTACTATTTTTTCGGGGGTTGGAAAAAAGCTCCAAACAGTGGAAAACGTATGGATGTAAAATACAAATATCTATTTGGGCCGGTGCCGTCGCGGCGTCTTGGGCGCTCGCTCGGGATCGATGTGACCCCGTTTAAGCGGTGCTCGTTCGATTGCGTGTTTTGTCAGCTCGGGTGCACGACGCATCTCGTGACGGAGCGCGACGAGTTTGTCCCGTTCGTCGAGGTTTGCGCGGAAATTGAAGCATGGCTGACTGAAGACGGCGCGGCCGACTACATCACCTTCGCGGGCTCGGGCGAACCGACGCTTTATAGCCGCCTCGGCGAACTGATCGATTTCATTAAGGCGCGCACAGACATTCCGGTGATCGTGCTTTCCAACGGCACCCTGCTCCATCAGTCCGAGGTGTGGGAAGAGACCGCGCGGGCCGATATTGTGAAAGTGAGCCTGAGCGCGTGGGACGAGGCGTCGTTCAAAACCATCAACCGCCCTGCCCCCGGCCTGGCGTTTGAAATGCTGTTGGCGGGTGAGCGCAATTTCCGCTCGGTGTTCAGCGGCCAGCTCTGGCTGGAGGTTTTTTTGATGGAGGGGGTCAACGCAGATCCAAAGCAGGTTCGGCGGATTGCGGACGTTGTTGCGAAAATTCATCCAGATAAAATTCATCTCAATACGGCAGTGCGTCCGCCCGCCGAGACGATGGCGAAGCCCGTTGCAGCAGAAAAACTGAAAACCCTTTGCGATTTTTTCACTCCCCGCGCGGAGGTGATCGCCTCTTTTGATGTCGCCCCGGCCGCCGTAACCGGTGAGCTGAGTGTGGACGGATTGGTTTGTCTGATTCATCGCCACCCCTCGACGGCGGCGCAACTGGCCGCCCTTTCCGGGGCAGATATTACCGTCGTTCAGGCCGCCCTCGCCCCTTTGATAGAGGAGGGAAAGCTTCAAACGGAAGCGCGCGGAGGCGAAACCTATTATAAGTGATGTCAAAAAGGGCTTGATCCAAACCGCCCGTTATGATTAAAAAGCCCGCTCTTTTAAGCAAGGACTGTAGAAAAATGAAAAAAGAAATCCATCCTGAGTATATCGATGCAGAAATTACATGCGCCTGCGGCAATGCGGTGAAGACCCGTTCGACCGTTAAAAAGATGCATGTCAACCTCTGCTCCGCCTGTCATCCGTTCTTTACCGGAACCGCTAAATTTGTGGATACCGAGGGTCGCGTTGACCGCTTCCAAAAACGTTACGGCAGAAAATAGCACCTTTTCGAAAAAGCCGGACTCTGTTTCCAGAGCCCGGCCTTTTTGTGCCTAGCCATGATCGATAAAACCTATCTTGAACGCCTTCAGGCCCGCATCTCCGAACTCGAGACGGAGATGTCGCAGCCCGGCGTGGGATCGGACCCCAATAAAATGCGGGCCCTGATGCAGGATTATAATCACCAAAAAGAGCTCGCCGCACACGCGCAAACTCTTTTGGCCCTGCAAGACACCATCACGGAGAGCAAAGAGCTTCTGGCCGATAGCGACTCGGATAATGAGTTGAGGGAAATGGCTGAAATGGAGCTGACGGAGGCCTCCGAAAAGCTACCTGCCGCCGAAAAAGCCATCATGATCGCCCTGATCCCGTCCGACCCGGCGGACAGTAAAAACGTGATTATGGAAATCCGTGCCGGAACCGGCGGCGATGAGGCCGCCATTTTTGCCGGCGACCTCTATCGGATGTACAGCCGCTACGCCGAGGTCAATGGCCTGAAAGTCGGAGTAATGGATGTAAACTGCTCTGAAGCCGGCGGTTATAAAGAGGTTGTTTTCTCGGTCGAGGGCGAAGACGTCTATAAAAAGCTGAAGTACGAAAGCGGAACCCACCGCGTTCAGCGCGTTCCCGAAACGGAGACGCAGGGCCGCGTGCACACCTCCGCCGCTACCGTCGCCGTACTGGCCGAGGTCGAAGCGGTGGATATCGAAATTAAAAACGAAGATTTGAAAATCGACACCTATCGCGCCCAGGGCGCGGGTGGACAGCACGTCAACACCACGGACTCCGCCATTCGAATCACCCACATCCCCACAGGAACCGTGGTTCAGTGTCAGGATGAGCGTTCGCAGCATAAAAATAAGGCCGCCGCCATGCGCGTGCTCCGCGCCCGAATTTATGAGGAGCAACAACAGGCAGTGGACGCAGAACAGGCCGAGGCTCGTCGCTCACAAGTCGGATCCGGCGACCGCTCCGAAAAGATTCGCACCTACAATTATCCTCAGAACCGCCTGACCGACCATCGCATCAATCTGACGCTCTACAAACTCGACCGGGTCATGGAGGGAGAGATCAACGAAATCTTCCAGGCACTCTACGAGCACGACGTCGAAATGAAGATGAAGTCGCAAACTGATAAAATGGACTAAGTCCATGATAGGGCATTCGGCCTGCCGCAATGGACTCCTTTTTTCTCTGTAATTAATTGATTACAAAATACTTCTGCATTTTAACTTCCCGCACCTTTAAAGGTACGAAAGGAATAAATCAAAAAACGCTATATTTTGGATAAAAGTCGCTAGTTTTGTACGGTTTTGGTGAGAAACAGCTCATTTTTAATAAAAACAGGATGTTTTTATTAAAATGCTCGAGGTTGATCAGGTTGCTACATAAAAGAAGATGCCAAAGAAGTGGCAGATACTCCCAGCAAGGACAAACAGATGCCACAGTGCATGGGCGAATTTAAGCCGCTTCCACGCATAAAAAACAACCCCTAGCGTATAGCACAGACCGCCGATCGCCATCCAGACAATCGCCATGGTCGGCAGGATGCGAAGCAGCGGAGCAATCGTCGCCACAATCATCCATCCCATTCCCACGTAGGTCAGGACTGAAAGAATCTTAAAGCGACCAATAAACAACGCCTGAAAAACAATCCCGACGATCGCAAGTCCCCATACCACCCCGAACAATGACCACCCGAGCGCCCCGCGCAGCGGAACTAGCAGATACGGCGTATACGTTCCGGCGATCAGGAGATAAATTGCGGCGTGATCAATAATATTCAAAATCCGTCGCGCCCGCGGTGAGTGAATACTGTGATAAAGCGTGGAGGCCAGATAAAGGATCACCAGCGTCGCTCCATAAACGGAACAACTGACAATTTCCCATGCGCCATGCCGGAGACTGGAAAAAACTACCAAAAGAGCGAGGCAGGCAATGCTCAGTCCAAACCCTGCCCCGTGCGTGATCGCATTAGCAATGTGCTCGGACGCCGTTTCATAGCGTTTGTCATCTTTTAACGGTTTTTGATCATTTTTCATAAAAAGACACCCTTTTATTGGTAAAATTCCGGCATTTGGGGCCATTTTTGGTTATTTATAGAAAATGGCTAGCCAAATTGTTCGGGTATTTTTATCCGTTTTCTCAACTCGATGACGCGTTCCGGCGGGGATTTTTAGATGATCGCCAGGGTTTAAATCAATCGGATCCCCCTCTTCAAAACGTAGCGTCGCGGATCCCTCTAAAAGCAAAACCCACTCGCTTTCCTTTTGATCGTACCAAAACCCGTCCGGTGACCTCTGCCCGAACGAGACGATTCGCTCGATGCGGACTCCGTCGGCCGAGAGGATCTCCGTCATGAGCTCTTCCGGCGCACTCTCTGGAATGTTTTCAAACAGGTTCATTTAGCAACACCTAGTTAAACAGGACTAAAGTTGACCAGCGAATCGATAGAATCTACGAATGAAACTTTCTGGTTCCGATGTTATTCGTAGATTTTATTCATTCGTTGGTAAGTAGGAAGTTTATTCGGGCACGTTAGATTTTTCCAGACATTGGGGCTTTTGAGCGTTACAGTTTCCAGACCTTGGGAAAATTGAGATCAACCAGCCGTCGCCGAAGGCTATGGCGGTCAAGAAAGTTCCAACCATTGGAAAAGAGACTCGTCTATAAAAGGCGAAGCCCTTAAATCCGGCGCAGCCGGTTCCAAGGGTTGGAAAAAGTAGAACGAGCGTCTCGCTCGTTTTCCGCCTCGGCGGATCTGCCAGGGGCAGAAAAGCAAGCGAGACGCCTGCTCTACATTAGGGGGGCTTTTAAATATGGATTTAAAGAAGAAATTTGATGTGATTGTGGTTGGCGGAGGCCATGCAGGATGCGAGGCGGCGCTGGCTTCCGCCCGGCTCGGCGCGCGGACAATCTTGCTTAACATAGACAAGTCTTACATCGGAAGAATGTCCTGCAATCCATCGATTGGAGGAATTGCTAAGTCTCATATCACCTGTGAGTTAGATGCATTGGGAGGAGAGCAGGCGCGCAATACAGACTACACAGCAATTCAGCTTCGCACCATCAATACGCGCAAAGGCCCGGCGGTTCAGGCGCACCGCGCGCAGTGCGATAAGGCCCTCTACCCTGCCCGCATGCAGGCCGTCATTGCGCATCAAGAAAACCTTGATGTTCTCGAAGCAGAAGCATCGGGGATCTGGATTGAAAACGGGTCGCTGCAAGGGGTCGTCCTGGCGGGTGGCGAGAAACTGTCCGGCAAAACTGTGGTGATCACCACGGGAACGTTTATGCGCGGGCGGATCATGATTGGCCCCGAAGTGATCTATGAGGGGCGCTGGGGCGAGCGTTCTGCGGATGACCTCTCGACCTCGCTCGAAAACATCGGGTTTGAGCTGGGGCGGATGAAAACAGGGACTCCGCCGCGGATCCATCGTGATTCGATCGATTATTCAGCCATGCAGATTCAGCCCGGCGATGAACCCCCTCCATTTTTCTCGCGGGCGGCTAGAAAAATGCTTGCTCAGAGTGAGTTTGCAGATGTTCCACGTGGAACAATGCTTCCTGACGGATTAAATCCGCAGATATTTGAAAATATGCCGGAATCCTCTTCCTCAAACCCCATGGGAGTGCAGGTGGGAGAGGAAAGTCGTTGTTCCACGTGGAACAAATGGGCGACGGACCATTTTTCGGACGGAGTAGCGGCATTTGATCGAAACATGCTTCTTTCGGTGAATCTGCCCCAGATTCCCTGCTATTTAACGCATACGAACGAGCAAACCCACCAGATTATCGCTGAAAACCTCAACAAAAGCTCATTATACAGTGGTTTGATCGAAGGAACGGGGGTTCGCTACTGTCCGTCGATTGAGGATAAAATCGTTAAATTCCCGGAGCGGACGTCGCACCACGTCTTTATTGAACCGGAAGGACGCAATAATGTTCGGATTTATCCCAATGGGACCTCGAACAGCCTTCCCGAGGATCTTCAGGTAAAAATGATCCACTCCATCCCCGGATTGGAAAAAGCAGAGTTTATTCGCCCGGGTTATGCGATTGAGTATGATTATGCGCAGCCAACCCAGCTTTTCCATACGCTGGAGACCAAAAAGGTTGAAAACCTCTATTTTGCAGGGCAAATCAACGGAACGACGGGTTACGAGGAAGCCGCCGGACAGGGATTTGTGGCTGGAGTCAACGCCGCCCGTAAGGTCTTGGGGCTCAATGCCTTTGTTTTGGATCGTACAGAGGCCTATATCGGCGTTTTAATTGATGATTTGGTCACAAAGGGGACTGACGAGCCCTATCGCATGTTTACCTCGCGGGCCGAGCATCGTCTGACGCTTCGGCAGGATAATGTGAACTTCCGCCTGTTTGACCGCGCCAAAGAGCTTGGAATCGTTCCAGAGGCGGATCTGGCAGAAACTACCGCGCTGAAAGAGCAAATCGACCAGGAAATCGTTCGGCTGGAAAAAATCTTCCACAAAGGCGCTTCTTTGGTGCAGATGCTGCGTCGACCCAGCGAAAGCTACCGGACGCTTCCGGGCGCGAATCTGGATCTGCCAGGAAATGTGATTGAGCAGGTTGAAATCTCGGTGAAGTACGAAGGATACATCAAACGCGAGCAGGGGCGTATCGCCAGTTTCCAAACCTTGGAAAAGGTGCGCATCCCGAAAGGATTCGACTACGATGCGATCGTCGCGCTACGTTTTGAGTCTCGCGAAAAGCTGAAGAAAATACTGCCCGAAACCCTCGGTCAGGCCGCCCGCATCTCCGGCGTCAATCCGGCCGATATTTCAATCTTATCGGTGTGGCTGAAGGCCAAACGGTAAGATTTATTTTTGTATACTGGTATTGGTTATCGTTGTTGATAAAAGAATTACACCCACAGAATACGCGGAAAACACAGAAGGTTTATCGCGAACTACATGAGCTCAAGACTTTCCCGATCATTGGAAGTTTTTGGGCGGAAAGTTCCAAGGTCTGGAGGTCGGCCCGAAGGGTCGGGCTTGCAGATGGTCCGACTGGCATGGAGGGTTCCAAGGGGTGCAGTTTTTAAGGCTGATTTTCCCAAGCATTGGAAAATGGAGTTCTCGCCCGCTCGTTCCTCGCTCAAGACGAAGAGAACGGAGAGGGTTTTCGAATTAGATCAAATTCAATAAAGGCATAGCCGGGTTTCAAAAGCAGGCGGGAGGCCTGCAGTACGTATCGCAGGCATCTTGCCTGCTCACAACGGCTACAGTTAAAAAAGGCTATAGAATGAGAAGCTCTGCGGCCTTTGCACCTTGCTAGGAGTGATTTTTTCGGGTCTTTTTTAGCCGCTATAGTTAAAGTACGTTTTGGGATCAAAACGTATTTTATCGCTACCGGATCAACAACGCCTTGAAGGCGGGAACTTCATGCACGATTAGGAGAAGAAATGGGTACACCATGGTTACAAACCATCTTGCTATGTTGGGGATATTTCCTGCTCACCCTGTTCATCATATTTGGGGCCATTGGTATCTGCTACGCATTTTTTACCGTTAGGTTGGCTCGTCATATCAAGGTCACAAACCTAGATTTATGGGGTTCTCTTGGCAAACTAGGATCGTTTAAATTTTTCAGCCCCTCTGTAGTTAACCGCGCTTTAGATACTCGTAGCCAGTTCCTCTTCTGCAAATGGTTTTACGCAGGAGGGGATGGTGTCAAAGACCTCAAAACAATAGCATTAGTACAAACCACAAGAAAATTATGTAGAACTGCAATAATGCTATTTATTGGCCTCAATATAGCTCTGTTTTTGACACTGGGTATTGCGCTGTTAGTTTTGGTGATGAAAGGCTACTCATAACTATCGAGTTGAACTTCCTCTTGGAGGCCGAAGCGGGGAGCTACTTTTAAATCAGCAGGGTGCGCTTCCGCGCCGAAATTTCGACTGTTCTTTTCAGGAGGGGATCGCTCTGTCGAAACCATCTCCAGCGGCGCCGGCGCGCCGCCCTCCAAAATTCAGACAATGACTCGGACTCCCCCAGGAAAAAGATCACCTTGCAGATGATGCTATCTGCGGGCGGCGAGTTTTTTGCCGAGGTCGGGGCGGGGGCGGGGGACGAGCATCAAGTCAACCGGCACACCTTCGAGGCTAAAAGGGGTTTGGGCCAAACTAGCCTTTTTGTGCATAGTATGTGTTGCTTTTTGCCACATACTATGTCCAAATCATGATCATGTTGAGGTTGCGAGACAGAGTTGAGGGCGAGGAGTTTGATTATCAAACTCTGATGGATGTGCTATCCAATTATGCAGAGCCGCGCAAGCGCGTGACGTCGCTCCTTCGATCTGGCGAGATCATTCGCGTTAAGAAGGGGCTTTATGTATTTGGCTCCCCATATCGCCGCCGCCCTTTTTGCCGCGAATTACTGGCAAACCTGATGTACGGCCCATCGTGTGTGTCTCTGGAAACTGCGCTGGCGTATCATGGGTTGATTCCCGAGCGGGTTGAAGCGCTGACCTCTGTGACCACGGGTCGATCACGCCGATTTGAAACACCCATCGGCCTCTTTATTTATCGCCCGACCCCCGATCTTTCTGTGGGGATGCGTCAGATGACAGAGGGCGGAGTCTCTTTTTTGATGGCGACGCCCGAACGGGCTCTGGCCGATAAGCTTCGCGCGGATCGAAGCGGCGTCTTTCAATCGCAGCGGGAGCTGGAGGTCTATTTGACCGAAGCCCTGCGCATGGAGCGGGATACGCTTTTGCAGCTCAATGCCGAGGGTTTGTGCGAGCTTGCCGATACGTTACGATCCAAGAAGGTTGCGCTTTTGGCGGCATGGGTAAAATCAGGGGAGAAGCGGGCATGAACGAAGCGATACAACAAATGCTGGGTCGTTATGAATGCCAAAGCGCAGGAGAAACGGAGAACGCTCTTCGCGAAATTCTTCAGGAATTGGCATTGCTTGGACTTTGGCGAGGAAAGTTTTTTGAGAGGGCCGCTTTCTATGGCGGCACGGCGCTTCGAATTCTGCATGGGTTAGACCGTTTTTCAGAGGATATGGATTTTTCGCTCTTGCAACCTGACCCCCAATTTGACCTCGCTCCCTATTGTGCATTTATTGAGAAGGAGCTGTCGGCATGGGGGTTTCCTGTACAGGTGCAGGTGAAACAAAAGACGGCACGCTCCGCGATTGAGTCCGCATTTCTTAAAGCCGGTACGGTTGAGCAGTTTCTACAGATCAATGCCTCGGAACGGGTGGTATCCGGGCTGCATCGTAATCAGGTTTTGCGGATTAAGGTCGAGGTAGATACAAATCCCCCGCCTCAGTTTGAAACAGAAGGTCGCTATTTGCTGCAACCGATCCCTTTTGCCGTACGTGCATATACCCTCCCGTCGCTTTTTGCGGGTAAGCTACACGCGCTTCTTTTCCGTCAATGGGGCCAGCGCGTGAAGGGTCGCGATTGGTACGACCTCGTTTGGTACATCGCCAGAAAAACTCCTGTCGATTTGAAGCATCTAGAAGAAAGAATGAGACAGACCCATCATTGGAGCGGCTCGGAAAACCTTTCCAAAGAATCTCTTCTTCAATTGGTTTCTACCCGGATTGATTCGCTAGACGTGGTTGCTGCAAAAAAAGATATCGAGCCTTTTTTGAAAAGGCCCGATGCGATTACGGTTTGGTCCCATGACTTTTTTGAGCAGGTCGTGGCCGGAATGCAGACTTGTTAGCGGTTTTTGATCGCGCTACCTTGAAAACTCGGTTTGTAAGTTCGGATTTTCAAGGTAGAACGAGCGTCTCGCTCGTTTTCCTAAAGTAAGCGAGATCCATCCTTCGCCAGAGGCTTCGGGGGACAAGCTGCTTGCGCTACATTCCTCTATCTGCGGGCGGCGAGTTTTTTGCCGAGGTCGGGGCGGGGGCGGGGGACGAGCTTCAAGTCAATGGGTGCGCCTTCGAGGCCGAAGGCTTTGCGAAGCTGGTTGACGAGGTAACGTTTGTAGGTAGCCGTCGCACGTAGAGTATTGTTCACAAACAGTTTAAGGCGAATGGGTTGCACGCCGGACTGCGTGGTGTAGTAGACCTTGAGCGGGCGGCCCTTGACGATCGGCGGCGGGTTGCGCTTAATGGCATCCTGCATGACACGGTTGAGAACTCCGGTGGTGAGCTTCATCTGGATCTGCCCGGCGACGTAGTCGATGGTTTCGATGCTTTTGCGGATGTTGTAGCCGGATTCAGCCGAAACAAAAAGGAGCGGCGCGAAGTTTAGAAACATCATTTCTTTGCGGAGCGCGGGTTCGTACTGCGTCTGCGTGACCTCTTGAACGTCTTCCGCCAAATCCCACTTGTTGACCATCAGGATGCAACCTTTTTTGGCATCCATGATTTTGGCGGCCAGTTTTTTATCCTGCAGCTTCGGCCCTTCGGTGGCATCCATGAGCAGGATGACGACGTCGGCGTCTTCGATACTTTTTTCTGCGCGCATGTTGCTGTAGTGCTCGACGGCATTGCCTTTACGCTTCCGGCGGTTGACGCCGGCGGTATCGATCAGTTGATAGTGACGCGCTTGCGGGCCGGAGCCGATGGTGAAGGGGATTTCAATGCTGTCGCGCGTGGTGCCGGGAGTTTCGGAGACGATAACGCGTTCGCCGTTGAGCAGGCGGTTGATATAGGAGGATTTTCCAGAGTTCGGGCGGCCGACGACGGCGACGCGCAGTGGCGAACGGTCGGTCGGGTTTTCGCCTTTGGGTAGGATGGGCAGGACGTCGTCCATCAGAAAGCCGAGCCCGCGGTTGTGCAGGGCGGAGACCGGGAAGACGGGGAAGCCGAGGGTTTCAAAGGCAACGGCATCGTCGGTCAGGTTATCGTTGTCCGCCTTATTGGCGGCAATGAAGACGGGGCGGTCGGCCTGGTGGAGCAGGCGGGCGACTTCTTCGTCCATCGGAACCACGCCGGCAGTGATGTCGGTGACAAAGATGATGACGGCGGCATCTTCAATGGCGACGGCAACCTGCTCGTTGGTCCGGTTGACGATGATATCCTCGTCGGCGCGCGAGTCGATCGTGCCGAGTCCACCGGTATCGATCAGTTCAAAATATTGCTCGTCCCATTCGGTTTCGCAGACGACGCGATCGCGTGTGACACCGCACTCTTCGTGGACGATTGAAACGCGGCGTCCGACAATGCGATTAAACAGCGCGGACTTCCCAACATTGGGGCGTCCGACGATGGCGATGGTTCTTTTTTTGGCTTCGTTTTTCATAGGGCCGGACATTGAACGTGTTCCTGCTTGTAAAATCAACCTTCTTTGTTTAAATCCATATTGAGATTAGATTCAAACAAAGAGGAAAAAACCATGGCAGAAATTACATTTAAAGGCTCACCGATCAAAACGCTGGGCGACTTGCCCGCTACTGGAAGCATCGCACCGGACTTCACATTGGTGAAACAGGATCTCTCAGAGACGATTTCGACCGACTACAAAGGGCAACGCCTCGTGCTCAATATTTTCCCGAGCATTGATACCGGGGTTTGTGCGGCCTCCGTGCATGCCTTCAACGGAAAAGCGGGTGGGCTGGAAAACACCACCGTTCTTTGCGTGTCAGCCGACCTGCCGTTTGCGCAGGGCCGCTTCTGCGGAGCGGAGGGAATTGAAAATGTAGAGACGGCCTCAAGCTTCCGCGCGGCATTCGGCGAGCACTACGGCGTGACCATCGCGGACGGCCCGCTCGCGGGGCTACTGTCACGCGCGGTCGTTGTAATCGATGAAGGCGGTACGATTCTCTATACCGAGCAGATTC
>Ga0307990_1000770_pt1 | contig 27560 bp, 23 predicted proteins | sample EllFjometagen129_FD_203168 | JGI IMG/M metagenome (GOLD analysis project Ga0307990, IMG submission 203168) | Marine microbial communities from Ellis Fjord, Antarctic Ocean - #129 | ecosystem: Environmental > Aquatic > Marine > Unclassified | place: Southern Ocean | collected 2014-10-08
TTTAAATTCAATGCATTTGTCATAATTCAGTTTTTTTAGGGGCCTTCTATTAATTCTTTTCTTTCAAGAAACAAATTTAATGAATAAGATGCAAGGTGCAAATTTTGTGCAAATGAGGGCAGAGTCAAGCTTGCTTGAACTATGCCGAGTGCAGCCAAAATTATTAAAATGAGGGCAGAGCCAAGCCGATGTCCTGAGCCTGCCGAAGGGTTGCTTGAACTATGTCGAGTGCCGCCAAAATTATTCAAATTTTATTGCATTATCCCGATAGTGCTTCAAAAAATTTCATTGTCTATGAAAAACGCTGAAAATCTTGATGCGAAAGAATTATTAGAAGTCCCCTTAAAAAAACTTGATGGTTTTTTGTTATTTTTTAGCGAGAAATTTTGACTCAATATTCCGCTGAGCTCCTTCAAGCAATTCATCATATTGTTCGCTTGTTAGCTTTATCTGATAGTTAATTGGGCTGACATGTTGTCCATTAACATGTACCTCATAATGCAAATGTGGACCTAAAGACAATCCAGTGCTGCCAACACGTCCAATTAGCTGCCCGCGTACCACATGTTCGCCTTCTCTAACCGTGATGCTTTGTAAGTGCGCATATAAGCTGGATAATCCATCCACGCCATGGTCAATGATTACATGTTTTCCGTATCCATTCGGTCGATAATTGGCAAACTCAATCACTCCGTCTCCTGACGCATATACAGGAGTTCCAAATGACGCAGTATGATCAACACCTTTGTGAAATTGTGTAAATCCTGTTATCGGATTTCTGCGATATCCGTAATCGGTACCGTAACGAATTAAATCATCATTGTGAATGGGAGTGATGGCAGGCGTGCATTTCATCCGCAGACTTTCTTCTTCCAAAGCCTTTTCAATTTCCAAAAATGAATTTTTCTGCACATCTAATTTCCGGTTAATCAGATCCAAATTCTTTTGAATCTCAATCACAATATCACTGTACTCATGTCTTGAATAGCTTTGATATCTGTCGGCACCTCCAAATCCAGAATTCCGAATCTTCATCGGAATACTGTCTAATTGGTAAATTGCACGATAAATTTCGTTGTCCTGACCGGCTAAAGCTTGCAAGTTTTTGTGAAAACTCGTCAAACTATCATTAATTGCCGATAAATCTTCTGCCATTTTTGCATTTTCTTCCCGCAAATTGCGATCTGAAGGCGTGTCAAAAAATGCGAAGTATGCTAACAATAAAATCAGCGCCATAATTGCTGAAACTGCCAAATGGCGAATGCCTTTTAACAGACTCCTTTTGAAGCTATTGCTGACTTTTTCGTAGCTAAGGCTTTCGGTATTGAATTTATATTTTATTCTGCTCATAATGAATTTTTTAGGACTTCAATTGGAATTTTCCAATGAAAACTCTTAAATTCTGGCTGCAAATTTAATAAATTCCTGTAACTTTGCCTAAATTTGAAAAAGAATTTAACACAGTAAACTGTTAGCAACTATGACATCACAAGAAATTCGAGATAAATTCTTAGGTTTTTTTGAGGCGAAAAATCACTTAATTGTGAATTCTGCACCAATGGTTTTGAAAAATGACCCAACGCTCATGTTCACAAATGCCGGGATGAATCAATTTAAAGATGTGTTTCTTGGTCACGGAAATCCAAAAGCTGCTCGCTTGGTTGATTCTCAAAAATGCTTAAGGGTTTCTGGAAAACACAACGATTTGGAGGAAGTCGGACAGGATACTTATCATCATACCATGTTTGAAATGCTTGGAAACTGGTCTTTTGGTGATTATTTTAAAGCCGATGCTATCAATTTTGCATGGGAGCTTCTCACAAAGGAGTATGGCATTGATGAAGATTCATTGTATGTAACAATTTTTGAAGGCGATGAGCAAGACGGACTCCTTCCGGATACGGAAGCCGGAAAAATTTGGAAGAAATTAGTTCCTCAAGCGCGAATTCTCCCAGGAAATAAAAAAGATAACTTTTGGGAAATGGGCGAAATCGGACCATGTGGACCTTGCTCTGAAATTCATGTGGACATTCGCTCAGATCGTGAAAAAGCTGAAATGCCAGGGGCTGAGTTGGTCAATAAAGACCATCCGCAGGTAGTTGAAATCTGGAATCTTGTTTTCATTCAGTTTAATCGTAAAGCGGATAGCAGTTTGGAAGCGCTTCCACAAAAACATATTGATACAGGAATGGGTCTTGAGCGTTTGACAATGGTGCTTCAGGGAAAACAATCCAATTACGATACTGATATTTTTCAGCCGATAATTCAAAAATTGGCAAAAATGTCAGGGGTAAATTATGGTCAGAAAAAGAAAGTCGATGTCGCTTTGCGGGTTATTGCAGATCATTTAAGGGCTGTGAGTTTCTCGATTGCAGATGGACAATTGCCTTCAAATGTGAAAGCTGGATATGTGATTCGTCGGATTTTGCGTCGTGCCATCCGTTACGGATATTCTTTCCTTGGTTTTCGAGAAGCATTTATGTATGAATTAGTTGACAATTTGGATGAGATAATGGGAAAAGCTTATCCTGAGCTTCGTGCCCAGAAAAAACTGATAAAAAAGGTGATGAAGGAAGAGGAAAATACGTTCTTTAGAACCTTGTCCAAAGGAATGGATTTGCTGGATAAAATCGTTGCCGATACAAAGTCTGCGGATTATCGTGTCATTAGTGGAGAAGCAGCTTTTTCACTGTATGATACGTTCGGATTTCCTTTTGATTTGACGGATTTGGTGGCAAGAGAAAATAAGCTGGTTGTCAACAGGAAAGAATTTGATGTCTGTATGACGCAGCAAAAAGAACGAGGACGCAAAGATGCCAAAAAAGATACAGGTGACTGGACAGTGCTTTTGCAGGATGATGTGGAAGAATTTGTTGGTTACGATCAGCTTGAAGCCAATGTGAAAATTACGAAGTATCGTAAAATCATGAAAAAGAAAACCGATTTTTATCAGCTTGTTTTCAATTACACCCCGTTTTATGCTGAATCCGGGGGGCAGGTAGGAGACATCGGTTATATTACTGACGGGAAAGAACGAATTGAAATTCTTGATACGCAGGATGAAAACGGATTGATTGTTCATTTAACAAAGAAATTACCCGTAAAACCGAATGCAGAATTTGTCGTCCAGGTCAATGAAAAAGCGCGTAAAAATGCAGCAGCACACCATACTGCAACTCACTTAATGCACAGGGCTTTACGCGATGTACTCGGGGTTCATGTCGAACAAAAGGGGTCAGCTGTTCATCCGAATTATTTTCGCTTTGATTTTTCACATTTTGAAAAGCTAAGTGAGGAGGAAATTCGTAGAGTGGAAGTTGCTGTCAACGAAAAAATACGTGAAAATATACCTCTAAAAGAGCATCGTTCCATTCCTTTAGATGATGCAAAAGATATGGGAGCCATAGCTTTATTCGGTGAAAAATATGGAGATATTGTTCGTGTCGTTCGTTTTGACGATTCCGTTGAGCTTTGCGGTGGAACGCATGCTGCATCTACAGGTGAGCTTGGTTTTTTCAAAATTATCGTCGAAACTTCGGTTGCTGCCGGTATTCGTCGGATTGAAGCAGTAGTCAGTGAAGCGGCTCAGAATGCAGTTTTCGAGACCTTTGATACGGTGGCGCAAGTAAAAGCCCGCTTTAAAAGCGCTAAAAACATTGTGCAGACTTTGGACAATTCGTTGGAAGAAAATACAAAATTGCAGGATAGCGTTAAATCCATGCAAAATGCTTTAATTGATAAAATAATGGCGCAGTTGGAGCATCAGGCGGAGGAAATCGGTGATTATAAGCTGATTCGCTCAGTACTTGACGGTGCAAATCCTGCCATGCTGAAAGATATAGCTTTCCGTTTCCGTGATAAAGGAAATACGATTGTCGCAATAGGAAGCCAAATTGATAACAAGCCAAATATGGTACTTTTGATTCCAGATGAAATTGTGAAAGAGTATGAAATGAATGCCGGGACATTGATTCGTTCAGCCGCCAAAGCAATTCAAGGTGGTGGTGGTGGGCAAGCTTTTTTCGCAACTGCAGGAGGTAGCAAAGCTGATGGTCTGGATAAAGCCTTGGATGAACTCAAGAATCAGTTTGTTGAGATTTTGTAAGCATGCTATTTTAACTTGATGTGATAGTTTAATTGATTGTCCTTAAGTTTCAGTAATTCAAATTTTTATAGAAGTAAATTATTATGACATACAAAAAGAAACAGAGTGGAAAATTTTCGAAACAAAATGTCCGCGTAATTCCAGTTGAAGAGGTAAATGAATTGCTGAAATTTCTGTGCTTACACTACAATCGTAGCAAAGCCAAATCCATGCTCAAAAATAAACTCATTGCGGTTAATGGTAAAATTACATCGCTGTATAATGAGGCATTAAAACCCGGTGATCAAGTCATAATTCATCCGGATACGAGTACAACCGAAAAGCGCATGCAGGATTTGAGTATAGTGTATGAAGACAACGACATTATCGTCATTGATAAACATGCCGGATTGCTTTCTGTTTCAACAACTAAAGAAAATCATCGCACCGCATTTCGCATTCTTAGTAATCATGTGAAATTGCAAGATCCTGATAATAAGATATTTATCGTGCATCGTTTGGATAGAGAAACCTCCGGATTGATGGTGTTTGCAAAGTCTGAAACGGTGAAGAAAAACTTTCAGGAAAATTGGCAGGATTGGGTTACTGATCGTACTTATCTGGCGATTGTTCAGGGAAAACCGGAGCCATGGTCAAATACGCTTCAAACTTATATGTATGAGTCAAAAGCGTTAAAAGTACACATTACTAAAAATCCCGACGAGGGACAACTTGCAATTACACATTATAAAACCATTAAATCTAAGGGGCAATATGCCTTGCTGAAAGTTTGGATAGATACCGGACGAAAAAATCAAATTCGTGTTCAACTGAATGAAATTGGTCATCCGGTGTTGGGTGATTTGAAATACGGTGGCCCGGATGTTGATAATCCCATCGGAAGACTTGCGCTGCATGCTTGGGTTTTAAGTTTTAAACATCCGGTAAGTGGTGAGTTTAAAGCGTTTAAAACGGCAATTCCACGGAAATTTTCTCGCGTTATCGGATAATATGTCAGAATCACAGAAGAAATACGATTTAATTGTTGTCGGTGCTGGTGCTGCCGGATTACTCGCTGCAGGAAGAGCTGCTGAACGCGGATTGAGTGTTTTGTTGGTGGAAAAAATGCGTCAGGCAGGTCGGAAACTGCGAATTACAGGGAAGGGACGTTGTAATATTACCAATGATGCACCAATTCGGGATTTCCTTAAAAAAGTAAAGCCTAATGGAAAATTCTTGTATCCTGCGTTTCACGCTTTTTTCTCTCAGGACATGATCGCTTTTTTAAATGAGCATGGTGTGCCGACGGTTTTAGAGCGTGGCGGACGGTATTTCCCGGAATCAAATCAAGCTGGGGATGTGGTTGATACCATGATTGAGTATGCTGAAACCAATGGGGTTGAATTTGTGTACGAGGCTAAAGTCAGACATTTAATTAAACAAGAGGGCAAATTGATTGGAATTTCAGTGATTAAAGCCATGCAAATGCAGGATGTTTTTGCTGATAATTTCCTCATTGCCACCGGTGGAAAATCTTATCCGGCAACCGGTTCTACTGGTGAAGGCTATAAATTAGCAAAGCAAGCTGGGCATAATATTACGGAAGTTCATCCGGCATTGGTGCCAATCGAAGTGAATGGAGAAATCCCTGCCCGCTTGGAGGGTTTATCACTGAAAAATGTAAACTTGAGTCTTTGGGTTGACGGGAAAAAGCTGAATGAGGAGTTCGGAGAAATGCTTTTTACGGATTTTGGGCTTACCGGTCCCATTGCGTTGACAATTAGCCGTGAGGTTTACGCTCCGGTGTCTCAAAAAAAAAAGGTGCAAATGTCCATTGATTTTAAACCCGCGTTGGATGATAAGATATTGGATGCAAGACTTCAACGAGACTTGGATGCTAACGGGAAAAAGCAAATCGGAAATTTGTTTAAACTCTGGTTACCTTCAAAACTGATTCCCGTATTTTTGGACTTACTGAATTTAGATTATGATAAACCGGCACATCAGGTTTCTGGGAAAGAGCGAAAAAATATCCGTAATCTTATGAAAAACTTCGGGTTTGAAGTAATTGGATTGCGATCTTTTCGGGAGGCAATTATTACTGCCGGAGGTGTTGATTTGGATGAAATAAATCCGAAAACTATGGCCTCAAAACATCATGATAACCTGTTTTTTGCTGGCGAAATTCTGGATTTAGATGCCGAAACCGGCGGATATAACCTGCAAATTGCATTCAGCACAGCCTGGCTGGCCGCAGGATCAATCCCAGTAATAATATAAGGATGCGATAATCGCACCCCTATATTATTAGAGTCCCCATTATTATTATTTGATTTCTTTTCGATCTTATTCTTCTGTCTTTTTATGATTTTCCAATTGAAGCACAAAAGGTTTTACATGATCCCATTCGTTAAAAACAAATCGAATGTCTTCATAGCTGAGTTTTGATTGTTCGATGAAGCTTTTGATAATGTCATAAGTGAATTTATAATCCTCAGATTCAGCATCAAATTCTTGTATCTCATTAAAACTGTGCATTAATGAATATACAGCATTTGAACTCATTGTTATTTGCTCAAATTGCGCATAATTATCCAATCCGCATTCTTGAGCAAGCTCATTAAACAATGCATCTTGTTCAATTTCTTTATCAGCAATGTCTGTGCTGTCTAAATTTACCATTGCATCGTAAAATTTTATTGCATTCGTTATTTTCTCAAGGTCAAGAACAATGTTTTTGGAAAAGTATTCTTCAAATAGCATAATGCCATCTTCGGGAAAAACTTCGGGAGCAATGTGCCTGGCTTCTTCTTTAGGTTCGGGAAGTTCTGGATTCCCTTCTCTTTTGTTGATTTTTATTAAATCAATTAAGGTTTTGGCTGTTTCATCATTAATTTTTTTTGCAGGCGCTTGCACGGTAATTTGAATTTGATCAATTCCGTTCCAAATCAACCAGGTTCTGGCAATCATATCGCCATTGGCCTGATATTTATGCTTGTTTGTGAGGGCAGGCAATCCGTCAACTTTAGTTTCTTTGTTGGGTTCAAGGATTTCTGCATAATCATACTCCATAATTTTATAGAATTCCCGATCGTTGTCAATCATCACGTACAGTCTGTGATCACCTTCGGCATCTATCCCTTCTCCACGAACTTGAAATTCTTCAGGAACAATTGCTGTGACCAATCCATCTTTTACGGAAAGTTTGGTTTCCTGATTTTCGGTTTTGGTTTCATTATCGCTTTTTTTGTCGGATGTTTCGCCTCCACAGGAAAGGATAAGACTTAGGTGCTTGCAAATAAAATAAATAAAAAAATCTTTTTCATAATGTAATGTTTTAGTGCTTAGTTGAGTACAAAGCTATCATTTTCATAAGGAAAAACAAACTTTGATTGTTGATTGCTGATTGTTTTACTCGCTTCGCTTGTATTGTTGATTGCTAATTGGTGGTTTTTTCAATCAGCAATCAGCAATCAACAATCACCAATCAACAATCAACAATCAACAATCACTTAATCTGTTCCTCAATCGCCTGTCGCGTAAGCTTTGAATTGATTTTTCCGTTTTTTAATCCTTTAATATAGTGGCTTTTAGGTTTCAGATGGATTTCAAGTAGGTTTAAGCCTATTTCCATAAGCGAAAAGCTGTCTAAAATGTGTTTTACAGTCATGAAATCTGCTTTTATTGCATCGTCAAAGCAGTTGCATGGCGTTTCTGTCGCTTGAATTGATGTTAAATTTGGATGATATAGAACGGATGTTTCGTATTTATTCCGAAATGCTTGAATTTTTGCGCTATCCTTAGCATTTCTTGACGTGTAAGTCTTAATGAAGTCAAAATCTGAAGTAGGAGAAACTTGAAAAATGAGACTGTCTCCTTTAAAACAGATTTCTGTATTCCACGCTAGCCGACGTGCCCCAATCATGGCTGTTAATTCTGGAAATTCTGCGATAAGTTCCAATTTAGAGCTATCGGTTGACATCAGAAATAGCGAAACATTCTCATACAGCATTTTTGCCTGTCCGCCATCGGGAAAGCGTGCAATCCCTTTAGCAGGTAAAAATCCGTAAGTTGACACAAAGAGTGCAATTTTTGAACTGTCTTCGTTATAACAAGCTCCGTGATGCATGTTGTAATTCAAAATCACATAATTTGAATGGCAAGCAGTCAAAAAAACAATGATAAATACTGGTACAACAAATCGGAGCAAATGCTTTTTTTGTATGCTCATCCTGTTAAGTTTTAAGGATTAAATTGCGTCTAAGTTCTCTGCAAGTTCTTCAAATTCAGCGCGAGGTAAAATGTCAAATTCTGAGCTTGGATACCATTTATCACCATACATTTGAACGATGTAAACGTAAATTTCTTCATTCTCTGAATCCGGAACATCTGCATAATAGGCAAGTGCTTGTTTCATTCCATAATCATCTCTGAATTTAATGTCATAAATTTCACCGTCCCAGTTTTGCATGTAACGTTCGTTTCTTTGCTTCATAAATGCTTCATCCATGTTCATTGCAGAAGCCATAAATGCGATTGATTTCATCTTCTCCAAATCTTGCGCATCGTATGTTTTGAGACCTTCCATCGCCATGGCTTCAAAATCGGGGTTTTCATCGGTTTCGGGTGCATCAAGTTCCGTTTCAACAGATTCTTCAACTTGCTCAGCCATTTCATTAATTTTTTCAAGTACAGATTCCTTTTTGTCTTTTGATCCGCAACTGATAAGCATTGCGCTGAGTGTCAGCATGGCGAAAATAATTTTTAGTTGTTTCATGTCGTTTTGGTTTTAGTTATATTCAAATATAAGTGTTTTAAATGAAAATTAAAAATAAATTTTGATATTAGATTGTAACTTGCACTCAATGAGATATTAACATTGTTTGAGTTGGGCTTAATAAGTCTTTATATGTTTTGGTATTTATACGACTGTTGTCCGATAAAAAGTCTGTTTTGTAAAACAGAACCTTACGCTTCATTTCATGCCTTTGCGTCAGCCGGCTCTTGACTGCCGTTAGTCAAGTTATATCAATTTATATGGGGTGTTTTGTGATTGTATTGGCATTATAGTATGATTAAATCTCTTTTGGTTAAAAGGGAAGTGTGAATCAGTATCTCAATAGGCTTGTATTTAAGTCCCCTTAATAGACTTTTAAATAGTTTAATTTTTTTCGTTAAAAGTTTATTCAAACTTTTTAATTACTTCAAGGCACTCAGCAACAATTCTGCGGGGTGTAAAGCATCTGTGTTGGTACCATCTTTAATTTGACAGCGGCAGGATGTGCCTCCGGCAACGATAATCGTTTCTTTTTCAGCATCTCTGATTGCAGGAAATAGTACCATTTCTCCGATTTTCATGGAGAGATCATAATGTTCTTTTTCATACCCAAAACTCCCGGCCATACCACAACATCCGGAAGGAATTTCTTCGACGGTAAAGTTTCGGGGAATGGAAAGGGCTTTCATTGTTGAAGTTGTTCCTGCAACGGCTTTCTGTTGACAATGTGCGTGAAATTTAATTTTTAGAGATTCGTCGGTAAAATCATCCGAAGTAATTCGTCCTGCTTCAATTTCAATGGCAATGAATTCTTCAAGCATAACGGCATGTTTTGCCAATGTTTTTGAGGCTTCCTTAAGCTCAGGATATGCCAAATCCGGATACTCATCACGGAAACCGAGAATTGCTGATGGTTCAAGTCCGATGAGCGGAGTTTCTTTGGTAATGATATCTTTCAGCCTGCGGATGTTTTCATTGGCAATTTTTTGCGCAGTTCTTACTAAGCCTTTACTCAGCCAAGTACGAGCAGATTCTTTGGTGTTAGGGATTTGTACTTCATAACCGAGACGTGTCAGTAACTGAACGGCAGCTATCCCGACATTAGAATCCAAGAAATTGGTAAATTCATCTTTAAACAGATACACTTTCCCACGTTTTTTCTCCGGCTGTATGTCCTGAACATAGGATTTCATGTACCGCCCGAGATTTTTCTTCGCCATGGGAGGGAAGTCTCGCTGAGGCGCAAATTTTATGATGCTTTTTACCAGCGAACCTGTCAGTTTATTGGATAAAAAGAAGTTTGTCAGGCTTGGGAAACCTGCACTTAATTTGTGAATTTTTGGAAGATATGCTACCGCACGACTGCGCAATGGTATTCCGTTGGCATCATAATAATGTTGCAGAAATTCCATTTTCAATTTGGCAACATCCACCGAAGAAGGACATTCCGATTTACAGGCTTTACAAACCAGACATAAATCAAGCACTTCTTTCAGTGCTTTTGAATCAAACGGATTATCAGAAGGGTTGTTGGTCAGGATTTCGCGCAGCATATTTGCCCTTGCACGTGTGCTGTCTTTTTCATCGCGGGTTGCCATGAAGGATGGACACATGGTGCCACCGACAATATGTGATTTTATACAGTCTCCGCTTCCGTTGCATTTCTCGGCAGCCCTGAGAATCCCATCGGTTTCAGAAAAATCAAAAACCGTTGTAATCTCTCTGGTTTTCTGTCCGGGTTGATATCGCAGTGAGCTGCTCATCGGCGGTGTATCAACAATTTTATTCGGATTGAAAAGATGATTCGGATCCCAGCTGTCCTTAATGTCTTTAAATAGTTGATACACTTTATCACCCATCATGATGGGGATAAATTCGCCTCTTAATCGTCCGTCACCATGCTCTCCACTGAGTGATCCTTTGTATTTTTTGACCAGCTTTGCAGTTTCCAAAGCGATGGTATGGAAAAGCTCAATGTCTTTTTCTTTTTTCAAATCCAGTATCGGACGAAGATGCAGCTCGCCGGTTGCAATGTGCGCATAATATACACATTCCAGCTTATATTCATCAATCAGTTTTACGAAGTCTGCCATGTAGTCGGGTAAAACTTCGGGATGAACCGCCGTGTCTTCAATCACGGGAACCGGTTTCTTATCACCCGGCATGTTGTACAGAATCCCAAGTCCGGCTTTTCTTAAGTCCCAAACTTTCGGAATATCACTCCCGGTAATCATCGGAAAATGATATCCATATCCGGCCGAACGCATTTCATCCTCCATCTCATTTGCAGCTCGTTCAATTTCTTCCGGGTTGTCATGTGCAAATTCTACAATCAGAATGGCAGCGGGATTTCCTTGTATGAAAAATCGGTTTTTATTTTGATTGGCATTGAGTTTACTCAGCTCCAAAATACGATCATCCATAAGTTCAACTGAGCCGGGCTGATATCGTAACGCGATAAGGTTGGCTTTAAATGCATCCTCCAGACTTTCGGTGTGAACGCAAACCAGGGCTTTATGTTTCGGTGGAAGCGGTACAAGGTTCAGTTTGATTGCCGTAATAAAAGCTAGAGTTCCTTCCGAACCGCAAATTAATTTAGAAAGGTTGATGCCGTTTGGTTCATCTCCGAAGATTTCGTTATTGATCAGTAAATCAAGGGCATATCCTGTGTTTCTGCGTTCAATTCTCGGGTCAGGGAATTGATTGCGTATCTCATCCAGGTTAGCCTTTTCTGAAAGAATCTGATTGAGTTGTCTGTAAATTTCCCCTTCCAAATCATCTTGTTCCAGTTTTTCTTTAAATGCTGTTTTACTGATTTCCTTAAAAACCACTTCGCTGCCATCGCTTAAAATGGCTTCAACTTCCAGCGTGTGATCACGTGTCGATCCATATATTAGTGAATGCGCGCCACAGGAGTTATTCCCGACCATTCCGGCAATATTTGCCCGGTTAGAGGTGGAAGTTTCCGGTCCGAAAAACAATCCGTCTTTAGCGACAATAAGATTCAATTCATCACGTACAAGGCCGGGCTCTACTTTTATCCAATTTTCTTGGGGTTTGTACTCAATCACCGCCTTCATGTGTTTTGAAATGTCCACCACAAGGCCGTCTCCCACAACTTGTCCTGCCAGCGATGTTCCGGCTGCACGTGGGATTAGTGGGATGTTGTGCTCATTGGCAAAGCGAATAATTTCTTTAATATCTGCTTTGTTTTTAGGCCAAACAACGCCAATCGGTTTTTCGCGATAAGCGGATGCGTCTGTTGCGTATAGGCTGGTGTATATTGAGTCAAAGGCGAGTTCTCCCTGAATGTGATTTCTTAGTTGTGATAATTCTTTGGTATGCTTCATGTGCTCACATTTTGTTGCATCAAAAATACAAAATCTTACGGGTAAATTTGTCTTAATTTGATGTTTTCATTACTTTTAATGCATGAAACATTGCATTGCATTGATTATTTTAATTTCTGTGTTCGGATTATCGACAAAATCTCAAATTATTATTCAGGATAGTGCTTCAAAAATTTTTATTGTCTATGAAAAACGATGAAAATCTTGATGCGAAAGAATTATTAGAAGTCCCCTTAACCCGGAAAATTCATGCCATTCCCTTTGTGCAGATAGAAACTGATGAAGGGGATTTTGATTTGCAGTTAATTAATGAAATAGGACAGCTCCTTTTCACCTCTCAAAATGAAAGTCGGATTAATCTTTCTGAGTTCTCCAAAGGAGTTTATTTCCTGAGAATACAGACAGTTGATGATTCGTATATTCGAAAGATTGTCGTAAAATAGATTGTTTACCAAGCTGGTTTTCTATCAAATATTATTAACAATTTATTCTTCATTATTTCTTTCAAACATATTGGGGTTTTGCGTATCTTTGTCTGAGATTATATAAACGCATCGCATGAATACTGACGAGAACGGATTTTTAAGTTACGAGGAGTTTGAACAATTAATCACACGTTATGAGGCATTGCGCGAGGGCAGCTCAAAAAACGGTTATTTTGATGTGATTGAGTTGGAGGGCTTATTGGATTATCATTTGGAAATTAACAGCATGGAAGACATTAGTCTTTTATTGCAACTTGCGGACAAGCAGCATCCAAATGCAACAAGTATTGATATTCGCAGAGCGAAATATTTCTTTTCAGATGGGCGTTTTAATGAAGCTTATACCTTGCTTTACAAACTTGAGAAACTTGAGCCGACAAATCATGAAGTGTATTTAATTAAAGGCCTGATTCAAATCGTTGATAAAGGACTGAAAGATGCAAAGGCCTCATTTATAAAATGCATTGAACTTGCGGATGAAGATATTGACGAAATATATTACACCATTGCCGTTGCGCTCGAATCGGCACGGCAGTATAAAGAAGCCATGCGTTATTTTAAAAAGGCCTGGCAAAGCAGCCCAACTAAGGATGTAGAGCTGCTTTACGATTTAGCTTATTGCAGTGAAAAAGCCGGATACTTTGAAGAAAGTGTTCGCTATTATCACGAATTTCTTGACAGCAATCCCTTTCATGAGCCTGCATGGTATAATCTGGGAGTGAGTTTTCATTCTTTAGAGAAATTTCAGAATGCGATTGAAGCTTTCGATTATGCCTTGACCATCGATCCGGAATACTTGCTCGCATTGCACGGAAAAGCAGATGCCTTAGTTCAGATTGAACAGTATGAAGAAGCCATTATTTTTTATGAAAAAGCAATAGCATATGGTGAAGAGGACGCAGAGGGATTATGTGAAATTGGCGAGTGTTATCGTATGCTGAATGATCCGGAAAAGGCGTTAACATATTTTAATAAATCATTAGAGCTTGATCACAAGTATCCTGATACACATTATGGTATTGGCATAATAAAATACGAAGATGAAAAGTATATGGAAAGTTTACTTTTCCTAAGAAAAGCCATCGATATTGCGCCATATAATCCGGATTATTATTATGCTTTGGGCGTGTCATTGTTAGAAATCAGATTGTTAGATGAAGCTGCTGAAGCTTTCGAAAGAGCCGTAAAACTTTATCCTTACGACCCTGATTTTTGGCTTTCATTTGCAGATTTGAGCTATACAACCGGAAATGAGAAAGAAGCAATTGATTTGTTGCATAAAGCGAATGAAATCAATAAAAAGTCTGCACGAATCAAATATCGACTAGCTGCCTATTATTTTAATCTGGAGCAAAAATCAGAGGGGCTCGATTGTCTTCAGGAGGCCTTGCATATTGACGAATCGGCTACCGACGATTTCTTTGATTTCTATGATGAAACTAATTATTACGAGGAAGTCAATAAAATTCTGATTAAATCGTAACAGATAGTTTCCTTTGAATCGGATTCAATATAAACATCCCAATTATGAAATATGACATTAAACAAGCCGTTGTCTGGATGCTGAAAGGTGCGGCAATGGGGGCAGCAAATGTAATTCCCGGTGTTTCTGGTGGTACGATTGCTTTAATTACCGGAATTTTTGAACGTATTATTAATGCAGTCAAACACTTTGATCTTCAGGCACTTAAATTTTTGTTTAAAGGAAGGTTTAAAGACTTTTCAGCTCACGTTGATTTGAAATTTTTGATTTTTATTTTCATTGGAGTTGGCCTTGCAATTGTCTCTATAGCTCGCTTGTTCGAGTTTTTATTTGTCAATTATCCGGTGTTTATTTGGGCGTTTTTCTTCGGATTAGTGCTTTCATCGGTTTATTTTGTCGCAAAGCGGATATCAACATGGAATTTTGCAAGTGTACTTAGTTTTATCATCGGAACTGCTGCTGCCGTATCAATTTCTTTATTATCACCTGCTGGTGAAAACGCCGCAATAGGGTATGTCTTTTTGTGTGGAATTGTTGCTGCCTGCTCAATGATATTACCCGGATTATCAGGTTCTTTTGTGCTGATATTATTGGGAAATTATCAACTCATGATTGATGCAGTCAATCGCCTGCGGTGGGATGTGCTTATTCCGACAATGCTTGGTGCAGGAGTAGGGATTCTTGCTTTTTCTTGGATATTGAGTTGGGTGTTTAAGCGTTTTCGAAATCAAACCATTGGCTTGCTTTCAGGATTCATTCTTGGTTCATTGGGTATTCTTTGGCCTTGGAAAACTGAGCTGACTGAACAATTTGGTGATAAATTAAAAACAGTAGGTTACGATTGGTATCTACCGCAATTCAGCACAGAAACCTTGATTGCAATCGGATTAATTGTAATAGGAATTATCAGCATTTGGGGAATGGAAAAATATGCCGGAAAGATTGAAGAATAATAATCTAATCTTCCGACACTTGATTTCCAATGCTTGATGAGAATTATTGTTTGTGATGTTTAACGCGAACTGCAGCAGGACCTTTTTGTCCCATTTCTACCTCAAATTCCACTTGATTACCCATGATAATATCATCAATGCAGTTGTTAATGTGGAAAAAGACAGATTCTTTTGTTTCTGAGTCACGAATAAACCCAAAGGCTTTATTATCATTGTAATAAGTTACAATTCCAGTGCGAATCGGATCTTCCTCTTCATCTGTGCGTTTAGGAACACCAATTTCAATATCTTCGGCATTAACTTCACTTTTCTTTGAAGGATCCGGGGGAGTATTTGAAATTACCCCGTTTTCATCAACGTAAGCAATCATATCATCCAGATTCCCAGATTTTTCTTGTCCTTTTCGAGATTCACGGCGTTTTGCCTTTTCTTTTCTCTTCTTTTCTTTTTTGTTTCTTACTTCTTTCTTTTGAAATGATTCTTGAGATCTTGCCATGTAAAAATATTAAAGTTTTTAAATGATTATACTGTGTGAATTTATCGTTTTGGTTTCGCTTCGTTAACAACCATGTCTCTGGATTCTAAAACTGCTCCATTTAAGCCTTCAATTGCTTTGCGAGCGGATTCGTCGTTCATTTCAACAAAACCAAAACCTTTACTGCGACCTGAAAATTTGTCCATAATCAGTTTCGCTGAATCAACGCTACCATATTCTGCAAAGATTTCTTTTAAATCAGTTTCGCTTACATTGTAATTTAAGTTTCCTACGTAAATGTTCATAACTACTTGTTATTTTTTTAATGATTAACTTCTAATCTGTTTTTACAAAAAACAGCCAAACTTTGTTGGTAAAAAATAAGATTTAAAAAACAGGCTATAACAAAAATCAAACTGAATTAGCGAAAACTTTGATTCTCAAATCGTAAATTTTGAACAAAGATAGGCTTTTTTTTTCAGGAATGAAATTTACTACGGTTTATTTCAATTTATGCGATGCGTTCAAACACCCATCGTTATCGGATCATCAAACATGGTTTTGAAAGAAGAAACCTTACGTCAATTGCAGGAAAATGGGGCAGGAGCTGTCGTATTCAAGTCCCTGTTTGAAGAACAACTTCATCTTGAAGAGTTAGAAATGGATGAAATTACCAAAGGAATGGATGACCGTCATGCTGAAATGATTAATCCGTTTCATGATATTGCATATGGAGGACCGAAAGAATATCTGCATCAATTGAAAAAAGCAAGAGAAATTCTGGATATCCCTTTGTTTGCAAGCTTGAATGCAGTTTATAAGGAATCTTGGGTGATATTTGCAAAGCAAATTGCTGAAACCGGTGTCAACGGACTTGAATTGAATTTCTATGCTGTTCCGCATGATTTTGAAAAAAGCTCACAAGAAATTGAAAATGAGCAAGTTGATATTCTTAAATCGGTAATTAAGGCAGTGGAGATTCCGGTGTATGTGAAATTAAGTCCGTATTATGCCAATGTTTTAAATTTGATAAAACGTATGGATGATGCAGGAGCCAAAGGATTTATTCTTTTTAACCGCTTGTTTGAACCACGAATTGATATTGAAGCGCAAGAACATATTGTGCAAATGGAATTGAGTAATGAAAATCAAGACAGTTTGGGCTTGCGCTACAGTGGCTTGCTTTATGATAATATTAATGGAAGTATCATCAGCAGTGGCGGAATTTATCAGGGAAATGATGTCGTGAAAATGATACTCGTCGGTGCCGATGCAGTTCAGATCGTTTCTGCAGTTTACAAACACAAACCGCAGCATATTGCGAAAATGCTTAAAGATATTGACGATTGGATGGAGGCTCACAATTACAGTTCGTTGAATGATTTCCGTGGAAAACTGTCACAAAAAAATGTGCAAGACAATCGGATTTATAAACGAGCACAATATGTTAATCTTTTAATGCGGGCTGAATCTGTTTTTAATAAATACCCAATGCCTTAAGCAGGATTCAGGTTTTAAGCATTGCAATTAGGTCGTGATGAAAAACTACAATGTCGTAAAAAATAGCATCAAGTTTTAAAAATTGAAACTGAAGTTTAGAAATTATTGGAAATTTGTATCTTGATTATTGTGATTTCCACCAAAGCCGCTATCTTTATCAGACAAAATATTTCATCATGAATGACATTCAAAAACGCATTGAAACAGTAAGAAGCGAACTGCGTGAACATAACCATAAATACTATGTTCTGGCTCAACCTGAAATTACGGATTTTGAGTATGACATGTTAATGAAATCCTTGCAGGAGCTGGAGGAAAAACATCCTGAATACGATGACCCAAATTCCCCGTCAAAGCGAGTTGGAAGCGATTTAAGCCACGAATTTGAACAAGTAAAACATCGGTTTCCAATGCTTTCGCTTGCTAATACTTATTCACAGGAAGAATTAGAGGCTTTTGCCGCACGGGTCAAAAAAATTCTCGGTTTTCAACCAGAATATGTCGTGGAATTAAAATACGATGGTGCATCCATCAGTTTGACTTATGAAAATGGGAAGCTTTTACGTGCTGTAACCCGCGGCGACGGAAATCAAGGCGACGATGTGACAAATAATATCCGCACCATTCGTAGTATTCCATTAACGCTTGCAGGCAATTCATATCCTGATTTTTTTGAAATTCGAGGTGAGGTTTTTATGCCTCATGCTGTTTTTGAACGACTCAATAAAACCCGGGTCGAAAACAATGACCAGCCATTTGCAAATCCTCGTAATGCGGCTGCAGGAACACTTAAAATGCAAAAATCAAGTGTAGTTGCCAAGCGTGGGTTAGATTGCTTTTTGTATTTTGTAGTGGCTGGTGATGCGCCTGCCGAAACGCATTACGAAACCTTGCTTCAGGCGATGAAATGGGGATTTAAAGTGCCGGATTACATGATAAAAACGGATAAATTGGATGATATCCACCAATTTATTTCAGACTGGGATTTGAAACGTAAAGATTTACCCTTTGATATTGACGGAATTGTGGTGAAAGTTAATTCCTACGAGGATCAGGAAGCTTTGGCAATGACTGCAAAATCGCCACGTTGGGCAATTTCTTACAAATTCAAAGCAGAGCAAATGCAAACATACTTGAATTCCGTTGAATATCAGGTCGGCAGGACAGGAGCAATCACTCCGGTCGCTAATTTGGAGCCGATTTTCCTTGCCGGAACAACGGTTAAACGTGCATCCTTGCATAACGAAGACCAGATTAAACTGCTGGATTTACATATTGGTGATTTGGTATATGTTGAAAAAGGTGGCGAAATTATTCCAAAAATTGTGGGCGTTGCTGAACATGCTGAAAATTCAAAACCAATTCAGTTTATTACCCATTGTCCGGAATGTGGCACTGAACTGGTAAGAAAAGCCGGTGAAGCAAAACATTTTTGTCCAAATGAAAATGCTTGTCCACCTCAAATTCGAGGCAAAATTAAGCATTTTATTAGTCGTAAAGCCATGGATATTGACAGTATTGGCGAAGAAACCGTGGATTTGTTTTTGCGCGAAGGATTGATCAAAAATATGGCGGATTTATATGATTTGAAAACTGAACAAATCATTGCATTGGATCGTTTCAGACAAAAATCTGCAGAAAATATCATTCAAGGGGTAGAAGCATCAAAATTTGTTCCGTATCCGAGAGTTATTTATGCGCTTGGAATCCGTTATGTCGGAGAAACTAATGCCAAAACCCTGGCATCTGCTTTTGATGATGTCTATAAACTTGCTGCTGCAAAATATGATGAGCTAATCGCAGTGGATGAAATCGGAGAAACCATTGCAAACTCAGTTATTGACTACTTTAATCTGCCATCAAATCAGGAAATTGTGGAACGCATGATGCAATATGGATTGCAACTAGAAAAATCAGCTGACGAGATGGCCAAATCCAATAAATTGAAGGGTAAGCGTTTGGTGATTTCCGGAACATTTGAAAAGCATAGCCGCGATGAATACAAAGCAATGATTGAACAGCATGGCGGAAAAAATGTTTCCTCGGTTTCAGCAAAAACAGATTATCTGTTTGCAGGAGATAATATGGGTCCTAGCAAATTAGAAAAGGCAAAATCATTAAATGTTGAAATCATCAGCGAAACTGAGTTCCTTGATATGTTGGAATAACCATTTCCCCACATTTGGGACAAGAACCGTCTTCGTTAATTAGTGGCAAGGGAGTTCCATGCGCTCTAAGAATTAGTAGTTCCCCACATTTGTAACAATTTAGATTCAGCATTTCATTTACTAAAGTATTTCCGGGATACACAAAAAACATTCGCTCCCGGGCTTTTTTAATTAGCGTATGCAACTGCGATTCAGGACAAGCTGAAACCTGATTCAGTTTGTAACTTGGGAAAAACCGACTGATGTGCAAAGGCACTTTCAATAAATGATGGGTTTCCATCCATTGAATAAACTCCGAAAGTAGGTTTTCATCATCCGTTATTCCAGGGATGCTTAACATAGTAATTTCCAGATGAATGTTGGCATTCGTAATGTCCAGGATACTGGATAAAACCGGTTTTAAACTGCCACCGGTTAATTCTTTGTAAATGCTGTCCGAGAAAACTTTCATATCAATGTTTACAGCATCAATGTAGGGCAGGAGCTGTTTGAGTGCGTCTTTGCAAATGTAACCATTGCTTACCATGATATTTTTAATGCCTGCCTCATGCGCCAATTTTGCTGTTTCTAGCATGTATTCATAAAAAATTGTCGGTTCGGAATAGGTGTAGGAAACCGAACTGCAATTATTTTGCTTCGCTTGTTGGACAATCTGTTCAGGAGTTAAGCGTTTGCTTCGCATTTCAAGATTATCGCTTTGCGAAAGCTCACTGTTTTGACAATTTTTGCAATGTAAATTACAGCCCGGGGTGCCAATGGAATAGGTCAATTCGCCTGGCAAAAAGTGATAAAGCGGTTTCTTTTCAATCGGGTCTATCGCTTGTGCTATTGCCTGACCGTAAGACAAAGCATACAACGTTCCGTCAATTTGCATTCGGCTTCCGCATGGGCTCATTAACTTTTCTTTCAGCACACAGCGATGCGGGCATAAGTCACAGCGAATATCTCCGTTGGGTAATTTGCAATAAAAAAGGGCTTCTTTTGTTTTCATAAATTATCCTTTTCACTAAAAATCAAGGCACTGTAACGATACAGTTCTGCATTTTTCCATCCGTCCCAACCGATTCCGGCTTTGTCGCGGGAACAATATCCAAGAAATTCTGTTTTCGTCCAGTTTTGAGATTGAGCAACTTGCGGTAAAAAGGTTCCACTATTGGTGATATTCCCGTTTCCATCGCGTTTTATGATGTAAATACCATGTTTTCCTAACACAAATTCTTCCGAATTATCAATGCGTTGCAATGGCGTTAATACAGAAATTTCAATGCTGATTTTATCCAATTCCGATTTTTGAAGCGGGGCAAATCTCGGGTCTTGAAAAGCTGCTGAAATCGCCATTTTATGGATGTTTTCAATCAGTGGGCGATCATCTGAAAACCGCCCGATGCATCCTCTGAGTTTTTTGCCTTTGTGCAAGGTGACAAATGCTCCGCATGCTTCAAATAGTGCCTTAGATAAATATTCGCGTGATGGTGTATTATAGTTTTCAGGGTCGATTTTGTGCGCGATGACAGCTCTTGCATAGTTGAGCAATTGCAATTTTTCCTTTTGTGATAAGTGAAACTCATTATTATTCGTTTTCCCAGCCCGAATCGCATAATATCCGACCACTGATTGCGAATTTCCCTGAAAGCTGTCCCCTGAATTGGCATAGGAAATGATTTTCCAGTGGAAATTTGCATGTTTTGCAATTTGCATTGCGCAAAGCACTGCTTTTTCTCCACAAAGTGCCGTGTGTAATTCGTTTATGTTTCGCTGACTATGTTCCCAAAGGCATTGTTTTAATATTTCAGGTTCTCCGCTGATAATTGCTTCGGCAGTTAGTCTGTCTATAGTACATGCATCTTCATGTCCGGGATAATGTGAGAAATCTGTTGAAACGACAAATGCATTTTCCGGATTCTCAGCATAAATTTGTAATCGTTTAGCCAGCAATTCAATTTCATCATCAGAACAGGCTCCAAATAGAATCGGAATTAATGTAAAATTTTGTAGATGCACTTGCAAAAGAGGTAGTTCAACTTCAATGCAATGCTCGTGTGTATGTGCTGAAGGATGATAGTCTATAAACTCCTCTTCTAATAGCGACTCACTTATTGCTTTGTCGTTTTTTACTATTCCAAGGGGAGTTGTATAAGCTTGCGGATTGACTGAAATTCCATCAAATCCGAAATGATGCGCCGAGGCAAGGATGAAAACTCGCTCAATCTTTTTTTTATTTAATTTGGAAATGGCATCTGCCGCAATTTGTCCGGAAAAGATATATCCTGCATGTGGACAAATCAGAATTTGGCTGTCCATTTTTTGTTTTGTATTATGGCTATTTTCCAAGTAGCCGGAAACATTCTGTAATAATGATTCTTTGTCATCAGAATAAAAACTACCGGCAACAGCAGGTTCTCTGTTTTTTTTCATATAGTCATGTTTTTATTATGATACGGGAAAGCATCCCGTGCGCGTTACATGAGCTTGCCCCGATAATTACTTTTTGTACAATCCGAAACGGCGGCAAAGCCATACACTGAGATGAATCGATAAATACATCTCAAATAAATTTGTCAAAAAATATTTCAGAGAGTAATCAACCACGGTGAATTGTGCAGTAATCAAATTAATGACAACAAAAATGGAAACGGATAAAAGCACACGTAACATACGCTGAAAAGTCGTTCCACCATTTTTAGGCCATCGTTTAATTCCAATCAGATAGTAGGCTAAATTTAGACCAATAAGTTTTGCAACAATATTCATATCGATTTGCGGAATCAGAAGCAAAAGTGAAGGAATGATAAAGAAATATAAAATTCTGCCAAAAGCTTTCCAAGGGGTGATAAATCCATGTCTGGGTTTTTGCGCAAATTCTTCTAATCGTGGTGCTTTGTACAGTAATCGAAAAACGATGAAATAAATTGAAATTCCGAGAATTACACCCGCTAGAATATCAATGCCAAAATTTTCTCCAAAATATAAACTGGTAATTGCAGATAAGAATAGAACGATAATAGCGGAAAGGAGTAACCAGTTTTGCCTGTAAAAATGCCAAATGCTAAGCCAGAAAAGGCTTGCTTTTGCCATGATTGCTGAAGGAAATCCTCCTGAAATCAGATAATGACTTCGTGCGTGCTGAACAGTTTCTGCATTGAGCTTTACGGGTGTATTAGTTGCATTTGAAGGAATTTTTATCTGATTAATATCTTCGCTAATAATCCGCAAATTTGCATCAATATCAATCGGACGTGGCAAATTAACCCATGATTTAAGAAGCTGGGTGACAACTATTGTCCAGAAAAAAGCGTGTATCATTAAGAATCCGCGCTTAAAATCAATCCCAAAAATAAATGCAATGAAAATCACAAAAAAGAATAAATCCTGATTGAGAATATCCATTAACTCACTGATTGCTTGCAGCACTTCATTATTAATGCTCTGAAAAAATTGATTCAATGCAGTTGAAAACATGGCAGAAGGATTTTCTGAAAGATAAGAAAAATATTTTAGAATTGGAAATATCCGAAAAAAAATGACTGTAAAACCTTAAGGTCTTCTCTCAATTTTGTTAAATTCCCTTTAATTTTAATGAGTTTAGCACAGCTTTTGATATCTTTACGGGAAATTATTGAATTATGAAACAATTGAAATATTTCGCGATTCCATTTATCGTAATATTGTTAGCCGCTCAGGTATTTGCCCAAAGTTATTCTGAGCAATTGCATAAATTCGGACGGGTTTTAACCCTCGTCAATTCGTTATATGTTGACACGGTAAATCAGGAAAGTCTTGTTGAAGACGCAATTGTGGCAATGCTGCAAGAGCTTGACCCACATTCAATTTATATTAGTAAAGATGAAGTAAAACGCATGAATGAACCGCTTGACGGTGAGTTTGAAGGCATCGGAATTCAGTTCAATATTCTTGAGGATACACTGATGGTTGTTGCAACCATCCCGACAGGGCCTTCAGAAAAATTGGGGATTATGGCCGGAGATCGTATTATTACTGTTGATGCAGAAAATATTGCAGGTGTCGGTTTAAAAAACTCTGATGTCTTGAAATTGCTTCGTGGTGAAAAAGGAAGCATTGTTGAAGTTGAAATCTTACGGAGAGGTAAAGCTGAATTACTTGATTTTAGTATCGAACGAGATAAAATCCCCATATTCTCAGTTAATGCCGGCTATATTATTGATAATGAAATTGGATATGTGAAACTGAATCGCTTTGCAAAAACAACTGACGAAGAATTAGATGCAATTTTCGAGGATTTTAAATCAAAGAATATCTCAAAAATCATTTTGGATTTAAGTGGTAATGGCGGAGGTTATATGGATAAATCCATTTGGTTGGCAGACCAGTTTTTGACTGAAAATGAAATGGTTGTTTTTACTGAAGGACAAAACAGTCCGAAACGTGAATATCGCGCAAGCAGTAAAGGTAGATTTGAGAATTCGAAAGTGGTTGTGTTGGTAGATGAAGGTTCCGCCTCGGCAAGTGAAATTGTATCGGGAGCCATTCAGGATTGGGACAGAGGTGTGATTGTCGGGCGTCGTACGTTTGGTAAAGGGTTGGTGCAGAGACCATTCCCACTCCCCGATGAAAGCATGATCCGTTTGACAGTTGCCAGGTATTATACTCCGTCCGGACGCTGTATCCAAAAATCGTATGAAGATGGGATAGAGGATTATGCAACCGATTTACTGACTCGTTACGAACATGGTGAGTTTACAAATCGGGATAGCATACAATTTTCCGATTCCCTGATGTACACAACGTTACGGAATGAGCGGAAAGTTTTTGGCGGTGGTGGCATAATGCCCGACGTTTTTATTCCTTTGGATACGCTTTCTGTTTCTGATTATCATAGTCGATTGATGCGTAAACGCTTGATTTTCAGTTTTGCAATTAAATATATTGATGAAAATCGCAAGGAACTTTCTGAAAAATATCCGGATTTTGACAGTTTTAATAGGCAGTTTGAAGTTACAGACAATTTACTTAATGCCCTGAAAGAAAGTGCTATTGAAGAGGGAATTAAAATTCCTGAAGAAACACCAACTGAGTATCAAAATAAACGTTTGGAAACCCATCTGAAATCGTTGATTGCTTCCGATATCTGGGAAACAAACGAGTTTTATCAAGTGAATAATGCTATGAATGAAAGTGTGCAAAAAGCAATCGAGATTTTAAAAGATGATGCTGAATATCAGCGATTGCTAAAAAAAACCGAATAGATTCATGTGGGATTGGATGGTGCAGAACTGGTTTGAGCTGACGGCTGCTTTGCTCGGAGTGATTGGCATATTTCTGCAAATATTGCAAAAACCCTTGTATTGGTTGGTTAGCTTAGTTATGGTAAGCATGTATATTTGGGTGTATTTTGACTCCGGATTTTATGCAGACATGTCTTTGCAAATGTATTATTTCGTGATTAGCATTTATGGTTGGCTATTTTGGATGTTTGGAAAAAAGAAACAATCTGAAAGCACTGCAAAAAAAGACATCCCAGTAACGAGGCTTAAGAAAAAATCCCTACTTTTGAGTATTCTAATCAGTCTGATATTATTTGTCATCATCTATCTGATTTTGAAACACTTGACAGATAGCACTGTACCCCTCGGAGATGCGTTTACAACCGCACTCAGTTTTGTCGCAACATGGATGCTTGCCCGTAAAATTCTTGAAAACTGGTTGTTTTGGATTATTGTGGATGCAATTTCTGTTGGATTATATATATACAAAGGATTGTACCCCACTGCAGCGCTATTTGCTTTTCTTACTGTAATGGCAGTGTTTGGTTATATTGTCTGGAAAAAAACCATGGTGAGCCAATGAAACGAATTGTATTGACAGGACCCGAATCGACAGGAAAATCATGGCTTGCACAACGTCTTGCAAGACAGCTTGATGGCTTGTGGCTGCCAGAATTTGCTAGATTTTATGTTGCGAATTTACAGCGAACTTACTCCAAAGATGATGTGATTTATATTGCCAGAAAACAAGTGGAATTAGAGCAGGAACTCGTGAAATTTAACCCGAATTATTTGTTTCTTGATACCGATTTAATCATTACAAAAGTTTGGCTGAAACACCTGTATAATGAGGTTCCACAATTTGTGGATGACGCCATTAGAAGCTTGTCGCGAGATTTACACTTATTATGCGATTATGACTTGCCATGGATTGAGGACCCCACACGGGAAAATCCTGATAAACGGGATTTCTTTTTTGAATGGTACAAGAAGGAGCTTGAATACTATGGGATGAATTACGAAATTATTTCCGGTGTTGGAGAAGGCCGCATTAAGCAAGCTAATGCCGCAATCTCAAAATAATCCATATTGCAAACATAGGATGATTGATAACGAAATAATACCGATTACACAAATAATATAGTACAATTTCGTTTCTCATCATTGTACTATTTATTTGTAGTATCGGCATTATACACTAAGTTCATTGGAATATTCATTAGTTCAAATTAGTATAAAATGAATTGTATCGGCAATTTTGATTCGCAATCGGTGTTACAGCAAAAGAAGCATATAGCACGACTTGTGCTGATCCGCCAACTGGCGGAGAAGTAAGTGAAAGTATGCGCCATTTTGATGTTTAATCGGTATAATTTAGAGGTTGGCAATAGGGTGTTTTGCCGTTTGAATTTATGCACTGAATACTATCCAATAAAGCAAAATCGGATTACAATTATCTTGCAATCCGCTTTGATATTGCTACGCTTTTCTTAAGAGGCCTTCTATTAATTCTTTTTTATCAAGAAACAAATTTTGTGCAAATTTTGTGCAAATTTTGTGCAAATTTTGTGCAAATTTTGTGCAAATGAGGGCAGAGCCAAGCTTGCTTGAGCTATGCCGAGTGCAGCCAAAATTATGGAAATGAGGGCAGAGCCAAGCTTGCTTGAGCTATGCCGAGTGCAGCCAAAATTATTAAAATGAGGGCAGAGCCAAGCCGATGTTCTGAGCCTGCCGAAGGGTTGCTTGAGCTATGCCGAGTGCAGCCAAAATTATGGAAATGAGGGCAGAGTCAAGCCGATGTCCTGAGCCTGCCGAAGGGTTGCTTGAGCTATGCCGAGTGTAGCCAAAATTATTCAAATTTTATTGCATTATCCCGATAGTGCTTCAAAAAAAATCATTGTCTATGAAAAAACGCTGAAAATCTTGATGCAAAAGAATTATTAGAAGTCCCCTTAAAACTTAACCAGATATATTTCTGTGTCCTGTGTTTCTGTAATGAATTTAAAGCCGTAAGTATCTGACAAGTCTTGCAAGACTTTATCAATATTTACGATATTCACTTTAAAATCATATTTGTTATCATCTTCAATTTCAACGGAAAACAATACATTTAGCTCTTGTTCAAGCACTTCGAACAGTCCTTCAAGTGTGTAATTTTTATATTCTACGAGTTTACCCGTTTTTTTCGATGAGGTTCCCAAACTGGCGTCATCTCGTGGAATAAGCAAGGTTTCGTCGAAATCAACAATACGAATCACTTCCATAATTCGTGTTTCATTACTTATCTCAAAATCAAAATATTTCTGCAAACTGTCGATAACAATTTGTTTATTTCCCTCTTCACTAGATTCCCAAACATCAATCGGTTCATAGCTTATTTCCATAATTGGGTTGTGGTGTTCGCCTTCTATGACAACACGTGCAGGGGAGTTGCCAATCAGCAATTTCAATGCTTGGTCGAGGGTGTAGCCTTCAATTTTAATTTTTGAGCGGCTAATCATATCCCATTCCATATCTGTTTCAGAGTTTTCAATAATGGTCATACCTTCTGTTGTAACTAGTTCATGATTTGGGACAATTTCTTTTTCGGCTTTATTGTTGCCATCTGCGGATTTATCTCCGTTGCAGGCAAAAAAGAAAATCGCACTTAATGCTGTAATTAAAAAAAGATTTCGTTTCATAATATATTTGTTTAGTTAATTTAAAAGTGATATCCAATAGAAATTCCCATATCGGGTTTAATGAAATTCGCAGAACCCCATGCAATTGTATTAATTGGGGAAATGAATTTTTCATAATCCTTGTGGTCTAACAATGCAGCCACGTATATGTCAAAAACAAAACCGTATTCGCTGATGTGTTGATACCCAACTACAAAGCTCCCCCGAACAGAGGTTATTGAATATTCCTTCTCATTTGCGGAATATTTATAGATGTGATTGTAACGATAATAGCTCACAGTAGGACCGGCATAGAAACCGTGGAAGGCCTCACGGATATAATATTTTGCTCCCAGATTAACTCCAAATCCTTTGGCTGAGT
>Ga0307990_1000771_pt1 | contig 27556 bp, 43 predicted proteins | sample EllFjometagen129_FD_203168 | JGI IMG/M metagenome (GOLD analysis project Ga0307990, IMG submission 203168) | Marine microbial communities from Ellis Fjord, Antarctic Ocean - #129 | ecosystem: Environmental > Aquatic > Marine > Unclassified | place: Southern Ocean | collected 2014-10-08
TACTGGTACTTTAATATCTACTGAAGGCATCCTTAATTTAGGATCGCCATCAACAACTATATTTTCCATATTAAATTTCATAGTAGGCCTCCTTTTATTTTTCTTTTTTCGGTGGATAAATCTTTGTAGGTTTTACTGGAAATGGTGATTCCCTAACAACAACTGTCTCAATATCTTTTGGTTCTGACATTTCTAAAGTTCCTTCTAAAGGTGTAGATACAAGTTTAGCAGGTGGTTTTACATAATCACGTTTAGGTAACACATATGCACCTAATGCTTTAGCTTCTTCGGCTCTTTTCTTCTCTTGTGCTTTTACAGCTTTATTTTCTTGTCGTTTAATTATACGTTTCTTTTTACGCTTAGCACGTCTTGGAGCTCCTGATACCCACCATTTTTTAATAGGTAATCGAATTAGTATAATTGTTTTTTCTATTAATAAAACATATACTAGAAATACAATAACTACTGCAGTGACAATCCAACTTTGGTCTTTAAACAAATCTAAGCCATCTGGATGTCCTAATATAGCAACAAGTATAATTAATGCTACTAACACTAATCCCCCAATTGCTTTGTAAAATCTTTTCGCTGAAAGATTTTTAAGTTCAACATCATCATATGATACTTCTTTTTCATACATTCGATTAATAAGTAATGTACTCAAAACACTACCAAGTAAAAATGCTAATATATATAATAATATTTCTAAGCTTATCATAATTATTCCTCCTTATTTTTCTATGAGAATTTTTTCTGCTCTTATTTTTCTAAGATCTTGTGAAAATTGTTTAAGACCACTTCTCATGGTTAATTCATGCGTTCTTAGCATATCGCCTCGAATATACATATTTACAGTTCCAGTTGAAAGACTTCCCAATCTTTTATCAACGTCAATGAAAAACATAACTAATAAACTGTAACTTTTAGATAATGATTCTCCATCTGGATCTATGTGATGTACAAATCCTAAGTTTTCTAAAAACTTAATTTCTTTTTGTGTCATCATAATATTTCTCCCTTAATTATTTAATTTATAAAATACTTTAATATCGTCAGAGCCATAAGCTTCAACAATTTGTCCTAAGAAATCTTTGCGTTTATTAATTTCTAATGTTAATTCATACTCATTTGTTTCCATAAGACCCATAAAATTATAGTGAACTAAACCAAGGCGTTGAGCAAAATCATTTAGAAAATCTGCGTCTTTTAATAATCTAAATTCAGTAGTCATTAATTCTATAAATTTTTCAGTGAATCTCTCACTTTCCCACATATATGGCCATATTTTTGGTACATCTACCATGCTACGATGATCAGGATGTCCCTTTACATTTTCTGTTAGTGCATTTAAAATAATATCTTCTTTTTCCATTCGAATCATAGCCATTTCAAAGGCTAAATCATAGTCCATATAGTGTTCCCCTCTCTCTATTAAAAAAAGACAACCCTAAGGTTGTCTTATTCATGACCCTTTATATATTTTTGTTTTTCAAAGAAATTATCATATAATTCAACAAATGGTGTTAACGTTCCAGAGATTCCTGGGTCTGATGCACTACTTGCAACTAAGCTTAATTTACCTACATAGCTTTCATGAATGTCTCGTTGATTAACTGAAACAATTCGATTTATACTTTGTGGTCCACGGAATGTATACTTAAGTAAACAACTATAAAGATTCATTTCATTGGTTGCATTGTAATAACGCAATAACTCATTGACTACTGTTTTCTTAATGATATACATCGGTTTAAGATTTGAAAATATTCTGTTTAATATTACTTTTGATCTCGTCGCTGAGTTTAGAACTCTATAGATTTGATCTGAGAAATATTTTCTTAATGGATATAATTGGTATTCGTATAATCTGATTCTCTTGTTCTTTAAGTTTTGGTTATCCGCGTTTGTTAACGTGTCAAAGTTCTTTAAGATATATTTGATTACTGATAATGTGTTTTTCTTATCTTCATCTTTAATATTAAGAATCTTACGAGTTGCATCGTCCATTAATCTGTCAAGTGATATCAACATAGTTTTAATCTTATTAAATTTCTTAATAGGATCATTGTTATTTGTAAAGAATGTAGAAAGTTTATCTATCCAAAAATATGGTTTATCCATATCAGTGGCATTAAATGGTATCCTTTTCTTTTTAGTTTTATCTCGAATGTCCGCTAGACTCCCAAGAACCATCATTAGATTTTCTTCTCGTTTCTCTAATTTGTCAGTATCCACTGATATATACAGTGATATTGTTTTCTTATCCTTCATAATTTTTAAAACAGTTCGTCCCTCTGCAAGTAAATCGTTTGGATCATCTGCAAATTTAATATCTGTTCCGAAGAACTTATTCATGTGATCTTTTAAAGTAACATCTACAAATTCTTGTCTTTTTCTAATTATATCCACATCTTTATGATCAGGATATGCATTTACAAGAGAATTGTATGAATATTTTCCCATAAGATATAAAACTGGATTAATTCTTTTTCCAAATAATAATACATCATATACCGGAAGATCTTCAAATGTTTCTGTACTGTCAAAGTAATTAGCAATTGAGTATCCTGTTTTTCGTCTCATGATTGTAATCGGCATAAGAAGGCTTTTTAAAGATACTGCGTCTTTCGTTCCATAAGTAGAATTGTCTACGATTTGATAAATTAGGAAATAACGAATTCCTTCATTTATATAAAATGACTTATCTATTAATTTATTAATAAATAAATCTTTCTCTATGATAAATGAATCATCATCATTTAATTCTTCTGTATCAAACTTAACAAGATCAATTCCTTCAAAATCATCGACTAAAATAGGTTTAATTACACTTTCTTTTGAAGGCGTAACTTTTATTTTATAATGAATTTTGTTTAGTCTACTTGAAAGAATTGGTTTATAATAATTTCCATTATTAATAATTGGTGAAAATGCGCTTTCATCTGCGTCTAGTGTAATATCTAATATTTCAATTTCATTAAGTATTTCAAGTGCTTTAAATATATCTTTGATGTACTCTAATATATCATCATCGCTTCTTGACATAATAAAATCTCTGTTAAATCTTTCAGGATTCTCATCTGAGTATTTTCGTAAGTAATTGTACATTAAATCCCTCTTCCTTTTAGTTCTCTGTATTTTCTTTAACATCAATTAGTGCTATTCTCATTAAATCTCTAGTTTCTAGTTCTGCAAGTTTTCTAATACTTACTAAATTATACATCGCATTTGTTGATTCAAAATTCTTAACTAATCTAAGAATCTTTCCGCTGAAATCGATCATAGTTGCATGTGCAAATTGACCTTGTAGTTTCTTAATATTTATATTTGTTTCACCAATCGATAATTTATGTATTTTTACTCTAAGCATTCTGTAGTATTTTCTTGGAATAGTCATTTGGTTTAACCCATTAATTGCCACTCCAGTTACTCTACGTCTTTCTCCAGATAACCCATGTGATTTACCGTCATTAAGTTTAAAGAAGTCTCTCATATTATATTTGCTAAAAGCAATAGTGAATATGTTACTTACAAACTTTTTACTAATAAATCTTTCTGATGAAAATGTCATATCATCAGCATATACTGTAAATTCCATATTGAATGTATCTATAATATTTTTAATATACAATACAGGCTTGTTAATAACTGTATTTGCCAGTGTTCCTGAGATCGGATTACCAATAAACAACGCATCAGTTTTTTTATCCAAAATTAAATCTAAAAAATCAGTTTCAACAATTTCACGGTTAGGCGCATTTTTGAAAAATATTGATAAGTATTTCTTTACAAATTCTCGTTTACATGATGGAAAAAAGTCTTCAATATCTACCTTAAACATAAACTGATTTTCAGTATGTGGTTTGGCATTGTCTAATGTATTCTTTCCTCTTTTGTATGCTACTTGAAAATCTATATTCTTCTTATCATAAATTTTTTGTAAAATTTTATTTAATTCTCTTAATGGTTCTTTTATTTCAGCGTGTGGTGCTGAAACATCTCTGAATTTTGGTTTCTTACCCTTTAGAACTTTCTTTTTCTTTTTGAATTTTTTATAAATCTTTTCTTTCCTAAATTTAAGAGCAGCCGCTACAAATAACGACATTAGAATAGGCATCGCTGTAATAAAATTAAAATTGTTTTGATGGTTACCAATAATTACTCGCCCTGAATCATCAGTCATAGCAAAATATCGTTTAATTGCATCTTCAATACCTTTATTTTCGATTTTATAAAATATTCGAATTTCTGGATCAAAATTCATTTCTTTGATAGCAATCATTAGATAACCATCACTTAAAAATACATAATAATACTTTTCAGTCTTGCTAAAAGTTTCTAGTTTAATAACATTTAATACTTCTTTATATGAATTATATTCATGTTTTTTACAATTCTCTAAAAGTTTTTCCCTCTGTATACTTCTAGAATCTGCGTCGATAAAGTCTATTTTACCGTTTTCGTAAACAATAGCTTCCTTGTTGTCATATTTAAAGCGTAACACTCTATGTTGTCTCCTTCATGTTTCTATTTTTTTGTAATCTTTACAAATCTTTCTTCTTCAAAATTATCATCTAATATAATAACTTCACCATACGTCATATCAGGCTTAAACCAGACTGCTATATTCATGTCTCGATCTAATAGTAATACTTTTTCAATTGCGATTTTAATGTTTTCTGTTTCTAACATTTGCACATCTTCAACATTTCTCTTTTTAAAGTTTGTTGCAATTTCAAAATTTGCTAACAATGTATATGTCCTCCTAATATTCTTTATGTAGAAGGGAACTGGTAAGAGTTCAATGTATTCGCCACAAATACGTCCTTCTTTTATTTAAAAAGACTGGAAATTTCTTTCCAGTCTAATGTGTATATTATTTTTTTCGAGGTCCTTTTTTCTTATTTTTATTATATATTTCAACTTTTTTATTATCTGTAAGATTTTTAGTTGATTCAATTCTTAACCCTAGGTTTCTTAATATTTTATGGTGACTTGTATCATATGAATGCTTTCTAGCATTAAATGAGTCAAAGTTATATCCAACCGCTGACGGAAGATAACCTGGATCAAAATCAATACCGTTAATAGCTTTTGTAATATGATTATCATGTTTTTCGTATGATATCAAATATTGTCCACAATTATTGTATTTAACGGCTTCTGTTACAATCTTTTTGCTTTTAGTTGCATATTCATCGAGTGTTACTCGTAATATACCAAGCATATAATAATCATAAGATGTATTATGAATGAAAAATATAAATTCGCCATAAGGTGAATCTTTAACATTCGTGTTTTTAGGAACTTCAAAAATATCATATTTGTTATCTTCAACAAATATTGCGCGGCCATTATCTGTATTGTACGAAACATTTTTTCCAGCTACTGATTGTCCAAACGCATCATAAACGCGTATATTAAACAAATCGTAATTATGGATGTTGATGTTTTCATTTTTTGCAATTTCTGTAATGACCTCTCTAGCTCTACGGAAATGAGCTCTCTTATATAGCGGTATATCGTTAGTCTTACCCATAATGATATCCCTGCCTTTCTACAACCTTTTAATCTTCTAAACCAAGGTCTAAAATATTAAAATATTTCTCTAAAATTTGTCTATTAATAGACTGTTCTTGAGTAAGTTGCACGTCTAGATTCAATGGTGTCTTACTTGTCAATAAGTCTTCGATAAGATTTGTTCTGTTAGCACTTGATGTCGAATACGTTTTCAATAGTTTTTCAACTATGTCTCCACGTTTAGGCAACATTAAATTTGTTACTTCCATCTCCATTATTAAGTATCTTCCATTAAGCTCGTTAATTCTTAATGCGTTCGCCTATGAACTGCTGCATATTTTTATGCAGATGAGACTATATCTTCACTTTTCAGTGCTTTACGTTTCCACTCACTTGAGTGTACTCTACTCGCTTCCATCTTTTGATGTGCTTTCGATAGTCGTTGAGGTTGAAAATATTTCATTCAATTTCTTTTCTATATCATCTAAATAATTTATTCTGTGTAACATAATTTTATTACATTTACAATATTCATTTTTAATACTATCATTTTTTTGTTGTTGCATTAAATGTTTTAGGTGTTTTTTACCTTTTTTTCAAGGTTCAAAATGTAATCGTCCATCAAATTCTAATAATATAAAATTATTATCTTTTTCAATTTTAAAATCAAATTCTAAAGGTAATATATTTCGACATTCATCGATTTTATAACCTTGAACAAAGTTTATATTTTTAGAAAGAAACCAATCTCGAATTAATTCTTCGCCTTTAGATTTAGCGCATATAGGACATCTATTTCCGTTTTTCTTTAGAAAATCTCTTGGAATAACATCATAAATATGATCACAAATATTATGTTTCATTCTAATTTTAGTTTTATTATTTTTATATTCACCTAAGACGGTATAATCTGTATTAACTATATTTTTAACTTCTTCTTTAAATAATTCTGTAGTTTTTTTATGATTACCAAAACATTTAGGGCATCTATTTGAAAGACCTTTACCTTCTCCTATAAAGTTAGCAGGTCGAACCTCATATTCGTAGCCACATACATTATGCTTCATTCTAATTTTAGTATTCGCATTTTTGTACTTGCCTAAAACGCTATAATCATCTCCAACTTTAGAATATACTTTTTTTACAAAAGTATCATGTGAATATTTAATGCCACCATTACAATTAGGACATCTTTGACCTCTTGTAACAAAATGTGCAGCGGTTACAAAATATTCATAGCCACATATTAAATGTTTCATATGATATTTCTTTTTCTCTGTATTATATGATAGTACAACATATTGTAAATTATTATTTTTGATATAGTTTTTTAATTCAGTAATTTTCATTTTTAAACTCCTCCTCTAATTGGTGTTTAAATTATAAGAGTTTGTTCTTAAAATAAAATAAAATTATATTTTCTCAACCTGCTGATTGTCTTCGACATTATTCGGTCAGAGTTTCCAGCATTTATAAAGTTTATACTCAGCAAGAATAAAAGTTTACCGAGTCTAATTGGTGTTTGAGATACCAAGATCTTTTTCTGTTTTTTAAGTGTTGATTTAGATGGTAAATCTTTGATATTATTTAGACCAGTTGAACGCACTGATGTCTTGTTACTAGCATCATGTTTCAATCTAATAAAATATAAATCTCCAAGTACCATTTTCTTTTCAGTATTTTTAAAATTATATTTCTCAACTAATTGTGGAAATTTCTCAAAAATCTCTGCAAATTCTTCTAATGATGTATTTCCAAAGAATGGTGTTTGGTGTATATACATTCCTTTTTCTTTAATATCTTCAAAGAAATCATGACGTTGTTGTCTATTCATTAGCATGTATTCCAAATCTAAAAATTCATGTTGTTTAGGATTTATAATCTTCATAAATTCAAAGAATAGATCTTCCATAGCAAAGATGTCATCAGTCTTTTTTAGTTCTTCGACTAAATTATAACAGATAAAGTTTATGTGTTGTTCAATAATTTGCGCTAAATTAAGTCTGTTTAATACACCAAGCGGATTTAGCAAAGCTTCTGCTCGTAAGCCATCTTCAGTTGTTGGCATGTCTTTATCTGGGACAATCATTGCAACCGTTCACTTATTTCCATAACGACCAGTAATTTTAGTACCCAATGTAACAGGAGATTCTTTCAAGATAGTAAATTGAATCTTAAAACTATCGAATGTTTTTCCTTCATGTCTCCATTGAATTTTTTCATTTACTTGTTCATGACTTAATTTCCAATAATATCCTAATTCCTCAGTATATTTATTTGGATTTACATCACTAGTTATTGGATGTTTGATTGTAATGCCATATTTTTGTCTTTCTTTTTTTACTTCATCATCTGTAGGAATTTTTACAGGAATAATTTTTTCTAACTCAGTTGCAAGTTTTTGATAATATTCAACTTGTTCCTTATAAACAGCTGTTAATTCTTGTGAAAATTCATCTTCTTTTTCGGCCATTTTACTTAACGGAATATTGCTAAATATGTTAATATCTACAATTTTTCCACCACGAGTATAGATAACCGTATCATCTAATGCATCTATTTCTCTAAGTTTGTTACTTTGAAAATCATACAATATTCTACTATGTTGAATTCTTCGAATAGCTACAAGAACACTATTAAAAATGTCATCCCCAATTTTTGGAAATGATTTATAATAATATTGATTCCCGTACAAATTAATTAAAACATCATTACTATTGACTGAAAACATTGTTTTCTCAACCTTGTATGCTTTTAATTTTTCTGCTGCACTTTCGCTTATTACAACACCATCTTCATATGTAAGATTGTGGTATGGCAAAAATATTGATTTAAGATTTGCACCATATGAATAGTTTTTATCATCATCATAATTCGAAGAACGATAAACAAACTCTCCTTCTTTAACTGTGTCTCCTTCTTTTTTGTCAGAAATACAATCTTCAAGCGCATATCCATAATCTTCTGTGATATTTACACCATGTCTATAATGAAGTATATCATAAACTTTAGAAGACTTGTATTGAATTATTAAATCATAATTATATTCGTTCTTTATAATTTTTGATATAATTTCAAAATCTTCTTTTGCTTCTTTGTAAGCAACACTATAGTCACCAACTTGATTCTCAAAGTTTGTAAAGACTCTAGGAAATTCAGGTTTAACAAGGTGAATGAATTGATTAATATGATTTGCAAACATGTTAATTCTTTGTGTGTCGCTATTATTACATCTTGGTACTAGTGCTTCCTCACTTATAAAGTAATGAGGTGTCGTTTCTGATACTTTAAAATTATCATACATATTCTTTAATCTCTCCTTAGTATCGAAGGAACATAGAAATTATTCTATACCCTCATTTTCATCTTGTGAATGTATCATATTCGCAATCAATGGTTCTGTTGCTTTATTAAGTCTTTCAATAATACTTACGTATTTTTCTGCTAATTTAGTATATTCAAAGATATCTATTTTGTATTTTTCAAAGTATGCTTCTCTAATAGGATCAATTATATCCATAATTTCTGCAATTAGTTCAATAGCTGTTTCAATTTTAACTTCATTAATTATATCTAAAAGTTGATCGATTACTTCTTGAATATCTGTTAAATTACTGGTTAAATCTTTCTCATCAATAAGATGTAAAATAGTATAGTAAGCTAATGCTTTTGAAAATAATTTCCCCTTAGTAAGAGACATTATATTAAATACAAAAACTTTTCTAGTTATTTCTTCATTTGCTTCTTGTTGCGAATATGCGTAGATTAAAGCTTTTACTTCTCTCATATAATAGCCATACTTAACTGGAAGCATGATATCATAAATTTTGTCATTGGTCTTATTTTCTACTAAATATGCTGCAACTTCTGGAGTGAATAAGTCCATTAATTCTTCAGATTCGACAATTTCAAGTAATGTAGACTGTTCCCAATCTTCATATTTTTTCTCTAATACCTCTTCAAGATTCTTTATTTTTAATATCATTAATTCTCCTTCCAATATAAAACAAAGAAGAATCATAGATTCTTCTTATTTTATTTATTATTTTACAACTGGCGGTGCAACTTCTACAGCTGGTGCCGGAGCAGCTTTAGCTCTTGCTTCATTTTGAGCTTTAAGTAAATCTTGGTAATATTGATGAGATGCTGAATATGCTAAGTTAAATTGTTTCTTTTGCTCAACTAATTTAGCAACTGATTCGATATCTTCATAAATATCTTGATTTGAAATTACTTCTACACCTTCAAATGCTGTACTATTATCTAAAACATCTACAGTTCCATCGTCAAATCTAGTTATTGTGTATGATAATACAGGTTTTCTTTCTGCTTCTACTGTTTCTACTACTGGTAGTTCTTTTGCCATCATGTAATTCTCCTTTTAGTATTTTGTCATAAATCCAAGTTTCTATTTATGCATAAGTATAATATATTTTTTAGTCATTTTTTAACTTAAAAGAATAAATTTATTCCTTTAAAAAACAAGGGATATTTTCAATCCCCTGCAGTTATCTTAATTTGCGTAAAGCTCTAAATGAATCATACTCATCTAAATCATAGTGATCTTCGATTTTTAAACCACGGTCATCTTCTAAATACTCAATATCTTTTATAAGTTCTGTTAATAAAATATCTGAAAGTATTCTGAAGCCTGGATGTATAATAACATCGTGAAGACTATTAATATAATCGTTATAATCATCAGCTTTCATTGTTTCTAACATTTTTATAAAAGCTTCTTCATTTAGTGTCCTAGTGTATTTAGCAAAATTAGCTGTAAATACATTATTAGAATACCAACTAGTAGCATCTGTTGTTGTATATGATGCCATTAAAGGCATACATTGTCCAATTGTTGTGTTGGAATATGGTATTATAATTGAAGTATCAACTGTTGTAAGATCGGATGTAGTATTAGTTGCGTCATTGTTTGGCATACTAGTGAGGTAACCCATTTGATTTAGTTTCTACAACTTCTTCTACAACTTCTTCTTCAACTATTAAATTATTTACTATTAATTTACTAGATTCTCTTATAGTTTCAGTTAAAAGAGATTCAGCTACAGCATGATAATGATCTCTAAATGCTTCATTATCTCTTAATGTATTTTTTAATGTTGAAAGTCTAAATGTAACATCTTCCATTCCTGTAACTTTATAAGATACAGGTGATCCACCAATGGCACCATTACTTTTCATAAAGTCATATAACGATAAATCATCGTCAAATCCTTCAGCTTGATTGAAAATCATTGTAGCTACATTTCCTGCAGGTGCCGTTCTAGATTTAATTAATTCAATTTTAATTTCATAACCTTTAACTTGATACTTTTTATCTTCATGTAACTTAGAAGATGGTGTAAGTTTAATTAAAGTGTTAGTTAAGAATTGTATTGCATTTCCACCCTTTTTGTTCTAACTAGTTCGTAAAATCTAGTTACGTTCTCTTATGAACTGCTATATATTTCTATATAGAACAGACTATATCACGATCCTTTTCAGGATCCCTTCCGCTTCGATTTAAGGGATTTTCACCCACCACTTGGCCCTACTCCTGATGCGAATTTTCATCGCCATTGGGATAGTCGTTGAACTTTTCTAGGTATTCTTTTAATTGAGATAAATACATTGTATTTGTTTCTAATACTAAAACTGTATAGCCCATTGCTTCAGCTCTCTTTCGTTTTAATATATCAATTTTTAATCTATTTTCAAATTCGGATTGTTCTTGATTCCAACTTATTCGTCTGTGTTGGTCTCCATCGACTTCAATTAATAAATTATATTTTGATATATAAAAATCAAAAGGTTTGTTTTTTAAATAGTCATCAGACTTTTCGTAATACGAAAATAAGAATGGTATATTTTTTTCTAATAGAATATTATATACGTGTTCTTCATATGATGATTTACTTAATTCTGCTGTACAATAAGGACATCCTTGTAATTTTGGTTCATAGATATGATCTGATGGTCTCTTATAAAAAGAACCATGTTCAGAGCATATTATTTCAACCGGAGTATAGTTATTAATATACTTTACTTTTGAATAATCATATCTACTTCCAAATATTTCTGTAGCTTTAGTAATAAACAGTTCTTGATACTTTTTTGAAAGATTTTTGTAATACGTATTTTTCATATTTTCTTTTCTACAATGTGGACAATGGTGTTTACCATGTTTTAAATCCATTATTGTTGGATAAAAATATTGATTACACTCTAAACACTTAACTTTTATTTTTGAATCAACGCCATTATAAAAATTAGATTTCGAAAAATCAAATTTAAATTTATACATTTCTATTAATATTTTTTTGTATTTATTTCCAGATTTTGTATTTTTGGTGTATTTTCTTTTTTCTATTGCACATTTGGGACAACCCATCCCATTTAAATGATTTAGAATTTGTTGATTGAACAAACCGTGTATTGGACATATAATCTTAATTTTTGTTTTTTGATTATATTCTTTTGGGAAGTGTTCATATGAATAAAAGTTAGTATGTTTTAAATTAAATCTTTCAATATATTCATGTTCTGTTTGTTTTTTCATGTATTTATTCTCCTTAACCTAGACTTAGATGCTGATTGTCTTCGGAATGACCCGATCAGATTTTCCAGCAATTCAAAAGGTTTGCTACTAATATTGCTATTAGAAGCCCCCGAAGTTATTAATTAATTGTTTTATGAATTAATTAAAATTTTTTGAGGGAGTGTTTCATCTTGTTTAAGATAATTAATATTCGCTGCCGAAGGCATAATTCCTGTTGAAATCTTTGCATTAATATGATTAATGAACATTACGATGATATTTGCTTCTTTAGTTGGTTGAACTAAACGACGCATAAGTTGAGAATTCATTTTAGCCGCTTGAGTTGTACTCATTTGACCTTGAATTTCTTCTTTTTCTAAATCATCTCTAGGCATCATCATTGCAACACTATCAACTATAACAATAGTTGGTGGTAAAATCAGTTTTAATTTACCAGTTCTGTAATCAATGAAACCTTCTTTGTTTGGTGTTAATAATTCTTTTTTGTATTTCAACTTAAGTGTTTTGATTTGTTTAACAATTTCTAAAACTGTTTCAGTTGTAATACCTGTTTGTTTGATAGTTACTTTGTTTTCAAACATTTCGTCTGACATTCCTGTAACACCTTTAATACGGCTTTCACTATGCGCTTGTTCAAAGTCTAAAATAAATAATGAACTTTCTTCATATCGTTCTAAAATATTTCCGGCAATTTGAACTGCGAATGTTGATTTACCTGCACCTGGTTTACCAATGATTGTAATGATTTTACCAGCGTCTATACCTGTTTGTATAAGTTTTTCTCCTCTGATGCTTGTTACACCACCGTTAAGAAAATCAAACATTTTGAAACCTGTTTTAATCATTATTTGATCATCGGAATACCCATATTTAGGGTCATCGATAATACCGTTTAATTCTGCTATAAAATTTGCTTTTGCCATAAATCCTCCTCGAGTAATATATAATTTTTTGTTTCTGGCAATTTAAATCTTCAAATAAAGTTAATATACATAATTTGCACCTTAACTCACGTTTATAATATATCTTTATAAAAAAATATAAAACTGAACAATTATTTATATGTAATTAAAATTAAGGAGCTGATATATATGACTTCAACTAAAGTTGAATATGTTTTAACACAATTGGGATACAATATTGATGAATGATCTAGTTTTTCTGATATTCCATTACTAACACTTTTAGGAGATACTAATCTTTTAATTCATCCTGAAAATATGAGATTAAGATTTAATATAACATTAGAACTTGTTGAAATTTCTTATGGAGTACAAAGTGGAATTATTTTTACATCTCACTTTGGAGAACTAACAAGTTATACTTCTGATAGCTTTATACCTTTTGATCAAATATGTGGTATAATAAATTCTACATACAGATCTCCTTATGGTACTTACTATACTAAATACTTCGGATATCCTGCAAAAATGTAATTTAATAAAGAATACTATTATAGTATTCTTTTATTTTATTTCTAATATAATAATATAATATTAATGTTATAATTATATAATATGAGTTTTAAGTTTGAATAGTAAGAATGACCCCTAATCCCCTTATTTTCTTAATAGCTTGTTTAGTATGAATTTAAATCTTTAAAATGGAAAAAATAAAAGTTAAATATTATAAAAAAAAAATAAATAGGTAAAGACCTATTTATTTCTTATAATTAAAACTATGAAGTTGCTTACCGTTTCTACCTTCAATCTCAACAACGTTTGTTGGTTTGATATCTGGCATTGCAATATCATTAAGATATACAATATCTCTACCTTGATAGTTCTTTAGAATTTCAGCGTTTAAAGAACCTTTTCTAAAAACTTCTTTAGTTTTTACATTGTAAAAACCATCTTCAATAACTACAGATAATGCTTTTCTCTTAGGATCATTAGTTCCAAGAGCAACTGAATGCCCATTTGGTAAAACTGCATAATCAAATACAGGCGGTGTAGTTGTCATATTAGTATAAACAACAAATACCAATTTCTTATCATTTGAATAAACAATACGAACCGGTTTTTCAAAGATAATTCTTTTTTTAAGTTTGGAATCATTAAAACCCCAAACGATTGATAAAATACTTTTCTTAGTCATTATAATGACCCTCCTATTTATTATGGTTTAAGTTCTGTTATTAAGCCATCTACTGTATTTATTATAAAAAATGGCGGTTTTACGCATCCAGATTGATGCTTGGAAGCAGCCTGTAATGCTTTTAAAATTCGAGCTCGTGGTTTTTCTCCCTTAGTTGTAACTAAGGATCCTAAAGCAATATCAGAACCAGAACCAACAGTCATATAATCATCCATTGGTACTAATACTGCAAAATCGCCTTGCACCTCAAATAAATTATTTTTAGCTGCTAGTAAAAAAGTAGGTTCATCTTTTTTATCAATATCGTTATCTTTGAATATTTTTTAACCTTTGGAATAAATTTATTCACTATATACTTAGCGTCAAAGGTTTTCAAATTATTTTCAAATAATGTAATTGCATCGTCATCAAATAATTTATTAAATTTTAATAGGTCTATATGCCTATATGAAGCGGTTGCTCCCATTATAATATGCTTTGAATCTTCACTTCTAAAGCATTTTTTTGTTTCATACTGAGATCCACTATAAGTACTAGACCCAAGTGAATCAGAACCCATATAAACATTTCCATCTTTTCCAATAATTCCTACAATTAATGTCATATTAATCACCTCTTTCAGTATTATAATATATGTTTAAGCTAACAACAATTCCAAAAAAAATAAATAGCTTAAGCTATTTATTTTGATTTATTTTCGGTCTCTTTCTTTAAAGCTTTTCTTGCAATATATGTGATTTTAGCAGCCTTTTCTGCTTCAAATATAGATAAAGCTTTTTTAACTTTTCGATTAATGTATTTTTGAGCTCTTACATAATCAAAATCTGTAGCTCTCATAAATTCTGAATATAAAAATCCTTTTAAGAACTTAACTTCTGAATTCAATAAAACTTTCTCGACTTCAGGTGTTTGTGTTTTTGACACACCTAAAAGTTTGTGATAATACGCAACTAAGAATCCCAATTCAGGATCAAATTCATCATTATCTGATGCTTTTGATACAAATGAATAATCTTTATCAGATATAGTAAATACAACTGCTACAGCACGTTTGTCTGTATTAACTGTAATTCTATCGGGAATTGTTACCATTAATAATAGTGCTTCTTGCATTTCTTCTTTAAATGCTTCAAATCGTTCTTCAGGTATAAAACCTGGATGATTTGGATTATACATTGACATCTCTGTATCAAAAAATGCTAGTCTCTTTCCCATACCTCTACCACAAATACCTCTACCAAAACCAGGTCCTGGATTAGAATTGTTGTTATCAAAATCTCTTTTAAGTATCATATGTTCCTCCTTTTATTTTCTTTACTTTCAGATTTATAATATATGTTTATAAAAATACATTAAACGAAAGAATAGCCTAAGCTATTCTTTTTTTATATCTTGTTCTTGTGAAAATGATGTCTTCAAACCACGAGTTATTAGGTCTGATTTAATTCCAGCACCAAGTAAGTATACATTTACAGTATTAAGCGTTGTTGATCGAGTTATATCATTTTCTAATGTTTCTAGAGTTGTATAACCATCTCTTGCAATTTGTCTGTACATATCTTGTTTCTTACTTTGATTATCAGCTCTGGGACCTAAAAATTCCTCAAGAGCTTTATCTGCATTTAAAGCAGTTAATGCAAATGCTTCAGGATCTGATAAAGATGCAACTTTACTCTCACCTTTTACAGTTCCAGTTTTTAATGTTGTATCTTCAGTATCAAATGCATATCTATTTTTCTTTACAAGCAATTGTTGCACACGTTTAATATATAAATAGCCAACAGGAACTTTCATTTTAGTTCGAATTCCTTGAGGATCATTATGTTTATACCATATATATTCTTCTAATGGAATATTTAAATAGTCTGCGGCATGTTTGATTTGTGTCATCTTCATTTCTTCAAAAGGTAATTGAAACATTTGAATAGTGTCATCTAAGTCATGGCCCATTGTGTTAGCCCATACTTCGAATTCATCATCTGACATCGTTTTAAATAACCCTTGAAATCTCTTAAGATTAGCCATTTTTGGATTATCTAAGCGTTTAACAGTTTCTAAAACAAGTATTTCGATTTTTTGGCGTTTTGCAGGATTTAGTTTTCCCATTATTTAACCACCTCTTCTTTCATAGTGCTATCCTTTTTGTATAACTAAGACAAAATAGAAAAACACTGCATTTTTTAATTTAGCTTTTTGTGTCTTTCCAAAGTTTAAGTATTCAACACTGTAAGCTTCTAAGAAGCTAGTAAGCATTGATTTAACCTTCAGCATATTTGTGTCCCTAGTATTTGGGCTCTTAAATATTTTTAATGATGCTGTTATAAATACTGGTGACTTTAAATCTTTAGCTGTATATTTAGTTCCAGTGACAGAATTCTTATTATACAAGAATGAAGCAATTATACTTTCAATAAATATATGTAAATCTCTATATTTATTATCAACAATTTCTTCTATTGTATTTTTTAAGATATCAGTATATAATCCAGAATATTTATAACTACCATAACTTTGTGTCTTATCAACAAAAGCATATCGGCCGGCAATATCTATAAGTGCCTCGTCAATAGGGTTTTTTAATAGCACACCAAGAGTTTTCTTAATCATTCGACTCTTAATTGCAGTATCACTTTTAATATCTCTATCAAATGTTTCACCTTCACTATCATCAGTTCCTTCAAAAGTTCCTGATTCAAACGGAAGATATTTTCCTTTATTTTTCTTATATTCGTTATATACAGATTTCATGAAGCTACTTATACGACTTTGAATTCCAGCTGTATATACCAAGTGAATAATTTTATCACTTACTACATCTGTTGCTAAGTCTTCTATATAATTATCATAAGATGATCGAGCCATCTTCTCTAGAACACCTAAGATACTACCTTGTTTCTTAATATCAAAACGTTCTGTAAGATGTTCAATTGTATACATCATTTGATCTTCATTTACACCATATTTGAAATGTCTAAATACAACACTTGCATATGGTTTGTAGAATGCAGACATGTATAAGAACTCAGCTTCTTTTGTTTTATGAAGCTTGTAGAACTCACCAGCAGCAAGTAATAATGGTATTGCAAAGATAAGTTGATCTTTCAATTGGAAGTTTCCAAACTTTTCAAAGTACGGAGAACTTGTTATAGCTTTATCTATTTCTTTTTTAGTAAGACTAAATAATCTAAGTATTTTATCTTGCATATCGTTATTAAATAATAATTGTTTGCCAACTATATTTGTTTGTAGAATATCAGCATTTTTATCAGCGAATACTGTAAATTCTTGCATAAGAGGTCTTAAAAGTATCATTTTTTTAGAGACAGCTGCTTGAACTTTCGGACGAATAATGTCATTTATGTTTGTAGCTTTTTCTAATTCAGCTTTAGTAAAAGTTGCCATAGTATCATCTCCTTTAGTCATATAAATAATTGTTCCACAATTTAGTTTGTATAGATAAAAAAAAGAAAATCTAAGATTTCCTTTTATTCTATAATTTTATAACTAGCATCAAAAATACTACGGTCTACTACCCACTGATCCGTTGATGCAGCAGATACAATAGCGTCTCCAATTTTAGCTTTTAATTTTGCACCCCATGCAGTTGTTACATATTCTAACTTATCTGCAAATCTAAAATTAACAGGTTTAGATTCTGTCTTTTTAGCAATACCAGCAGATATAACTTTGTAGTTATTAGCCGCAAATGCTTTAGGTGTTAAAGGCCATACTTCACCTTGAACTCCAACCATACGATAATCTCCAGCTTTATACTTAACTGAGCCATCTTTTGTTTTTTCAATACCATCTTTTTTATATATTGAAAACTTTGTTTCAATTATTTTTTTAATTGCTTTCATAATACCCCCTTATTGTAATTTTAGCCATACTTTAGTTTCATCATTTAAATTATCATTATCACAAAATGCATCTAAATATATATCTGTAAATTCAGATATAAGAAGTATTTCATCCACAGTCCAATTTAAAATATCAAAACTAATTCTAAGTAAATCAATATTTCCTTTTACTGCTTTTGTTTTAATATCGTCATATACATATTGACCCTTTTCTATATGGTCTATTACAGGTGTTTGAAAATTAAAGTTTAATATTAAAAATCTTTCTAATTCAACAAAGCTATTTAGTTCATATTTACTAGCTTCATTTATTTCAACACCTAATATTGTTATACTTCCTTTAATTATAGGCACTGATATTCCTCTAGTACCTATTGGATAATACATATAATTTAATAATTTTCCAATAATTTGTGGATTTATAGTATATGATTTAATATTGTCATAAAACGGCTGTATTTTTTTAAAATATAAGTCTTTTGCGTTATTTAAATGTTCAGTGCGTTCTTCACTTTCTGTTAATTCCATAATTTCCTCCCTAAAAATAGAAAGAACCTTAAGGTTCTTTCATTATAATTTTAAAAATAATAGTACATCATCATCATTCTTGAATAATTCAAGAAGTTCTGTGTCGCTTGATAATGTTGTTTTGTTTGTTAATGACAATAATTTAATTATAAATTCTTCGTCAATATAATTATACGTTTTCAGTAAAAATTGTTTCACTGCAATAACTGAATCAACTTCAGCTTCATCTAAGAAACCTACTAATTCAAATATTCGTTCTGGTTCGCTTGAGAAATCATTCTGTATTACCATGGTCTCAATCATATCTTGAAAATGCGAATCTTGCATAAAATCACCTCTTAATTAATAGTATAATTAATTTTTCTAAGAATTTTATTTAATTAAAGATTTCATCATCCCATATAAGCACTGTGTTGACTTCATATCTATATAAAAAGCCACCCCATACTTCAAGTTTAATAGTTTGTGTATAAAGACCTTTTTTACCTAAACTATCTGTCTCTTTACTTGGGGCTAATAATTCAGGTTTATATACTTCAGCAATTGGTGTTGTATCTACAATATAAACATATTCTACAGGTTTTGCAAATTCTAAAGCACTTGCAAATGTTATGATTAATGCAAATATTGGAGTAACAAACCACATAGATATTTTACTCATGCATTTAACAAATTTCCCATTAGCATCTAAACTACCATGTCGATCTAATGCATACATAGCAAATGCAAATTCACTAATCATACTTTTCTCCTGTTATTTTATTATTCCTTTTGATACAAGTTCAAATTCTTCAATTTCTATATCTTTAATATCATTATCTAATACTGTATCATCAAACATTGTTTGTTGTATGATGTCGATTTGTTTAAATTTTCCTCGATTTACACCTGCTTGAAATTTTCGTATTGATTTAGACAACCAATTACAATCTGTTCTAGCTGATCTTTTAGACTTAAATGGCAACAGTTTTGTATCATTATGATCAAAGCTCCATGTTTGTTGGCGTCCTCGATAATAATACACAGTTGGATTTGTTATTGTAGTTATTCGTATAAGATATTTCATTTTTCGCCTCCTAATAATTTAATTTAAAATATAATATTAAATCGTCGCCTCTAATATACTTATTAAAGCTATTTAATATATCATATTGGCATATATACACCCATGCAGGTGCATAAGTCTTTGATTTAATTATATCATATACATGTTTTGTAAAAAAATCAATAAATATTTCATTTTCCTGAAGTTCTTTTCTAATAAATTTAAGATTATGAAGATTCATTTTAATACCTTCAATGGCTACATTTAATGATAATAAATCATAAGGCAAGTATTTTAAATTTGTTTTAAAAAAATTTTCTATATTATTTATTAATTCAATATTTTTTGATTTGTAAATAGCTAATATATATTCCTCTTTTAATGTTTTTAATGTTTGTTCAAATTTCATTTGAATACCACCTTTAACGATTCTTTGTATTTAAGTTTCTTACCATTATCTTTTAATGGCATATTTAATATGGCTAGTAAAAATAATACTATCCACGTATGAAATACATTTAATTCTACCAAACCAACACTAGTTGCCATGGTATAAGTATAATACACTGCAGAAAATAGCATTGCTATAGTTACAGCTACTAATATTACTTCTTTAGATGCTATTCGATATATTGGATATACCGTAAGCGTATATAGTATAAATAATACAATTATCATAACAACTACAATCAACACCATAATACCAAAATATGCTAAGACTCCGAGAATACCACTAGCTTGTACCATTCCCCCAATATCAGAGAATATACTTAAACCAGAAGCTTCACTTTGTCCTAGATTAATTGACATAATTATAATATGATATAAAAATAAGCATGCTAAGCTTATTAAATAAAATCTTTCTCGTTTATTCATTGTCGTCCTTTCTTAATTCAATTTGTACCATAATACTGCTTCTTCATCAGTTTCAAACTCTATAAATCTATCTTCACCTTCTATTGCACTTATAGTAGTATTCCATTGAAGTGCTGTTCTGTCATAACGGTCTTCAGATCGTAGCCACTGAATAGTGCCACCATCAGATTCAAAATGTATTCCATTGTTTGAGTCTAGAATTGATATAATAGCATATTCACCAAAACTTATTGGCTCTACACTAACTCTTAAAAGACAGTGTATAGGTACAAGATCAAGATCATATGCAACTTGTTTTTCATTAATTGCTAAATATTTCTTCATAGCTTCCCCTTAATAATTTAATTTATACCATAATATTGCTTCTTCGTCATCTTTAAATTCATATAGTTTATCTGCTCGTTTTATCCACCAGCGGCTTCCTGTAAGACTATCTGTTATATTCGATAAAGTGTTAGTATTTAAGACAGCATCAATAAATATAAAACATTCATCCATACTTATATTCGTATATCTAATAAACGCGTGTTTCTCTATATACGGAGAACCTTGTTGTTTGCTCATTTCAATAGCGACCATTATAAGCGCATATTTCATAATATCTCCCCCTTAATAATTTAATTTGAACCATAGTAATGCTTGTTCATCATCTTCAAATTCGATAATTTTATCACCATCAGATTGTACATAAAATCCTGTATTCCAATCGTTATACGAATCCGCAGGACCATTGGGAATCCAGTACCATACATACGTATGATCGTTACGTTTATGAATCGACATATATTTTTTATCATAATATAATACTTTTTGTATTTGACATACGCTACAGTCTGCACTTAATCGCTTACGATTACTAGGATCAATTTCAAATAAGCTATTAACAACAATCTATTTGATCGTTATTACTTCAAGTAAATATGTTTTCATGTTCCCTCCCTTTTAAATGAACGCCATATAGGTATATAATGAGATGGATAAAACGTATTTTTATCATATACAACTTTGTCATACGCTATCTTTCTAATACGTCTTTCGTTAAACATAATCTTCACCTCTTTCTATATTATAATATATTTTTTATTTATATTTTTAAAGTCTGAATAACATAATATTATATAAGACAGAAAACATTGTCTTATAAATAAAATAAGGAGAACCAAAATGAACCCAAACGGGCGCGATGCCAAAACAAAACCGCAAAAAAGGACTTTTGCGTATGCTTGCTCAGATGTATCAGGAACATCTGGAAATTATGTAGAGAATGCAGACTTCAGAATTTACAGCAAGATCGAATTTAACTTCAAGAACGTCAACGTAAGTAACGGCTTGAAAACAATAGAAGGTTTCTATAAAGGGGACAATCTAGATGAATTATTGAACAACGATTATTACATCATACACGCATTAAAAATTAGCGATGAAGAGTATGGCTATAATGATGTATTATTCACACAAGTCTACAATGTAGATTATGATACAAAGGATGTATCATTCAGAGTATTTCGAATAGACGAAGACGACAAAAAATCAATTCTATTTAACTATTTCAAGAAAATTTACTTAGAAAAAGAAATTGAATCACCTTACAAAGAATTTAATCTTGACGAAAAGTTAGAAAAAGAATTTTTATTTAAATATTTTTACGAAGCATTAAATTTCAAAAAGTCAGAAAAATTTGGGCCATTAATTAGCCTGATTACAGATATGCAATTTGACAAGATCAAAACATATAAAGAAATCATTCTAAATGAAGCATTAAATATGGACAAAATGATGGAAGACTTCTTCAAGTTTATTAAAGGCAGTCAAAATAATCAAACAAATACTATTATTTATAATATATATAATCGTGATATTTATGATTACCAAACTTATTATCCATATTATTACAATACAAATCCATATGCAAATTGGTGTTATGCATCAACATCACCAACTATTAATGGAAATTTAACGGTATCTGAAAATTCGATAGATAGAAACATTTCAATATATGATGGTACTACATATGATAACACTAATTGGACCGGCTGTATTTCAGCTGATTGTGCAACATTAACTACATCAACATCTGATTGTATGTCATTCAATTCTACTACAACTTCTGCGACATCTGCACCTCTAACCACACTACATGATACAGTACTTATTAATAATACATATGATTCTTTAACAAAAATATTAGAAATTTAAACTAAACAGAAAATAGCCAGAAATGGTTATTTTCTTTTTTATAGTTAAAATATTTGAGAAACAATAATTTATATGAAACAAAAACAAGGAGTGATACTATGACAACAGCTCAAATTACAGCAATTATAGGTATTGAAAATTTAGATGATAGAGTATACGTTGATGACATTCAATTTATAAGTTTTGGAAAAGACAAAAACCTAACATTTTCAGAGCAAAAACGAGTAAGATTTTTCTTTGATACAGCTAATGAAATTTTAGAAGTTAGTATTTGCCGTCCATATTCAACGAATGGTTCGTTACCAACACATGGCCAATATGATACATTAGATTATAATGGAGTATCGACTGTGTTTGAATATCTTGTTAATGCTGATAAAACTCTAGTTGTTGATTATTATGGATTTGAAGCAATTTCGTTAATATCATTAAGGGGGAACTAAGATGACTAAAGAACAATTAGATATAGTTTTAGATGAGTTAGAAGCTCAATTCCCAGGATATTATCCAAATGCACGCTGAACTGCAGGAACTTTAACTGAAACCATAACGGCATTAAATGGATCAACATATTTCGATGAAACTAATAATAAACTTTATACATTTACAACAATATGAGATACCGGAGTTGCAATAACTACTAATTCGCCTAAAATAGATCCAGTAAATAGTGACATGTGGTTTGATGAGACATTAGATTTATTACATGAGTATTTTGTTATATGGGATGCTGGTGAATCAATAACAGATACTATACCAGTCACACCATTTCCAATAGGAACCAAATGGTTTGATGAATCAATAAATACACTTTATACAGCTATTACCGCAGATACGTGAACTGGAGCAACTGAATTAGTCATACAAGATATACAACCACAAACACCTGCAGTAGACGAACAATGGTTTGATGAAAATACTAACTTATTGTATACATGTACCGTAAGTGATTGGGATGCAGGTACACCAACCGATACAATAACTGCAGTAAGTGGTTCAACATACTTTGATGAAACTAATAATAAATTTTATACATTCACAACAGTATGGGATGCAGGAACAGTACTTCCTACAAGTGAAATATCAAATCCTATAGATACTAATAGATGGTTTGATGAATTACTAGATTTATTATTTACATATGTAGATGATGCTGGTTGGTTAGAGCTTACTCAAGTAGCAGCAATTATTCTTGCGAATAATGAAAATATATATCCAGATAAAACATTACAAGTAAACTTTGATGACACATATGAACTTGTGTATTTAAGAAAAGGTGCTTATAATAGTGAAGGCATTTTTATAGAAGATCGAATTACAACTGTATTAGATTATCGTTTAGTTACAGGAATAGAAATGTATCGTAAAGAACGTATGAAATCTGCATACAAAATCGGAAAACAAATTTAAGGAGGAATAACTTATGGAAAATAGTACAATGACAAATATGCTAGTTGCTATGGATATTGCCTCAGATTCTTGAATTTCTACTGATAGAATACACACAATAAATTTAACAACTGACGGTAATCATTATCATAATTATTATGAACAACTATTATACTTTGATACAGCTGGTATAATAAAAGTAAAATATTATAACTATGGGCTTGCTGCAACTAAATTTTATAATGCAGTAGCTGTAGACTTACGCAATTTCGAAATAAAACATAATTTTCTTACATATTATGGTTTAGACGAAGTAAAAACTCTTCTTAAATTCAGAAATCCTAAATATGGAGATATTGCCTTTACAATTGACAGTGCTGGAGCATTTGTTGCAGCTGCTAATATAACTGCAATTAGTCCACAAACTATGACAGTAGATGCTGATTTAGATTTAACTGGTAATAGATTATGTTATGCTGATGGTTCATTATTAGTAATAAGTGGCGGAATTATAATTCCAAAGAGAGCTGGAAGTTTTATTGAAGGCTTAAAGGATGAATCGCAAATACTTTACAGAGAACCGAAAACAATCTATACTGCCGATGAATACTTATTCATTGATAATGTCAATGGAATGTCTTTAAATCGTTACTAAGGCTGTGTAAGATGTGAATAAAGAGAAATTTGAAGAGACACTTAAAAGAGAGAATATACTAAAAAATAAATGGATCATAGGAAATATGAATAGAATAGAATTAAATGATAATTCAGGAAAATATCCTGATTTTAAACATTTGAGATATTTATTTCAAGATAATAAAATATTAGTGCAACATGGACATTCTGAGCTTTACGGTGACAAATTGTTAGGATTAAAAATGGTTTCGGGCAATCACTTATCTCTATATTTCTCACGAGAGATGAAAGTACTGAACTTTAGATTTCCTAAAATAGGAGATCAACTAAGAGTTCATGACGGAAAAAAGTTTGCGCAATCACCAATTATGAATGTACATGGAGATATGCTTTATGTAATAATAGATTTAGCTATTCCATTAAACATTCCACTTAACGCACGAATATCATTCTATGATACGAATATTTATTCTAGTGATAAACAAAATTGTGTGCATTCTACTTTTGAAGAGGGCAGATACTTACGATTTATTCCAAATGATGGTAAAAAAAAATGTAATGATAGGCCATATCATGAAGTAATAAAAATAAAAGATATAAAAGATATAGTAAAGGATAGAGGTGTATAAAATGACAGCAGCTCAAATTGCATATGCATTAACTGAAAAAGGACTTAGCTTTAATAACTGGTATACGTTAGAAGACTCATTTCAATATCTAACAATGAACTCTGATAAGAATTTGCATTTTTATCCAAAAGCCGTTCAATTTTATTTTTCAGAACTTAACGAATACTTAGTATTGAGATACACACACGGCGATAAAATTGAATATACTGGTGGTGCAGTTCCTGCGGGTTATGCGCAAGTTCAAATTCACGACGATCAATATTTAATTAAAATTGAGCCAGGCGGAATTACCGATGCATCTACAGATGATGCAGGAGTATATCACGAAATATTTTCATATGACTGTATATGTGGTATGCACTATAAATAAAAAAAAAGAGATAACCATAAGGTTATCTTTTTTTAAACTAATTCGTTTATCTTAATTAATTTAAACAAATCATTTGGTGGTAATCTTAAAATATTAGATGATTTTCTAGCAATTCTAAACTTGTAGCACCTCTTCTTTATATCTACTACATTAGCTAAGATATGAACAGCTGAAATCAATTTTCCAAGAACCTCTATTTGATCTTTAAAAATTCTTCTTAATTTTAATGTACTTTTTAGTTTTGAAGCTAACTTCAACATGTCAGCACCACTTAAGTTATCTAATTCTAATGTATGATTTATATCAGTTGTTAACAACTGTAATTTACCTACATTAGCGGTTGTACGATCAAAATTAGTTTTAAGACGTATTTCTTCACAACGCAACTCGGCTAAAGTCATTAATGCATAATTTTTATTGCCTATTAAGTTTGTTACCAGTTCCAAGTCCATTATTATACCTCTTTCTTCTCAGCATCTCCACCAAGATATGCTACAATTTTATCTGCTTTTCTTCAATAAATTGAGCTTCTTTTGTATTTTGTAATGCTTCTTCTTTTGTACATTCTACTAAGTGTCGATAATCTTTCTCAACTGTATATGTACCATTACTTTTAACTATAAATTTTTTCATATCAATTCTCCTCTTCTTTCTATATTTATAATATATATTATAAAATATACCATTTACAAAAAAAAAAGACGGGATATTAACTATCTCGTCTATCTAAATTATTAAGCCTTACAAATAATCGTAAGGTCTCTGATGCAGCCCACGGATTTGCCCACGGATTATTTTTTAGATTAATTCTAAGAATATTTATTTCTTTGTAATGTGCTATATAATATTCTTCATCAAATACCATATATTGTTGTACATGAGACCAAAGACCTTGAAGTTCTAAAAGTTCTAGATTGTAAAAGTCAGTATTTTTATTCCTTATAAATATACTTAAATAATCAGTTAGAGATTTAGGTCCACTAGCTAAACGAAAAGATATGTGCTTATGCCATTCTAATATTTTTTCTTTGAATACCATATCACCTTCCACTTCAGCTACATAGTGCAGCTTACTTATTAGATGGCTTACACGTTCAGGGCTCCAGTAATATTCAGAATAATTATAAAATACTATTGTGTCAAGATCTTCAATACTCATTGTTTTAAAAGAATTAATTAACTTAGATTTCACACCAGTAGCACTATACGAAAATGCGCTATCTATAATTCCTACTATCCATTCCATATCAAAGCTATCAGGATACTTAACCATTAACTCTAAGCCATATTGTAGTGATTCTGTCTTACGGCTTAAAGATAATAATTCTTCTTCGTTATATAATCGTTTCTTTCCCTTAAACTTGTTCTCCATCAGTTATCCTACTTTCATCATCAATAACATTAAACGTTGATATCGCTTCTAATTCGTCATCAGTAATATTATAGCGCTTAATAACTTTATTTGAAATTCCTTGATGAGCTTGCATGTGCTGATAAATAGTTTCTAAGATAAGGCCAGCATTTTTCATGCAACAAATATCCTGAAATGCTAACATAGCATATAGGGCTGATACATTTTGATGTCCGAAATATCTTCCACCCTCTTTAGTGATAGACTTCCCAAGATCATGAAATAACGCCACAATATGCGATACATCGTCATTAGCATTTGAAATACACATGTTAATGTGTTCATCAATATCTTCTAAATGATATGGTGTATCATGCGGACCAAAAATATTCTTGATCTCATCTTTGTACTCATCAGCCATTAATTCATATAATTCTTGAACTGTATTTAGTCTTAATAGATTTTCATATTTCATAGGTTTTTTAAAGAAACTATGCTTAGAC
>Ga0307990_1000772_pt1 | contig 27551 bp, 16 predicted proteins | sample EllFjometagen129_FD_203168 | JGI IMG/M metagenome (GOLD analysis project Ga0307990, IMG submission 203168) | Marine microbial communities from Ellis Fjord, Antarctic Ocean - #129 | ecosystem: Environmental > Aquatic > Marine > Unclassified | place: Southern Ocean | collected 2014-10-08
GTCGCCAGAAGGATACTGTGACTCAAGCCGCATCCCTGGATGCCGCTTACCAAATCTCCTGCCCAGGAGCTGATCCGGCAGAAACATCCTCCCGACGAGAACGTGAAGCCTTGGTACACCAGGGCCTTAGCCAACTTTCCGAATCACAACGTGTTCCCCTCATTCTCTTTTATCGAGAACAGCAATCCACCGCTGAGGTTGCGCGTCAACTCAATCTAACCGAGAACGCCGCTCGGCAACAGATCTACCGAGCACGTCAGGCCCTGCGTGACCAGATGTTAACCCTGATTGAACACACGCTTGAGGATACACGGCCCAGCAAGGCGTTCGCTTCCGGGGTGGTCACGGCGATCACTGCACTCTCCCTAAAAACAGCAACCGTTAGTGCGGCAGGTGGAATAGCATCCGTTTCAACGGGTATAAGTAGTCTAGGAGTCAAGCTGGGTCTCATTGCCGCTGGCTTCGTGATCGTGGCTGGTGGCTGGATGGTTGCCAATCGCTTCCGGACCTCTGATATGACCGTGTCACCTCGAGCCGAGGCTGCCACACCCATCGTGTCCCCTGAGCCGGACCAGGTTCCTGTCACGAACCAGCGCCTGCCCCAGGTCTTGACGAGTCAACCCATGACTCCTGACGACACTAGCGAAGTTGGGCAGGCCTCCCTTCCTCCCGTGAATGTGCTGGAAACGACCGCCATTTCAGAACCCTATAGGTATCACCCCGCAGGTGTGCTCAGCGGATTAATTACCGATGCCGAGACCGGTGTACCTATTGAAAACGCTGAAATACAACTTCACAAATCCCGACGTATTTTCGGGGCCTTCACTGACGCCAACGGCTTCTATTCCATTGCCGATATCCACGAAGCAGGCAGCTACGAAGTTCACATTGATCCACCACCTGCCTATATCGGGTATGCCTGGAGCTCAGACAATCCTTTGGTTCATTTGGAACCCAAACAGCAAGCCAGTAAACACTTTGTTCTGCCTCACGCCTGTCAGGTGTCGCTAACCGTTGTGGACATCAATGGTGTCGGCATTTCCAAAGCCAAGGTTGTCGCGACTTCTCTGGTAGAACCGCATCCCAAAATCGTCGGTTATTTTGGCCGTGAACGAACGACTGATCCCAACGGCTTCTTAGACTATGGTGGGTTTCGGCCTGCTGATACGGATTACCTGATCACGGTTTTCCATGATCAACTTTTTTATAGAGAGTACGAAGGTCAGACCGTGGGTTTCTATCGTCGCGACTATGCACGAGGAAAAGCTATTGTACGATTGACCGATCCGAACCAGATCACTGACGTTGTTGTCGTATTGGAAAAGGGAGAATCGATTCATGGATACCTGGAGTACGCCGATGGCGTACCCGCCGCTGATGTTGAGATAGAAACGGAGCCGGATTGGTGGCACAGCTCCCGTGGAGAGACCCGATATACTCCGAATCAGGATGGCACATTCACCATTCAGCATGTGACACCCGGTACTTACAATATCAGAGTTCACTATCCTCGAGCCGAGGGAGGGGATGGATCGATCAGAACAGTCATGCAAACGGATTTGCCCTTGGCTGATGGCGAACCGCTGATCGTCATACTGCCCCAGAACTCCCCTGGTTCTCTGGCCTCCATCACAGGCACACTACAATTCGAAGGTGGCAAAGTCCCTGATTCCATAAGCGTCACGGCATTAAATCTAACAACACATAAGCAAACTCATACCTCACTAGTCCGAAATCCTGACAAAACCTTCCCGCAGACCTTCACCATGAATAATCTGCAACCGGGAGACTATCTATTACGACTCTATGCGGGTGAGTTATTTGAAGACAAAATCATTCAGAAACTTACTGTGCCTTGCTCGGATTTACAGGTCGAAATAAAATACTTGAACACAGGGCTACCCAAACTGATGGGCAAGGTATTGTCAGTTACAACTGGTGAACCCATCCAGCATTTTCTCATACGGTCTTTTTGGCAATCGGGACTGGACCAGTTGAACAATCCTCAATGGACTGAAATCAATCATCCTCAAGGGCTCTTCTCCTGGGATGTTCAACAACGGGGAATCTACAGAGTACAGGTCGTTGCGCATGGTTATGCTTCAGCATGGAGTGAAGACATCGATTCTCAGAGTGGTGTGCCGACAGCAATTAATCTTTCCGTGGGTGGTGCACTCAAAGGGACTGTCGTCAATGAATCAGGCCAAACAATCGCCGATGCCAAGGTCATTCCTCTCTCGTTAGCCAGTGGTACATCCATTGAGACCACGCACAGCTTTGCCAGCGATTACGGCGCTGCAACGACAGATCAGGACGGTCGCTTTACGCTCGAAAATTTGGCTCCCGGCTTGGAAACACTCAAAGTGGTTTATCCGGGACAGGCCTTTTCAGTTGTGGACAATATCGAAATCATTGCCGGAAAAATCACACAGGCAAAACCTGTTGTCCTGCGACCTGGTGGAAGCGTTGCTGGTATTGTCTATGACGAAAAGGGAATACCACAGGCTGGTCAAGTGATACAAATCCGTCTTGACAATGAGTTTATTGACTACTTCAAGCCTCCTCTGGCCGATGTCATTACAGATAGCAACGGATTCTATGATTTCGAACACCTCCCATTGTTACCCTGCGTGGTACATCGAACTATGTTCAAAATGAACGGTGTCATCGTACAAAATCTGGTACCTAAAAATAAGAAGGTCCATGTCTTGGACTTTGGGGGCACTCCCCTGGTATCAGGTTCCATTCTCATTGACAATCAAGTGCTGATAAATCACAAGCTGCGTTTAGATGCTCCGCAAGGTCATTTGCGAGGTGACTTTACCTATTTCGCACAGACAAATGAACTGGGGGACTTTACCCTGCGTGGCATCCCTGCCGGGCCTCACACCATCTACTATGCTCATCCTGTGCAGGAAGGACAATGGATCGAGTTAACAACCTTCGAGATGGGAACTGAAAACCTCGATTTAGGGATCATAAGCAAGAAGGGCCTCACTGGCATCGAACATCCACAATAGCCAAGAGAGAACCCGCTTTTAATCGATCATGGTTGCGTTGTGGGCTTAACTCGTGATTACGCTTGAGTTATTCGGTTGAAAATACTGGCTCCTCATTAGCGTCTGGGATGACGAGCAGCATACTTGCGTCTTTATTCATCAAAAATGTACTACTGCTTTTTCTCCTTGTGATAATAGGTGAGCTCCACTTGCCAGACGGCAGTGTCTGTGGAAAGGACTTACTCATTTCCAGTTTTAGATCAATGGTGATTTCATTGCCAATTTCTGTTGAATTAACGATGAAATCAAGTCTTATCCCACTGTTAATAGCTTTTATTTCACTTGCGGAGACCACGCAATTCCTTGCTCCAGAATGTACATTCACCATACTTATCTGTGATGGCTTGCCAAAGGCTACATATCTCTCGGGCGAGGCCACAATTGTGATTTCCGACAGTTCTTTCAATAACTCCTGCTGTCGGGATGTCAGCAGGTAGGTGTTGCAGCCAGTCGATTTCAATGGCTTGGCATTGACTTCCAAAGACATTCGATCAGGCTCATTGAAATCTCCTGGTACCAATTTGTAATGTTCTTCAGAGTTTACACTCACCATCTTTTGGTCCGATGCCAAGAGTGATTCGTTATTTAGGAACGTCTTGAGTTGTTGCCCTCCATCTGAGCATTCTAAAAACAAGGTCTTAATCAAGATGGTATTGGGATCTGTCATTTGTTCAGCGGTTACCAAGATTCTGTAGGGGGTAGCCAATTGAGCCGCCGTTGTGCTCGGATCTTTTTGACACAGGCTACAGGATGTGGATACCAATAGAAATGCCATGACTATTGTGATGATGGCTCTGGCGGGTATGGAAATGGGTGTAGTTTTCATGAATCAAAGACTTCGTTTTAAGAAGTGTCGCTCCTTCAATCATGAGTCGGTGAACGCAGAGGATTTCTTTAGCCCATTTTACCAGTAGGTTAGACTACGAAGTATAATTGTGGTGCAAAACGTTAATATTGCATTACGAATAAGACAGGAGTGTTTGTGAAACGTTGTGGATGGACAGGGCTACTGGCTCTGATGATGGTCTGGTTGAGCGTGTCTTCATGTTGTTGGGCTGCGTGCGGCTGTATCGCCATTCTATCGCGTAGCCATCAGGGTGATCGCTAAAATATACATGACAAACTTAAAGAAAGTAGTTAATCTGTTCGATATACAGAACGGATGTTAGCGCTGAGAGGTTTTTGTCATGTATAACAGAAATAGCTATTTGAGCAAGATTATGCCATTTGTTGATAAGCCGGTGATCAAAGTGATTACCGGGATGCGTCGAATTGGGAAAAGCTGCTTTTTGCGGCAGATTATAGATTTTATTGGCCAAAAAAACGTGGGATCTGATCAAATCCTCTATATCAATAAAGAGTTGTTGGAATTTGATGACATCTGCGATTACCGTGCCCTGAATAAACGGGTGCTTGGTCACTTTGAAGGAGTGTCAGGTCCCAAGTACCTCTTTATTGATGAGGTTCAGGAAATCGAAGGATGGGAGCGAGCCGTGGTGTCCTTGCTGGCTCAAGGGCTAATTGATATCTATATCACAGGTTCAAATGCTCATCTTTTCTCCTCTGACCTGGCCACTCTTGTGTCAGGGCGATACATAGAGCTACCCATGTACTCCTTGAGCCTTGTGGAGTTTTTGGATTTTCGAGACAAAAAGAGAACGGATGCGAATGCGGAATTTCAGTTGTATCTGAGATTGGGCGGTTTTCCGGGTATCCACCATTTTGGACTACAGGATGACACTGTCTTTCAATACATCAATGCCCTATACAGCACGATCGTGCTCAAAGATATCGTGAAACGATATGAGGTACGCAATGTTAGATTGTTAGAAGATCTAACCCGTTACGTCTTTGACAATGCCGGTGCCATCTTTTCGGCACGCAGTATTGCCGCTTATCTGAAATCGCAGCGACTCAAAGTGGGTGTGGAAACCATTCAAAAATATCTTGGCTATTTAATCTCCTCCTATATGATTTATCGTGTCCCTCGTTATGACATCAAGGGCAAACGGTTGTTGGAGATACAGGAAAAATACTATCTGGGAAACCTGGGACTTCGACATGCTTTACTCGGTTATCGTGAGGCCGATATTTCCGGGCTCCTGGAAAACGTGGTGTTTCTGGAACTCAAACGTCGCGGTTACACGGTGTCACTTGGTAAATTCGGGAATCGTGAAGTTGACTTCATCGCAGAAAAAGATAATACGAAGCTGTATGTCCAGGTCACTTACCTCCTGAGTTCGCCAGAAACGGTTGAGCGGGAATTTTCAGTTCTGGCCGCTATCAAGGACAACTATCCCAAGTACGTGCTGAGCCTTGATCCAGTATGGGGGCAGGACTATCAGGGCATACAGCGTGTTCACCTGATAGACTTCCTCATGAGTGATTTAAACGACATCTGATCTATCAGGAAAGCGAAGGGGTCCGGGGGGGGGCTTGGTGGTGCAGGGTTCAAGTCAATCATGTCTTGCGTTGGCATAGGGTGTACCATGGCTGCGAGCATTTCTTGGGTCATGATGTTTCTCCTTGGACAAATGTACAGACGGTATATCGTACATGTGTCCAAGTTCATTGAGCACATTTGAAATATTGGCCATGATCATGCCCTACCGCTTTCTGGAAACCGCCTCGCATCTGTGGTATAACCTGTGGATATTGTGTTTTTATTGTGACAGGAGTGTTTATGAAACGTTGTGGATGTGCAGGGCGGCTGGCTCTGGTGATGGTCTGGCTGAGTATGTCTTCATGTTGTTGGTGTGCGCCCGGACCTGACTTTAAGATGGGGCAACAGGTGGGGCAGGTCAGGGACTCGGATTTAAAGGAGATCTCCGGATTGGCAGTGAGCCGGAAGAATCCGGGCGTGCTTTGGGTGCACAACGATTCTGGTGGTAAGGCTTGCGTGTATGCCATAAACGTGCGGGGCGAGCTGTTGTCTATGATACTGGTGACCGGGGCGAAGGCGAGGGATTGGGAAGATATTTGTGTGGGGCCCGGGCCCGATCCGACCCAGTCATACCTTTATATCGCGGACACTGGGGACAATAAGGCCAAGCACAAGACTGTGACGGTCTATAGAGTGCCTGAACCGACGGTCTCTTTGACGTCGCCAATCAGGGTGAATCGCACCGAACGGGCCAAGGCGATAGAACTGAGATATCCGGATAAGGCAAAGGATGCAGAAACTTTGTTTGTGGATCCCAAGACGAAAGATCTGTACATCATTTCCAAGAGAGAACTTTCAAATCGATTGTATTGTGTGCCTTATCCTCAGTCTGTGACTGACATAACTACCTTGACCTACAAAAGCACACTGGGGATTGGTTTTTCAGTGGGGGGTGACATATCCGCTGATGGTCAATGTGTGATCCTCCGTACGATGTCTGGCGCGGTGTTGTATGAACGGATTGAAGGGAAACCTTTGTGGGAGGCGTTCAAAAATCCCAAGGGACTGCCTATCAAGAAGGAGCCTCAGGGTGAGGCCATTGCCTTTGACGCCCAAGGGCGGGGGTATTACACGGTGAGTGAAGGCAAGAAGCAGCCGATCTATTATTACGAACGTATCGCGGCGGCTGATTGATCGGAGGCGGTGTATGATAGATTTTGGGGTGTCCGACAAAAAGACGAGGGCTTTGGAAGAGCGAATGGCCGCTTGTGGTATCAAAGAAAAGGATCTTGAAGAGCAATTCATCAAGAGCCAGGGTCCGGGCGGTCAGCATGTCAATAAAAACGCCACCTGTGTGGCAATTAAGCATCTCCCCACCAGTGTCCATATCAAGGTGCAGGAGGGACGCAGCCAGGTCATGAATCGCTATTATGCGAGAAAGCGACTGTGTGAACACATGGAAGCCAGGCAACTCGGTGAAGAAAGCCCCGAAGCCAAACGAATCGCAAAACTTCGTAAACAGAAACAACGCAGAAAACGCCGGACGAAAAACAGGGATCAGGGGACAGGGGCTTAGCGAATCCAATCGTAAATCTCTTGACGCCGTTTTTGGGGGAGCCCCTAACCCCTAGCCCCTAACAAAACCAGGGGCTTGAGGCGGCTCTTCGGATTCGAATCTCATCGATGATGCCGTTTTCCTGTTGGGTGAGAAGGAAGATGATTGATCGTGCGATTTCTTCAGGTTTGATCAATGCGTCCGTGGGGATGTCAGGTCGCACCTCGGCGACCATGTCTGTGGCCACAGCACCCGGGCAGATCACGTGGACGCGGATGCCTTCAGGGGCCAATTCCTCCGCCAGAGCAATGGAGAAACCTCGCAGCGCATGTTTTGAAGCACTGTAGGCGCATTGTTGGGCATACCCCTTGATGCCGACGACTGAGGAGATATTGACGATTCTACCTTGAGAAGACTGGCGAAGCAGCGGAAGTAATTCTCTGCACAGGATAAAAGGGGCTCTGGCGTTGACTGCCAAGCACTGATCCCATGCTTCTGTAGGTGTATTCTCTACTGTCCCGGAAAATGTCATACCAGCATTGTTAATGAGGATATCCAGAGATTTGTGCGTTTTCTTTATGGTTTGAGTGAGGGTTTCCAAATCATGCAGGCTTTGGAATTCAGCTGGGATAGTCTGGACTTGACAGGCATAAGAGTCCTTGAGTTGCTGTGCAGTTTGCTCAAGTGCTCTGGCGTTTCTGGCGGTTAGTATGAGGTCTGCCCCGTGATGAGCCAGTTGCTCAGCTATGGCCCTGCCAATGCCGCGTGTGGCCCCTGTTATGAGTGCGATCCGGTGTTTTAAAATCTGAGTTTTGGGTATTTCGATGTTCATAGCCCAAGTATAGTGCATAACTTAAACAGAAGAAAGGTTGATTGCAAAGCTCATGATCTGTACACTCTCATGCAGATATTAATAAGTATCCACCTTTTTATAAAGACCTAAATATGAGTAGTCAATACAAACCTCAGTTGGTCGCCTTTGAAGTCACGGGCAAGTGCCAGTTTAATTGCGGTCATTGCCGTTCTCAAACGCATGGCTCAGGGAATGGCCAGGAGCTGACCACTCTGGAGTGCAAGAAGATCTTGACGGCGATTGCAAATTATCAAAAATGCATGGTGGTTTTGACGGGCGGGGAACCCATGGAGCGGCCAGATCTGTGCAATTTGCTCCAGTATGCCAAAGGGTTGGGATTGCGTACGTCACTTTCGACTTGTGGTTACCTCATGGACGAGATGATGATGAAGCGGTTCAAGGTGCTGGATGTGATGACCCTGTCCATGACGCTTGATGGTGCTACTGAAAGGAAGCATGACACGTTTCGTAGATCACCCGGTGCTTACCATGCCGTGATCAAAACAGCGGAGCTTGCCAAAAAAGCAGGGATGCGTTTTCAGATCAATACAACGGTAAGCAAGGGCAATCTCGATGAGGTCAAGGATATTGCAGCTCTGGCACAGTCCCTGGGGGCTTTTTGTATCAATCCTTTTATCATGATACCCACAGGCCAGGAGGGGCATCTTGAAGAGGAGGCTCTTGGTCCGATTGAGTATGAGGTGCTGCTCAACGATCTGTACGTGATCAAGCAGGACTTCCCAGTGGAGGTGCGTGTTTCTTGCGGGCCTCAGTTTGCCAGGGTCTCCGAGCCCATTGGTGCAGAGCGACGTCTAGGCGTGGGGTGTCTTGGCGGTCGTGAACATGCCTTTATTACACATCGGGGCCAGGTTCAGACATGTGGTTTTTTACCTTTGCCAGCTGGAAATCTCCTGGAAAATGAGTTTGATTTTAAGGATATATGGGAAAATGCTCACCTGTTCGAGGCCATGAGGAGCCGAAAGAGTCTTCCAGAGAACTGTCAGTCATGTGATTATGGCCAGGCGTGTGGCGGTTGCCGCGCAAGGGCCTATGCAATGACTGGCGATCTCATGGGGGCCGATTCGCTGTGTTCGCGTTTATCAGATACGGTTAGCTAGAATGCGTGGATCAGGCCATGATGTCATTTACGCGAGATAGCGGGTTTGGATTATTTAATGTGGCCGAACGTCTCGACTATATTGGCGGCACATTTGAGATGAAGTCAGACCCGGGTCAGGGCAGTTATTTCTTAATTGTTGCGCCGTGCTGAAAGTTTGTTAACACTTTAGCTGTATGAAGCAAAAGTGTGGTTCACGGTTAAAAAGGTTCACGGTTCACGGTTTCTGGCTGATAAAACTGGTCTATTCCATCAACTGTGAACTTGGAACCCTGAACCCTGAACCACTTTGGCTAAGTGCTTCACTTGGCTAAAGTATTACAAAGTTTGTTTGTTTTCTGTGTTTTTTGACTAAAGTTATTCTCTCTGATTTGACGATGTACTATAACAGAAAAATGGGATGCCGGTATTATGGCCCATGGAATTGAGGTCACTTGAGCTGGTATTCATGACTTGCTTCGCACACATGTCAGATGATTTTCTTCAGTTTCGTTCAGTGAAGACAGTGACAGAATAGAGCTTATGGATCATCAAGAGTGTTTACCCCTGAGGTAATTTGGCGGGTATTTCAAACTGAACCCAAATAAATAAAGTGATTACCTCAACAGGTTCCCTTAGGGGTATATTTTGCAGTTACCCTTGTCGTTAATATGACTCGTGAGGACTCCTTTCAATCTTGCACAAAATCTCATTTTCTCCTTCCTTCTTTTTTCAATACCCAAATAGCCGCCGGATCAAGGATTCGATCCGGCGGCACTGGCTTTTTGTTGACATTTCCAATGGGTGCCTCTACAACTGATCCGCATCTATGACTGAGCCGGATCAATACAAATCAATACGAAGGCGGTTACTAGCGTGGTTTGATGCCAACGCCCGTGATCTTCCCTGGCGCCACACGCAAGATCCTTATGCCATCTGGTTGTCTGAAATTATGCTGCAACAGACTCAGGTGGACACTGTGAGAGCCTATTATGCCCGTTTCTTGAAGCGTCTCCCCACAGTGGCTCATTTTGCCGCGGCATCGCTGGATACAATTCTGAAACTCTGGGAGGGATTGGGATATTATACGCGTGCTCGAAATGCCCACAAAGCAGCCAAGCAAGTCATGAAGGAGTTTGAGGGTGAGTTTCCTCAGACTGTTGAAGGTTTGATGCAGCTGTCTGGGATTGGGCGTTACACGGCGGGTGCCATTGCCAGTATTGCTTTTGGTGTTCGCGCCCCTTTGGTGGATGGCAATGTGGTTCGCATCCTATGCAGGATCTTTTGTCTGCATGGCAATCCCACAACCTCGACCATGCAGAAGACCCTTTGGACCTTGGCTCTTGATTTGGTGCCGCGCAAGAGGCCAGGGGATTTTAATGAAGCCATGATGGAGCTTGGTGCTACATGTTGTTTCAGGCAATCTCCTGATTGTGAACATTGTCCCCTGAAGCCGCATTGCCAGGCCTATGAAAAGGGTGTTCAGATGGTATTACCTGAGCGGGTCAAACGTAAACCTCGGCCCAGATATCAGGTGGCAGTGGGCGTGATCTATAAGCGGGGACGCATCCTCATCGATAAGCGAAAACCAGAAGGGTTGTTGGGAGGTTTGTGGGAATTTCCCGGTGGGAAAAAGAAGTCCGGAGAATCCTTCACGCAGGCCCTCAAGCGAGAGGTCCGTGAGGAACTTGACATTGAAATCCAGGTTAAAGACAAGCTGATCGTGGTGGATCATGCCTACACGCACTTTGAAGTCCAGTTGCATGTGTACGCCTGTGAGTATGAATCGGGTCAACCGAAATGCCTGGCCTGCACAGACATCAAATGGGTTTTCCCGAGTCAGTTAGACCGATATGCCTTTCCCACAGCCAATCGAAAAATATTCCCAACAATCCAGGGACCCGAGCGCTGCGCTGAGGTGTGAAGTTTGAAGTGTGAGGTGTGAAACGGCTCACGCCATAGCCACGGGCCTTTCTTACTTCTTACCATCTTACAGCAACGCGGTCTTACGTCTTACCTTCTTACCTTCAAGCCATGTCAGCGGCAGCCTTGGCCTTGTTTTTAAGATCATTCCTGGGGCAATCTGGTCAAGTCAACATCCGAGCCGGCGAGCATGAGAATGTCGTCTTGGTAGATGATCGTATTGGCTTTTGGCACATTAATAATGGTGCCTTGCTCCTTTTTGGAGTCTCTGTTTTCGCTGCATTTGACAAGCACCAGATTGACATTAAATCTTTGGCGTAACTGAATTTCTTCCACAGTCTTTCCGTCAAAACTGGCGGGGGCCTTGATGCGTGCCAGGCTGTAGCCCGGTGCAATATCAATTTTTTCGCCAATCTGAGGGGCAATGAGCTTGTAGGCCCATCGCTGGGCTGATTCAATTTCCGGGTAAATGACTTCTGTGGCGCCCACCTTGGAAAAAACTTCACCGGATGTCAGGGTTTCTGCACGTGCATAGATTTGTGTAATGCCCATCTGCCGCAAATTGACAACGGTCAGGATGGCAGATTCAAAATTTGCTTGTCCCACAGCAATGATGGCAACGTCGGCTTTGTCTACTCCCTGGGCCATGAGTGCGTCTTCATCTGTACTATCCAGTCGCACGGCATGGCTGACCTGGTCACGAAGTTTTTCAACTTCATCCCGTTTTTTGTCAATGGCGATCACCTCAGATCCACTCATAGCCAGGGCTACTGCCAATTTAGCACCAAAACGTCCGAGTCCTATCACACAAAACCGTTTCACTGAATCACTCCTTATCCCACAATAATCGCTTCTTGTGGGTAATTATACTTAACAGGCTTTAGATCGAAGGTCAGAGCGGCCAGAAGCGTTAGGGGGCCCAAGCGTCCGATTAGCATGGCGATGATGATAATCAATTTGCCAGTGGTTGTCAAAATCGCGGTGATCCCGGTTGTGAGGCCAACCGTACCCAGGGCAGAAGTGGCTTCAAAGACCAGGTCAGGCAGGCTGATGTTGGGGTTGCCTCCTTCGCTTATACACAACATGAAGATGATTATAAACAGGGCAAAAACAAAGAGTACGGTGACAGTGATGGCACGCCCGACCACAACAGGCCGGATCGATCTCTTAAACATCTCCACTTCGGATCGCTTGCGAAGGGTGGTGATAATGGTCATGGCGATGACCGCCAGTGTGACAGTTTTAATACCGCCTGCTGTAGAGCCGGGCGAACCGCCAACAAACATTAGCAGGATCAAGATCAGTCTGCTTGGGGCTGTCATGTCTTGGATGTTTACAGTATTAAAACCGGCTGTTCTGGCTGTGATGGATTGGAACAGGGCGTCCAACGCGCCTGGGCAGGCCGATTGGCTGGAGTCTCCACTGATATGTTCCATCAGAAGGATCATGATTGCGCCACACATGATCAGCAAGAAACTCAAGCTGAGAACGATCTTGGTCTGCAGGGTGATGCGTTTGGGCAGTGCCATGGTCATGCGGTGTTTCTTATGGCACAACTTCTTAAAAAGACGTTTGATCTGGTCTGTGGCCACATTAAAGAGATTGTACAGAACCCCAAAGCCCAAACCACCAAGAATAATCAAGGGGCAGATGATGGTGTATACATTCCAGCACCGTCTGTAGTCAGTCAGGCTGTTCTCAAACAGGCCGAAGCCAGCATTGCAGAAGGCGCTGATTGAATGAAAGAGACTGAAAAACCAGCGATTTCGTGTTGTGTCGGTCCACCCTGCGTGGTTGTCCCAGAGGCAGTACAGGCCAAACATCCCGACAAGCTCAACGATTAGGGTCGTCATGAAAATGAATGCGATCATTGTGCCGATTCTGTTTAATGTCTGGGCACTGACAAGGTCTTGCATGGCCGCTGATTCACGAACCGAGAAAGCTTGTCCCAAAATCAAGGAGAACACTGCGCCGAAGATGACAATGCCCAGCCCTCCGAGTTGAATCAGGCCAAGAATGACGCTCTGGCCCATGAGGGTAAAGTCCTGACCTGTGTCCCTGACCACCAGGCCAGTGACACAGGTGGCGCTGGTTGCAGTAAACAAGGCATCTACAAAGCTCAAAGGTTCACCATGTGTGGCCTTGGGTAAACACAGCACACCCGCCCCAACGAGAATAAGTGTCAAAAAACTTGCAATTAACATGCGTGTTGGATTGGTGCCCAGCGATGCCAGGTGAACGGTAGTACGGCACACCTTGCCCACGACTTGAAGTATCAGGTAGGTGCCCACCGCAATATGGACAACCGTGTTTTCTTCTGTTGCTTGAAAGGCCTGCTCTTTGGTGAATATCACCAGAGTCAGAAGTAAAAACAGGGGGATTTCAAACCAATTGGCTCTTAGATAGTCCAATTTATATTGGGCATTGAACGTGCGCACAATCTTCTCACTGACAAAATACACAAGCAGCAACAGTTGTGTGCCGTAGAGCGCACTCGAAGGCAGCAGCGGCCTGTCAAAACCGAACAGACTTACAAATGAGGCTATGACCAGGGTTGCGGCCACGACATTGGTCACAATCAGCCAGCGTTCCAATTTGTTGTTCTTGTACTGCATTAACATCGCAGTAGGGTAAAAAGAATCACATCAATTGTAAAATCAAAACTTGCCTGGCGTGTGGCTGTCTTGGTTAATCGTCTCTACCGTCAAGGGTCTTAACTTCGTGACGTATCAGGTTTGTTTAGAAAAAATGGTTCATTCTACTAGCGATAAGATCGTTTGCTCATTTTTGACAGAAGTCCTGTTAAATAAAATTGAAGGCATTTGCCGACATACATCACTGTTAACTGACTTCACGTTAATCTGGCCAAGAAAAACGCAGCAGGAATTGTCTTATTTGTAGTGGTTTTCTAACGAAAAACTAATGGGGGTTTGATGTAGCATTAACAAACTGCAGCGATAATCTAAGGATCATTATTATGCTATGGCAAGGGTTGTAGTGATGAAAAAAATACATTTAATTAATGGAGACACATTTATGTTGAAGAAATGGATCTTGGCAATTGCAGTGCTGGCCGTTTTGGTCCCAGCCGTACAGGCCCAGGATGAGCTGCAAGTTCTCAAGGACAAGGTTGAAGCCCAAGAAAAGAGCATTGCTCAGATGAAGGAGCAAATCAAAGCTGTTGAGCAAAAAAACGATTCCGCCGGTGGCGACAACTGGTGGAACCGTATTAACTGGTCTGGCGACTTCCGCTATCGACATGAGATGACTGATGATGATTCCAGCAACGGTACAAGAAATCGTCAGAGAGCCCGTGCTCGAATCAAAATGAATGCCAAGGTCAATGAAGAAGTAGATTTTTCTATCCGTTTGGCTACTGGCGATAAGTCCAAGACTACGTCTGCCAATCAAACGTTTGAAAGCCAATTCGACAAAAAGGACGTGTATATAGATCAAATGTACCTGACATATTCGCCCACCGCCTTGGCCGGTTTTCAGGTTTTGGCAGGAAAAATGGCCAATCCTTTTGTGACTATCGGTGGAAATCAGATAATCTGGGACAGTGATGTCACCCTTGAGGGTGGTGCTTTCGTGAAGACGCTTCATTTAGGAGAGGCTACCGAATTAGGAGTAACTGGTGGATACTTCTGGATGAATGGAGATTGGTCAAACTCAGAACAAGAACAATATCTTGCGGCCATACAAGGGCATATCATCACGCAGAGTCTGGATGATATTTCGAGCTTTACGGTAGGGGTAAGCTACTACGACTTTGGTGGAGTACAAGGCCAAGGCGTTTATACCGGTGTGGGCAATTCTGAGGTGGGAAGCGTGCTGCACAATGACTACAATCTGTTGGAACTGTTTGCTGAGTTGAATACCAAAATTCAAGAGGTGCCTTTTGCTGTGTATGGCTCTTATATAGACAACGGAGGTACCGAGAGTGGTTATACCGATAACACAGCCTGGGTAGCGGGTGCGAAGTTGAACAAAGCCAAAGATCCTGGTTCCTGGCAGCTGGGCTACGAATATAGAGAAGTTGAAAAGGATGCGGTATTGGGTTACTTCACTGAATCTGATTTTCTGGGAAGCACCACTGGTTTGGGAGCTAGCTCTGGTGGCGTAGGAAGCAGTGGCCACAAGATTGGGCTCAAATATCAAGCCATGAAAAATGTGCAGCTTGCTGCGACCTACTATATGGCGAAACAGAAAACCAGTACCGTTGATTATGATTTAAATTCTCTTTTACTGGATGTGGTGGTCAAGTTTAAATAAACAGTTCGAGCCTCTGCTTTGACGTTTTTTTACTTCCAGATCGAATTGATCACCGGAACAGTTGGTAGCCTATTTTTTGCTAACCCCCTATCTTTTCATTTGCAAGTCGATTAAAATCACTCTTTTATCGGTCATTAAAACGAATATACAACGTCGTAATATACAGCATACTAACAGGGTTTTTAGGAGGATTTCTTCGATGTGCAAGACACTAACATTGATTGGACTTTTAATGGCTTGTGTGGCCACAGTTGCTCTTGGAGACACTGTGGCTTATTGGCGATTTGATGATTTCGGCATTGACGAAGTTGACAATCCTGCAGGGTCAGTCATGTCTGGAAATGCTCTGCCTGACTCCAGTGGCCGAACTGTGTGGCGGGTCGCTGCTTACGATCATTCTGGCAATGGCAATCACCTGACCAGTTGGGAGTACGCCTGGGCCGGTCACACTTGGTCTGGTGACGTGCCCACAACATTGGTCACTTCCCTGGGCCTGGATAATACGTTAAGTGGTCAGACCGCCGGCGATTCTCCTAGCATGATGACCTGGTCAGCACAAAGCCAACCCTCTGGCATTGACCTGGAAACCTGGTCACCCGTAGAATGGACCATAGAAGCCTCCTTCAAGGTGAATAACGTGGACGGTTACAACACCATCGTGGGGCGTGATGGCCGCGACGTGTGCACGACAAACCTCAATGGTGATGCTGAGCCAGCGCTGGCACCTTTCTATCTGTCCATTCGTCAAGGCGATGGGAGCTTGGGTGTGCTGTTTACTGATGTGTCAGGGCATCTTTATATGGCACAATCAGATCCAGGTACTATCGAGGTGGGCCAGTGGTACAATGCGACGGCTGTTTGTGACGGCACCTCCTTGGCTCTGTATATCAATAACGCCTTGATCACGACCACCGATATGACCGCCTCCGGCAGTCCAGACACCGCTATGGCCATTGGCCATGGCTCGGGTGGGGACTGGAGTCCTGGTACGTGGAGCGTGACACGCGGTCTGTACGATGGCGTTCATGTGGACCGCGTGTCCGGGTGGGTAGATGAAATTCGTTTCTCTGATGTGGCCTTGAAGCCTTCTCAGTTTCTGTATGGCCGGGTCTCTGGAAAGGCGACCTCTCCCAAGCCAGTAAACAATGAGTCTGATGTGTATTATGACCCTGTCTTGAGTTGGAACATGGGGGCTTACGATGCCACCCATACCCTGTATTTTGGCGATGATCGGGCTGCCGTTGAAAACAGCACGACCCCTTTGGTTCAAGGTTTGACAGACACGTCATATGACATCGGGCGTCTTGAGTTTGGGAAAACCTATTATTGGCGCGTCGATGAAGTGAATACATCGCCTGATCGAGCAGTTTTTCAAGGATCACTTTGGAGTTTTACAGTGGAGCCTCATTCGATTCAAATTTCGGGCTCTGAAATCATTGTCACTGCCTCCAGTCAATCCACCGAGTTTAGTCCGCCAGAAAATACCGTCAATGGATCTGGACTGGGTGAAGACAATACTCATTCCTTCAGGACAGAAGATATGTGGTTTACCAAAATGCCCGACTCGGATCCCTGGATTCAATTTGAATTTGAGACGGTCAAAAAGCTGGATACCATGAAGGTTTGGAACTCCAACAGTGCTGCAGAAGGTTTTATGGGCTACGGTGTCAAGGGTGTTCTGATTGAGTCTTCGACAGATGGTGTCACCTGGGATGTATCCGAAGATGTCAATGAATTCAGCCGTGCAACAGGTGCGCCCAACTACAATCAGTACGATGAAATTGCGCTGGGTGGTATTGTTGCCAAAAAGATTCGTTTGAAGATCCAAAGCAACTTTGGCGGTTTCATGAAATCTTACAGTCTTAGTGAAGTTCAATTCACCATGATTCCTACCACCGCACGTCTGCCGGAACCCGGATCTGGAGCGGTTAACATCCATCCCCACGAAATCGTGTCTTGGCGTGCAGGGCGGGACGTGGTTGAAAGCACTGTGTATGTCAGTCCTGACCCCAATGAGGTGGCTGATGGTTTGGCCGCTTCAGTGTCTTCCACTACCCATACGGCAGATCTAACCGACTTTGATATTCAGTTGGGTGAGACCTATTACTGGCGTGTGGATGAGGTAAACAATGCAGAAGCCATGCCTGTTTGGCCAGGTTCCATGTGGAGCTTGAGTACTGTCGAATCGCTCCTTATTGACGATTTTGAGAGTTACACAAACAGCACGCCCAATCGTCCGTTCCAAACGTGGCTTGACGGATATGGCTATTCTGCCGACGAATTTTACCCTGTCGCCTACGGCGGCAATGGGACCGGATCTGCTGTGGGCCATGATATTTGGAGTGCGAACAGTTCTCATTATGAGGGATCTATCATGGAAGTAGAGGCGGCGGCGCTGGGGTCGGGCCAGTCCATGCCAATTTACTATTCAGGGAATTCACGTGTGGATTGTACATTCAGTCCGTCTCAGGATTGGGCTATGGGTGGGATCAAGACCTTGGTCCTGTTCGTGAAGGGCAATCCTGGGAATGTTGCAGGCGCTCTTTATGTAGAGATTAATGGCACGAGGATACATCACAGTGACTCCGGCGTATTGGGCAAGCACCCATGGATTCAGTGGCCAATTGATCTATCGTCTACTGGCATAGCACTCAGCCAAGTTACTTCTTTAAGCATTGGAGTTGATTCATCAGGGTCTGGTATGATTCTTGTCGATGAGATTCGTTTGTATAAAGATGCCCCTGTGACTGTGGTCGCTATTGATCCCGGATCAAATGGTTTGGCAGCCAAGTTTAGTTTGGACGACAATCTAGATGATACCAGTGGCAATGGTTTGGGATTTGGTACGGCCACGGGCTTTATTGGCTATGTTGATGGCATGGCTGGCAATGGCAAAGCCTTGTCTTTGAATGGTTTGGACAACTATGTTGAGGTGCCTGTGGGTGGTGTGATCGAATCTACAGACAGTATCACAATCAGCTGTTGGGCCGATTTCTCGAATGAGGGAGGCAATTGGCAGCGACTTTGGGACTTTGGTTCTGGCGAAGGTGCCAATCCTTACCTATTCCTGAGTCCTCGTGCCGGTGCAACTGGTCCGATCCGATTTGCCATTCGTTCTGCAACCGTGGATGAGTCGTGGATTGAATCTGCAAGCACACTGTCTTCCGGGTGGCAGCATGTCACTGCCGTGGTTGACGGCGAAACCAGAGTTATGAGATTGTACATCAATGGTGATCTGGTGTCAGAAGGAAACACTGAGGTTGTGCCGTCAGACCTGGGCAATACGGTTCAAAACTATCTGGGCAAGTCTCAGTGGCCTGATGCTCTGTATCAGGGTTCTATTGATGAAGTGATGATCTATACCAGGGCTTTGTCACATGGTGAAGTGCGTTATCTGGCGGGTGATCAGTAATCTTTTTCTGCGGCTAAGTGATTAATGCCGATCATGAACTGATTGGCTTGATAATCAGCAATTTTAAAATCGGCCTGGACCTTTCGGTCAGGCCGGTTTTTTATGCGCCTATTTTGATGTTAGCGATCTCGGCCCCGGATTGCCCGGGGGACTGTTTAAATGTCTTGACAGCGACTGTTTCATGAACAGAATGTTCCTTCAAATAGACGCTATCTAGAAGACTAGGGGTGTCCTGATGAGAGAGACAAGCTGTTTCTGGGAATAAATTTATGCATGCGTATGTAGGTATTGATGTTGGAAGTAGTTATGTTCATGCCGTGGTGTTGGACCCCAGCAAGTCCCTGCTGTATGCGGTGCGACCTATCAAGCATTTTGCCAATCCCTTGGGTGCTGTGCTAGAGGCTTGGCAGAATATTACGACCCTTTTTTCAGAGTCAGACATTGTGTCCACAGCGTTCACTGGCGGTGGTGCCAAGGGATTTGCACCAGTCATGCCAGGCGTGACGTATGTGCATGACAGTGTGGCCTTGCCCGCAGGCATTGATGTGGTCCACCCAGAAGCAGCCTATGTGTTTCACATTGGGGCCAAAGATGCCTATTATTTCAATATTTCGCATGTGAATGAAAAGTTGATCATCCAGGACTGGGGCACAGGCACCAAGTGTGGAGGTGGGAGTGGTACGCTCATTGAAAAACAATGTCGACGTCTGTTTGATGGTCAAGTTGCACCCGCTGCGTTAATTTCGATTGAAGACCAAGAGGGTGTAGTACAACGCGAACGGATACGCATTGCCAATCGCAGAAAACTCCAGGATCGTCTTGAGACCATGTACTGCCATGCCCAGGCAGAGGCGGCCTTGTCTAGTAAACCGAGTGAGTTTCTGGCACGTTGCGGTGTGGTAATTCAATCCGATCTGATTCACACCCAAAATGAAGGGGCCCTACGGAGGGACAATCTGGCTGGGTTGTTTCGTACTGTGGCACGCAATTACAAGATTGATGTACTTGGTGCCCAGATGTTTGATGACTCCGAGACACCCTATCACGCGCTAGCCACAGGCGGTGTCATGGCCAGCGACTTAATTGTCTCGCATCTGCAGGAACTTCTCGGTATTAATATTGACCGGCCTGCCCATTATCAGCATATCGCGGCTATTGGCACAGCCGCCAAGGCGATTGAACAGGGCAATCGATTTGTATTTAGTGCAGCACAGCTTAAAGCTACGGCAGAACAGAGCAGAAAAGATCGTCCCTTTGCACCCCCTCTCTTTGAGTCTCTTGCGAGGGTCAATGAGCAGAGCCAGTCTCTGGAAAAGACGTTGGCCCAAGGTCAGAAAGTGGTTATTGGTATCGATGGTGGCAGTACCACAACCAAAGGCGCTCTGGTAGATCTGAAGACCGGGCGTCTGCTGGACAAACTGTATGTCAAGACATACGGTGATCCCGAAGAATCACTCAAACATGTGCTTACCTATCTCAGTCGGCACAAAAAAACAGTCGAAATCTGCGGGGTGGGTGCCACAGGATCGGCTCGCAAGCTTTATGAGAAAATTCTGATCAGCCAAGCCAAGTCTGATGCCTTGGCCAAGCACGGCAAGGTCTGTGTTGATCGTATCACTGATGAAATTACGTGCCATGCTCTGGGTGTCAAGCATTTTGATCCTGAGACGGATACGATTTTGGAGATTGGCGGTCAGGACATGAAGTTCACGCGGTTTGCTGACGACGGCACGGTCAAGGAAGCCAAGATGAACTACAGTTGCCAGGCGGGGTCAGGTCAGACGTTGGAAAACATGGCCGAAATTATTAACCTGAAAGTGGAATCCACACTTCAGGAAGCAGCGCTTCGTGCCAAGCGGGTGCCTGTGATTGATTCGACCTGTGGCGTGTTCATGGAGATGGATGAGAATCGCCTGATTGCCGAAGGATTTGACACCGATGAAATTGCCGCTGCGATTGTTCGTGGAACGGCAGCCAGCTATTTTTATAAGTTTGTGGGTGGGCAGCAGCATGTGGGTAAAAAATGCTCAGCGCAAGGTGGCCCACCTTTAGGGAAGGCCTTTTTGGCGGCTTTGGCCCAGGTCGCAGGGTGTGACATAGAGGCGTACGCCCACAGGGAGATGTTTGGTGCATGGGGCCAGGCGTTGGATATTATCGAGTTTATTCGGCAGCAAGAGAATGAGGGTTTGGTCTGTGATACGGCATTTCGCGGTTGGGATTTGGTCAATCAGACCTTTGAGAAGCAGACGATTTCGTGTCATGACTTATTTCAAGGGCAGTCTTGCGGGGTTCGTAATTGTCAACTCGACGTTTTTCGTATTGATCAAGACGAAATAATTACAGGGGGGTTTTGTCCCCGGGGTAATACGGGAAAAACGCAGACGCCCCAAAAGAATTATGTGGACTTGTACCACAGTCTCTTTGAGTCCCACTAAAAAAACAGGGCGTACTTCTGAAAGATCTGACTGAGGACGTTCTGGATCAGCACAAGGGCGCTCGGTCCATTGGGATCAAACGAAGTACGGCGACGCTGGGTGAGAAGGGAATCTGGTCAGCAGCGTTGCTCAAGACGCTTGGTTTTCTGCCTGTTATATCACCCCGAAGTACTTCAGACATTGCTCAGGTGGGCGTCGACAATTCCAGGACAGAGTTTTGCATTGCACGCAAGCTGGCCACGGGACACGCGGCGGTGTTGAATCAGCACCCTCTGGTAAACTTTCTGTTTAATCCCAGCTTTATCGAGCATCGAAATCTGGACCCGGCTGGTGGCCCCGATTTGAAGTATTGCATCTATACCGAGTCAGAAGGGTATGTGCTCAACGATGTGTTGAGTCTGGACAAGAGCCGCCAGATCAATCCCATTTTGCATTTTGGGGATACTCCTTTATTGATTGAGCAGCTGCAGGTTGAGCTGAGACGTGTCGGGCTGAGGGTGTCCGTTAAGGAGCTTAAACAGGCTGTGACGCGGGCTGACCAGGCTGAAAAGGCGTTTAAAGAGGCTTTGTATGAGCAGGGTGACCGATTTCTGGCACGTGTGGAAAAAGAGCGGGTTCAGGCGTATGTGGGCATTGGACGCGATTATGTGTTGCTTGACCCTGAGGCCAGTGCAGATTCCGGGCATCTTTTTTCGTGTGTGCGAGGATTGAATTACATTCCGCAGGTTTTTCTGGAGCATCGCTTCTCTCATGTGAATTTGGATGAGTTTGTTCAGAATGAATTCTGGATTCAGAGCGTGAAGATTCTCAAGGCCAATGTGTATGTGGCAAAACATCCCATGTTATTTGGCATACGCCTCATCAATTTTGCTTGTGGCCCGGACAGCCTCAAGATTTATCAGGAACGTAACATCCATGAAGCCGCCAACAAGCCATTGCTCGTGCTTGTGACTGATGGCCAGACCAATAACGCCCCATTTGTCACACGCACAGAAGCCCACGAACGTGTGGTCAATCAAAGTCAAATTCAGCCACTCGATCTTGATCGACTCAAATACACCACTGCCAATCACCATGCACAAAGGACCTGGCTTATCCCGTTTATGGGGTTTGCCAGCGTGGCCAGTGCTGCGTCGTTGCGACATTTTGGCGTGAAGGCTAAGGTGCTGCCCACCAATACCCCTCTGGGGAATGAACTTGCCAGAAAGCACATTTCCACAGAAGTATGCCACCCTCTTAAAGGCGTGGTCGGTGATGCCCTGGGGTATTTGCGGGAGCGCGTGGATCAAGTCGGGCTCGATCAGGTGTGTGACACCTATATGGTCATGCTGCCCACCACGAGCGGCCCCTGTCGATTTGGTAAGTATACCGAATTGGTCCGCGAGTTTATGAGTAAGGAAGGCCTGGGTCGCATTCCTGTGGCAGGGCCATCTTCAAAGAGTGATTACATGGATGTGCCATTTCCCAAACGCATGGGTTTGGCAGCCAAGATGGCATTTCAGCGATTGTTGTTTCGAGGCATTCTGGCAGTCGATCTTTTGGAAGACTGTGTCTTAAGATTCCGACCCTATGCGAGGGACAAGGCCAGCATTGTGAGTATTCGTCAGGCCAGTCTGGATCGCCTGGAAACGATCATAGAAAACGGCGGGCATATACGCGAATTGGTCCAATGGGGTCGTGATACGGTGTCGCAATTTCAAGCGCTGCCCTATGAAACCACTCAACGCCATCCTCTGGTACTGTATATCGGTGAGATTTATATGCGACAGCATGATCCCTATACCGGTTATGTGATTGAACAGCTTGAAGCGACAGGTCTGGAGCTGGTTCGTGACCCTGTCTGTGAATGGTTGCATTATGTGAACCGACTCAATGTTCGTAAATCTCGTAGAGATATGCGGTTGGGTTTGAAATACCATGATTGGTCTCGAGCTGGAGCGCAGGCGGGACGGTATGGTAAGTCCCTGGTTAAAGGCCTGTATATGACTCGCATTGAGACTGAAATTACTGCGCCATTTCGCGAAGTTCTGGCCGGTCGACATATATTGCCCAAGCCCATTAATATGATAGAAACCCTCGAGAAGGCGCATGAAATCCACGGTAATATAGAAGGAGAGTCTCCCTTGAGTACTGGTATTGCCTACCATATCATGCACGATCTCACTCAATCCGGACAAGTCAACCAGGTTTGTGGCATATTCCATCTGGGTCCCTTTACTTGTATGCAGGAGAGTGTGGCAACAGCCAAGATTGAAGCCATGGTCAAGGAATACAAGAAAACGCACCCGGACCTCGTCTTTCCCATTATCCATGCCTTCTTTGGGGATTCTCCCAATACCAACCTGGATTCAGAAATCGCGGTGTTTAGGGAGCAGTGCTATCAGAAACGTGATATCCTCACATGAGAATCCATTCGCTACAACATGTTTTGTTTGAAGACCTTGTGATTTCGTGGCTGACAGACCCTCTTAAAAACTTGGGTAGTTGTCTTTTTGACGGAGAAGGCCGGCGGTCAGTGCGTTCGGTGAGAGTGCGGCAGTAGAGATCTCTCATGGCAACCCACGGTGACGGAGTCTATAGTGTTGAGTTCTTAGCTGATTTTCCTATAATGTACTTGAAACTGTTATCATTCAGCTAATTTTGAGTTATGACGTAAAAGCATTGGTGTCGAAGTATAAGTATATCGGATGCCATCAAAGGGGACACAACATCGCGAATGATGTATTGATAAATCGTGACACAGTCAGATCACACCTTGAGCGATGTGGGTACGCTCAAGAGTTGATACGTGAAGACTATCCGGTAGGAGAAGGCGATCCCATCGCCCTTGTTGCTTTTGCGCATACGCCTACCGATATCCGGTCTGCCTGTGTGGCCTATATCGAGTCCCCTTCTGATTATGGTAACCAGCAAGCACTCGTAGAACAAGCCCGTTCTGTTGGAGCCCCGGTTGTATTTGTTGGCTATCGTGCTTCCCTCACTTGGTGGAGACAAGGGGTTGACTCAGCCACCCAAGAAAAGAAGTTGCCTGCCGCCAAGGTAGAGACCTTTTTCAAGAAACACAGTGACAAGCTGAGTCCAGACGCGATTTATCGTGCCAAGACACTCGGAAAATTCGAGAAAGATCACCAATTATCCTTTGTGGATGCTGGTTTAATGCCTGCCGTTGAGCGCGACATCGGTCAATACATCACCGAAATGCTTGAACGTGTCGTTCTCCAGGCCCGCAACGCCATCTGGCCAGATCTCAAGCAGATTGAGCCCCAGGATGGTTCATGGCTCATGAAATCCGTATTCTGGTTGCTGGCTGCTAAGATTCTCAAGGATAAGGCCGTACGCGGCTTTGTAACGGCACGGTTGGATCAGATTGAAGACGTCTTCCGGAGAATCGACAAGCATTACAATAGCCAGGCACATGCTTCTTCCCCTATCGCCATACCGAGTAAGAAGCACTTGGTTGCTCTGGAGGCGGCTGGCACTACCATAGGACAAACCGGTTCGCTTGCCCACACTTCCACCGAATCCCTGGCCTACGTGTATGAGAACACGCTCATCAGCAAAGCCACGCGTGCCAAATTAGGCACCCACAGCACACCCCCATACCTGGTTGACTACATCGTCGAAAAACTGGCCCCTTGGCTGGAGAAGATTCCCGTCAAAGACCGGCATGTATTTGAGCCGGCCTGCGGTCATGCGGGTTTCCTGGTAGCAGCCATGCGAATGCTTAGGTCCTATCTTCCTGCGGACCAGATGGCCAACCGGAAGGACTACCTTAGAAGACAACTCCATGGCTGTGATTGTGATTCGTTTGCCCTGGAGATCGCACGCCTCTCTTTAACCCTGGCCGATATACCGAATTCCAATGGCTGGGATTTAAAGACCGGTGACATATTCAAGGGCGACTGGCTTGAAATCAACGCCTCACGTGCTTCCTTACTCCTAGCCAATCCCCCCTTTGAAAACTTCAAGTCAGAGGACAAGGAACAATATGCCCAAGCGGATGTGCACCTGTCTCACAGCAACAAGGCCGCAGAAATGCTCGCACGAACACTACCCCATTTAAAACCTGGATCTGTTTTTGGCGTGGTACTACCGCAAGGCTTCCTCCACAGCAAAAACTCAACCGATATCAGAAAACTACTCTGCAACGACTTCCAAATCCAGGAGATCTGCCTGTTCCCGGACAAGATGTTCGTTTTCTCAGATGCCGAATCAGCCATCATTCTGGGACGGCGCCTTCACGCCAAAGAAAAGACTGGAGATGTATCCTATCGTAGCGTTCGTGATTCAGATGCAGAAAGCTTTAAGCTGGATTATAAAGTTACGTCTAAAAGTTGTGTTTTGCAGGACAGGTTTAGTGTTGAAACAGACTGGAGTCTTCGACTTCCGGAGATGAATGAACTGTGGACGCTGCTTGATGACACTTGTCAGGATCTAGACGACATTGCAGACGTAGGAAAGGGACTGGATTATATCGGCCAATCAAAACTTCCCGAAAACAGGCAGACGATTTCGACAAAACCTTTCAAGGGAGCAGTTCCAGGATTCAAAAAGTTTGAGAAGAAAATCTACTATCATCAACTTCCTGAGGAAGTGTGGATGAATTTGGACCATGAGATAATCAACGCTAAGTGTGAGGGGGCAAAAACTGGAATCCCACAAGTTATTATGAACTATGGTCGTGTAAGTCGTGGGCCGTGGAAACTGAAAGCTCTGATTGACACCAAAGGACATGCCGTTACGAGTCGGTTTCTTGTTAGTCGCCCCAAAAACATAGAGCTTTCTTTGGAATACCTATGGGCAATATTGAATTCCCCAATTGCCAACGCTTATGCCTTCACCCACTCAATGAAACGAGATATATTGTCTTGCCTTATGCGAAGATTACCGATTCCCAAAGCAACAGACAGTCAAATGCAGTACATCGCTCAACTGGCCCGGAGCTATCTTGATCTAGTGAACCAGCCGGGGCTTCAGTCTCCACACAGGGATGAAACCGCCCGATCAACTATGCTTCGTCTCGATGCTGAGGTTCTTCGTCTATACGATTTGCCGCCACGTTTCGAACGAGAACTCCTCGATCTCTTTGCAGGCCATCAAAGAGTGGGTGTCCCCTTTAGCTTTGAGCGATATTATCCGGATGGATTCCAGCCCTGGTTTTCTTTACATGAGTACCTTTCGCCGGAATACCAATCCTCGACTGCTGGCGCAATGAGGTTACGAAAGCCATCCACACCTCCTGAAGAATTACTGACCGCGCTCCACCATGCTGCAGAAGCATTTGGGAGTGACGAATGATCCACGGTTACTTGCTGGATACCAACATCTTCGAGTATTGGCTCAATGAGGAGCGCAGGGAACACGCCGCTATTCTCAATCATCTCGACAAGCTTCCCGCATCTGCGCCACTTACCACCTCCTTGATCGTATTGGCTGAAGTATCCTATGGCTTCCACCTCGCCGCGCAAGAATGTCAGGCCCATTCCAAACAAGTTCTCGATTTTATAAAAACTGAATTCCCGAGATCTTTGTCTATTTCCCACTCAACGACTCAGGTCTACGGCAAGCTAAGGGCAGCTTTGTATGAAAAGTACGCTCCCAAGAAAAACCGAAAAGGACTTCGCCCCGAACAGCTCATTGATCCGGCAACTTCCAAAAGTCTCGGTATCCAGGAGAATGACCTTTGGATCGCCTCCCAGGCAATTGAACATAACCTGGTATTGGTCACCAATGATAAGATGAAACATCTGCGTAGTGTGGCCACTGATTTACGAGTGGAGAATTGGGCTTTGGCTTCTTGAGGAGCCTGAAGGCAGAGTACAGAAGACGGAAAATCTGAGAGCTGAAGACAGAAGGGCACTGTGGATCAAGGGACTGTCTCGTTTGAGCATCGTTTCCAAATTTCTAGAAATTCGAATTGTGAAGATATGACAAAGAAGAATATCCTACAATCGATTAGTGCTGAAGAGGCATTGACAGTATTACAGCAACTGGTGGCAACGAGTTCGGTAATCCGGAAAAAGGCTGAGGGGATTGCATTGGCATTGCTGGCTGATATAGACGTCGATGGTGTCGCAGATGAGGTGCTATGGGCGTTGGAGTCACTGGCAGTAGAGGGGTCTATTAAACCTGCACGCAAAGCGGTTCAAATGAGTTGTTGGCTGGCCGCTGAAAGCTACTGTTTGACACGACTTTCACAGATTAACACGGATTAAAAACGAACTACTTAAAAGCGAATACCTAATAGCAGAAGTTAACCACTAATATTCACTAATCTCCACTAATGGGCTATCGCCCAAAAGTAGCGACAAATCTGACCGTACGACCATGTCACCTCGAAGAATTGAGAGGTCTATTAGACCAGCACGCGAAGCGTTCAAAATAGCTGACGACTGAAAGCTGATTGCTGAAAGCTTTTTACCAACCACGAAATACACGTCGCGACAGGCGAAGCCCGGTGTATCGGGACTTATGGAACCGTAACATGATGAAAGATACAATTGATACCCAGTGGGTAAACACCCCCACCCGGCAAAGGCTAGCCACCAGCCGGAAGCGAA
>Ga0307990_1000773_pt1 | contig 27542 bp, 19 predicted proteins | sample EllFjometagen129_FD_203168 | JGI IMG/M metagenome (GOLD analysis project Ga0307990, IMG submission 203168) | Marine microbial communities from Ellis Fjord, Antarctic Ocean - #129 | ecosystem: Environmental > Aquatic > Marine > Unclassified | place: Southern Ocean | collected 2014-10-08
GGTTGGGGATGGGGCAGTTGAAATGAAGCGGAAAGCAATTATAAATGCATTTTTTTACCTCTTCCTCGGCCTCTCTCTTTAAAACTCTTCCCTTTTAAACCTCTCCCTCAATCTCCCGATTTTCGGGGCAGGCTCTCTCCAAAATGGAGAGGGAAGCGTACTCTCTTGAGATTTAGGGGGGTTTGCTTGGGGTGTGGTGTTTTGTTTAAAAAAAATAAAATTCTTGTTTTAGAATATTTGAATTGCCACAAACTTCAGTTTGTAGATAAAAAAAAGCGCTTTCTCAATTTGAGAAAGCGCCTAAATCATAGTTGTGTTACAAGTTTCTAATTGTATGCGAAGACTACATTATATTGTCCTTCGTAGTTATTATCGTTTTGGCTCAAAATTTCAGCATCGGTAGCGCCGCTGAAATTGAAAACCTGTGAGCCATTGTTTCCTAAAACTCCGGTGTTGTTCGAAAGGTTTGCATTGGCAGTAAAATTAACGCTGTTTCCGTTTTGTCCGGTTAGTTGGCCTGAGTTAACAACAACTGAGCAGATCGAATTTGAACCACCGCTTAAAGTAAAACTTCCTAAGTTAAGATTTTCGGTGGCGGTATTTTGTTGTAATGAAAGTAAATCGTTGGTTCCTGATGTTGCTGATACTGCTTCAACAATCTCGGCAGTAGCATGTCCGGTTACCATAATCTGTGCATTTACATTTAATGTGAAGATGAGGGCGGTGAGAAGTACGGAAAAATATTTTGTTGCTTTCATTGTAAATATTCTTTATGCGAACACAGCAAAGATAGAAATAATGTTTACACGAAGCAAGATATATTTACATTAAAGCAGGTGTCGATTGGGTAAAATATTTACATAAAATCATAATACGTTGATATGCCGTCTTTATATAAATATTCATCATGTAATTAAAATAACATGAAAGTAAAGTAAATTTACACCATATTGTAAGCAAATGGGGTTTTTAGTCGGGACATCAAAAATTATTAGATTGAAAAACAAGGTAAATGGAATGAAAATGTAGAGAAATTGAAATATCAAAGCTATCAAAACAATTAATTTACAAATTGTAAATATTGTTTACAATATTACTACTATTGTGTATTTTGACGGGTGGATATGCTGTTATTATTGAAATAGCAATTAAAGAGGTCTGTAATTTTAAAAACAGTAATGGGGTTGATACATCAGGTAACAAAAGAAATTGTAAATGGCGTGTGTTAAAAAAGTTTACACAGATCCAACAAAAGGGGGAGTCTATATAGTGCATGTCAATAAAGTCAGTGCTTTACTGATTTTGCCCACGCGACCCCTTAGTCCCCTAAAGGGGAGACCCCTCGCTACCAGTGCGTTGGGGGGTTCTCCCCTTCAGGGGAGCCAGCTTTGCCGGCTAGGCAGGTTAGAGGGGTGCGTGGTGGATGGCGAGTTTATAGACCGACACTATATAGTGCGTGTCCATAAAGTCAGTGCTTTTCAATTGCCCCGGGTTTTCCCAAAGGGATGACTGTGGCATAACCCGGGGATTAATGAATTTAGCAGTGACTCCCCCGCCTTTTCGCTGTCAATGCCTTGGCATTGACAGCGAAAAGGCGGGGGCATTCATCACATCAATTTAATCCACACCCTAAAGGATGTGGCAATTGATATTTCAAAAAAACTTACTTTAAAGACCGACATTATATAGGATCTGCTGAAAAATTTCGATTAATTCTTTTTTGACGGAGGTTCGAAAGTCTGCATACAACTTCCCAACGTCCGAGGTATCTTTAAATTCATTATTCCCCGTCCGTCAGCTGACGGACGGGGGTATTGAAAAGTGCTGACTTTATGAACAGATACTATTTTGGCATTAATGTTTTGGTGGTGGAATGAGTGAATATTTTTCAATTTTCTTATTCAGGGTGGGTCTGGTTATTTGCAGCGTATTGGAAGCTTCCATTTTATTCCAGTTGAGTGCATCGAGAACCTTTTTTATATGTACTTTTTCCACATCAGCTATCGGCACCAGTTGAACCGGTTTGGATATGCCCGGTTGGTTTGTCGTAAGATCGAAGGCGGGAATATTCTTTTTTTCAAGCACATCACCATGGGTAAGTATCATGGCCTGGATAATTGTATTTTCCAATTCCCGGATATTTCCCGGCCAATTGTAAGTTTTAAGCAGATCAATTAAGCCATCTTCAACTTTAACAACATGTTTATTGAATTTTCTGTTGAGCTTAATTAAAAGTGACTGCACCAGTTCGGGGAGGTCATCTTTGCGCTCGCGAACAGGAGGTAGGTGAATTGAAAACATTTTAAACCGGTAGTACAGGTCTTTTGAGAATTTGTTTTCGGCAACCAAAAGATCGATGTTTTTGTTGGTGGCTACAATAAATCGTGCTTTTAATTGTACAGGTGTTTGGTTTCCGGGTCTTTCAAATTCGCCATTTTGAAAAGCGCGGAATAATCGGTTTTGAATCCTAAGCGGCAAATCAGGGAACTCATCAATAAATACTGTGCCTTCTCCGGCTTGTTCGAGCTTGCCTTTTCTGCTGGTATGCTGATCCATGCTGGAGAAGCCAAAAAGCTCCTGTTCAAGTTTTTGTTCATCGGCCGAGCTGCAATAGGCTACCATAAAAGGATGCTCCCGATTGATGCCGCTGTAATGGATAAGCCTGGCCACCTGTTCTTTTCCGGTGCCTGACTCGCCTGTAATAACCACATTGACATTGTTAAGTGAAATCCGCCCGATATTTTTAAATATCTCGCGCATGGCCGGGGTTTTTCCGGCGGGCATATTTTCTTCGATTTCTTTGCGTGCTTCGGGAGCAATTACCTGTTTAAGGCTTTTGCTTTGAGCCGATGCTTTAACCCCATTTTGAATGGCTTCAAGTAATTCGTGATTTTTAACAGGTTTTTCGATAAAATCATAAGCTCCGGCCTGTATTGCTTTGATGGTGAGTGTAACATCTCCATAAGCTGTAAGCATAATTACAGGAAGGCCCGGGTATGTGCGGACTATCTCCTGAACAACATCTAATCCGGAAATGCCGGGCATTTTATAATCGGTGAGCACCAGGTCAGGATCGTATTTGTTAACATATTTTAGTCCTGTTTCACCGTCAGGGGCATCGATTACCACGTACCCGGCTTTTTTTAAAACGCTTTTAAGTACTCCCCTGATGAAATCATCATCATCAATTACCAAAATATTACTCATCATAAAACTACCTTGTTAAAAAGTTACTTTTTGTTTTTTTTGTCCTGTGGCACCTGTTACCCTAACCACATAAGCTCCCTGCAGGTCAGGGAATAAAATTTCGTACTGTACACCACCATCATTGTTATCGTCAAAGGTTTTAACACCAGCCATATTATAAATTTCAATCCGGCAGGGGTTGTCAACCAATCTCAAATCAATGTATAGGGTACGATCGTAAGTAAAAATTCTTACGGGCAATTGATCGTGTGGATCGGGATAATAACCTGATTCAAATTGCAGGATGAACCTGGCGGGGTTGTCTGATTCTGATGCCAGGAATGAAAATTCGGGTTCCAACAGTAAGTCATGTGTGATGCCTGTTTGCTTATCGATTAAAAGTGCCGTTTGGATATCTTCACGTAAAAATGCATAATTAATCGTATAAGGTCCTGAATTTCCTGCTTTAAAAGATACAGGCAACACCGGGTATTGTGTTAAACAATCTATCATTAAAGATGTATAATATTGTCCGTTTTTGGGAATCCATAAGCTGGGCGCTGTCGGGACGAAGCTAAATCTTTTGTAAGCTCCTGTTTTTGTATCATCCTGGTCCATTTCGAGCATAATTTCATCATCACCAAAACCATCTTTAGAAACTACTTTTAAAAAGAACAAATTTGGTTTTTCGCCTTTTGATTTTAACCAGTTTGATGAGCCGTCATTTATACGAGTGTTATCGGTCATTCCCAGGTTTCCTGATTGTGTTGCCAAAACAAAGAATCCCTGGGTGGGAGGGATGTGTCGTGTTACCCCAAGCGTACCAATATCACTTACTGAAGCCGAATTGTAAACACCATAATTATAGGCAGTGTCATTCCATACCCAAATATTGTATCCCCCGCCTGTAACATCAAGGTTATTTCGCGTCCAGCCGCTAGCTGCTTTCCAGTCGATGGAAGAGGGATATGGATTTCCGACAAGGTTTGAGCCAAACTGATCTCCAACACCTGTTGTTAAAGTAATGGGAACGGTGATGTTTCCTGTTGCAAAAGTACCCACATAATTCAGGGTTGGGTTTTCAGCCTGGTAGGAGGCAAGGTAACCCTTGCCCTGCAAAAAGAAATTACTACCGTTTGCAGTGGCCCAGGTGGGAGGGAAGCTGGTGTTGAGGAGATAGATCCATGAGGTATCCGGTTCGTACCAGGTATAAAAATCGTAACCTGTCCCATCGCCATAAGTACCGGAAGGTGTGAATTCCCCTGATATTTCCTGGGCTACCATAGGCGATGAAAAGCCATGCCAGGTCTCGGGCTCACCTTTAACATAGCGCTGAAATGTTCCCAAAACATTTGCTGTTGTTGAAATAAAAGAGCCTGTACCATTAACATCAGATACGATCACCAACCCTGAATTACCTGCATTATTTTGTACATTACCACTTACTGTAAGACTCATTTCAGGTAATACGGTAAGCGATGCACCCGACTTGATGCTTAAGGTATTTATTACAACATTTGAACTGATCTCCGGATCGTGGGGGGTGATAGGAATAATTACATCTGTACTTGCATTGGGCACTGTTGAAGAGTACCAGTTATTTTGATTTTCCCATACCGAAGAAACCACGCCAATCCAGCTTCCCGTGGGAATTAAATAGGCCTGTAGATTCCAATCACCAAGAATATCTGCAGACGGTAAAGAATTCCAATCAGCGGGATCGTTTACATCTATTCGATACATATTACTTTTCCCATCCTGGGAGGTTGCGTCATCAATGCCCGCCGGATAATATCCTGCTCCAAAATCATAATATTCAACACCAAACCAAAGTTCCTGGGATGTGTTGATGACAAAGGGCAAATTTAAAGTAATTTCATTCCACGAATTTCCAAGGGGAGTAAACTGCTGACTAACATATTCGACAAGACTTGGCTGATTTGCACCCTGCCATATTTTAATTGTAGCCGTTATTGGAACATCCCAAATGTAAACCCTGATTTTTGTAATTTGACTATTCCCATAAGTACTATAATCAACAGGCTCGAACCTCGTAGCAGTCTGCCAGCTATCAGTTGTTGATGCAGTACGCCCGACCGCACTTACATTTATATTATCATCCCATTTCAACCAACCTGATTGTGTCGAAACAAAAATATAGTTTTCCTTGGTTTCGCTGAATGTACCATTTAAGGTAAGGTTTACATCCTTATAGCCAATGGTGTTATAAGTAACCGTGTGTGGCCCCTGGGTGTTGGCGGTAGGAGGGTTTGCACCCAGGCCAAAATTCCATGAATAGCTTGTAACAGGACCCGTTGAAATATCGGTAAAAGTTACCACTTCGCTGACATACACCGAAGTTTGATCGGCATAAAAATTAACCACGGGATCACTAATAAAGTAAACAGTTATTTTCCAGGTATTGTTATTTACATAATTATAGGTGATACCACAATCAGGATCCCACCACGACCCTGTCCAGGTTCTGCCTGCATGTAGTTCAAAGTTAATACCTCCTCCGGCTGTTACTCCATTGGCAATATTCAAGCCTGTTCTGCTGTAGGATTGGGTTCCATAATAGCCCGAACCATTATAAAGGCTGGTTTCATTGATTCCACCAGGGGATACACACCGCAGTTGTGAACGTTGTTCTGATTTCCAGCCATTACTGGCTGTGGACATATTGTATTCAACATCCACGCTTACTATTTCCGCTCCAACAGGTATGGTAACCGTGAGGCTTCCCGGGCAGGAGGAAGATCCGGGCAGGGATTGAAAGGCATAATCGGTGGGAATTCTCCCACCTGAATAAGTAGCGCTAACCGAATTTACAGGATCGTTAACATTAACAACAAAGGTTTTGGTTTTAGTAAATGAACCATTTACAGTGAGGCTAACGGTTTTGGTTCCGGCTGAAGAATAGGTAACTACATGAGGCCCCTGAGTGCTTGCGGTTGCAGGTGAGGCATTTACGCCAAAATTCCATGCCCAGCTTGTGATATTTCCCTGCGAATCATCCGTGAAAGTAACCGGTTGCCCAACATCAGCAGTTGCGGGTACCACGAAGAAGTCAGGGATGGGGTCAGCATCGTAATAAACCGTAACTGTCCAGGTATCATCCTCAACAAAAATTTTACTGTCGGAACAGCCCCATGAAATCGCAGTTCTGCCAGCGTGTAATTCAAAATCAATATCTCCCCCACCTGTTACATTATTGGCAACTGATAATCCTGTCCGAATGTATGAATAAGTGCCTGTATTATTACCCACTCCATTAGTAACACTCATTTCACTCAAACCACCAGCAGAAGAGCAAACAAGTCTGGAGCGTTGGTTAGAAATAGCCGTGCCACTATTCGATCTCATATCATATTCAACGTCAACGGAAGTAATGGTAGCACCTACCGGGATTGTTACAGTTAAAGATCCAGGGCAAGTGGAGTAAGTTAAATATTGATCGAACAACCTGTCAGATTCAATATCGCCAGAATTATAAGTAGCACTTGCAGATGCTTTGGTAGTGCCAGATTTTTTAAGAGAACCAATATTCCGAGGATCAGCTGCCAATTGGCAAACCTTGGCAGCTTTTCCATTTTTTAGAATTTTTACTTCAGGAATGGAATCACCTGAAGTAATATGTTGTTGTGAATAAAAAGGGTTAAGGGAAGCGAAAGTTGCTCCGTGAAGTGTTGTAATTACAAGGAGAATGATTATTCCTGAAAGGGAATAAAAGGCAGGCTTTTTATTTTTGGTTTCTGAATTTATTATCTGAGACATAACCACTTTTCATTTTTGGTAAAAATAAAAATAAAGTAAACAAGTTTTACACCACAACTCAAAAACCATGAAATATTTTTCGATTCAATGATTATTTGTAAAAAAAACACAGGTAGGTGTGGAAAAAATGGAAAATAATTCCGATGTATAATTAGTACATGTCTATAAAGTCAGATAATTTCTGATTTTGCCAGCGCGACCCCTTAATCCCCGCCAGCTGGCGGGGAGACCTCCCGTTGCCAGTGCGTTGGCTGGTTCTTCCGCCAACTGGCGGAGAGTTAGAGGGGTGTGTGGCGGATTACAAGTTTATGGACACGCACTAATTACTATTTTCACATAATAAGCAACCTAAAGTAGGGCTTACTGAAAAACACAAAACCATATCGTTAGCTTTAATATTTCGGTGCTCTGCACCTCCCGTATCAATTTTAATCGATGTTTCTACAAAGATTATAGCCACTCTGTGGCTTATCTTTCAGGTGCAGAGCACCGATAATCTTTGTAGATTTTTATACGAAAAATGGGATAAAGGTGCGGAGCACCGAAATATTTGATGCATGGTTTTTGAACAAACATTCTCCGAAACCTTGCATGAGGAATCAAATATTATGGGTTAACTTATATTAGTCCTGTGGATTAGGTCTTTCTCAGCAGACCCTAAAGTAGATCCTAAATACTGTGATCTGAGGACTGAAGACTGTGAACTGAAGACTGAAGACGTGTGACCTGAAGACTAAATTCACAGTAATGCATAAAATATCACACCTGCTTATCAAACTTTTCTGTTCTAATTATGTTAGCCTAAATAACTTTGTAACCTTGCGAAACAATAATAAGTGGGCTTTTTTGTTCTGACAATTCATTTATTCATCCTGCCGGTTTGATAACTTTATTAACTTTGAGCAAGAAAATGCAAACAGATGGAAAAACAAGAGATTATTCAACTTATCGATATTAAGAAACATTACAAGGTAGGCACACAGGTTGTGAAAGCGCTCAGGACGATCACACTGAATATTTATAAAAATGAGTATGTTGCCCTTATGGGTGCCTCCGGCTCAGGAAAGTCAACCCTGATGAATATTTTGGGTTGTTTAGACACACCCACTCACGGGCAATATTTTCTGAACGAAAAAGATGTGAGCAAAATGGACGACAACCGCCTTGCGGAAATCCGTAACAAGGAAATCGGTTTTATTTTCCAAACCTTTAACCTGCTTCCGCGTCAAACAGCGCTCGAAAATGTTACCCTGCCATTGGTGTATGCCGGGATTGGTAAAGCCAAAAGACTCGAAAAGGCCAGGGAAGTTCTGGAAAGTGTGCAACTTACTGATCGGGTAGATCACAAACCCAACGAACTTTCGGGTGGGCAAAGACAAAGAGTTGCTGTTGCGCGTGCACTTGTTAATGATCCATCTATTATTCTTGCCGATGAACCCACCGGAAACCTCGATTCTAAAACTTCGATTGAAATGATGGGCTTATTTGAAGAAATCCATCAACAAGGCAACACGGTAATTGTTGTTACCCACGAAGAAGATATTGCACGACATGCCCACCGCATAATCCGACTCATAGATGGCGAGGTTGAATCTGATGAAGTCAATAAAAACATTATGACCATGGCTGATTACGATGTAGTGGTTGAAAACTAATAATGATATTAATGGCTAACGAATTTAAAATATATACAAAAACAGGAGATAAAGGCGAAACATCCTTAATAGGTGGTTCCCGCGTGCCGAAATACCATGAACGAATAGAGGCTTATGGAACTTTAGATGAATTGAATTCATTTATTGGATTGATTCGTGATCAGGAAATCGATGAACATTCCAAAGCCAGGCTCATCGAAATCCAGGATCGGATATTCACTGCAGAATCTTTGCTTGCTTTGGATCCGAACCAACCGGTAATGCGAAAACTTCCTGAAATTGTTGAAGATGATATTTTGATGCTGGAAAACGAGATAGATATTATGAATGAATCACTGCTTCCAATAAGCAATTTTATTCTTCCCGGAGGGCATCCTGTGGTGTCGTATTGCCACGTTGCACGTACTATTTGCAGGAGGGCTGAACGCGTTACATTAAAACTTTCACAAAATCATTCGGTGGATACCTTGGTGATAAAATATCTGAACAGATTGTCGGATTACTTGTTTGTTTTATCCAGGAAAATGACAATGGATTTTAAAGCCGTGGAAACTTCTTGGAAAGCAAGAATTTAACCTTATGATTTTTTTTGATAAAATGACATTGAAAGTCAGTAAATAATTTACTTTTGCAAAAATTTAAAAATCAGATTATTAAGATATGTACTGGACATTAGAATTGGCTTCGAAACTTGAGGATGCTCCCTGGCCTGCAACAAAAGATGAGCTGATAGATTTTGGCATCAGATCAGGAGCCCCGCAAGAAGTTATCGAAAATTTAAATGAAATCGAAGACGAAGGGGAAATGTACGAAAGGATCGAAGATATTTGGCCTGACTACCCTACAAAGGACGATTTCTTTTTTCACGAAGATGAGTACTAAGCCTGTATGAAAAAAGAAAAATGTACTTTCCCGTAATTTCGTACTTGATTAAAGTATTTGTGCCTGGCAAAATCTATCTCTCGCGGATGTTCAATGATTAGCCAGGCATTTTTTTTTAACCAACCGCGGTCGAGTATCAAGTCGGGAAGTTTGTCGATCCAGTTAAGGTCATAAGGCGAATCGCTAAATACCAGGTCGTAGCTTGCTTTTGGCTTATGTTTTAGATAATTAAAAATATCGGCCCGGTGAACAAGCACATTATCCATTTTTAAAATTCCCGCGGTTTTCCTGATAAATTCCACACATTTAAAGTTTAGATCAACGGAAGTTACCGAGAGGACTCCGCGCGAGGCAAACTCCAAAGAAACGCTGCCCGTTCCGGCAAATAAATCAAGTATTTTGATCTCGCTGAAATCAATGAGATTATTCAATACATTAAATAATCCTTCTTTTGCCATATCGGTGGTTGGCCTGACAGGAAGGTTTTTTGGTGGATTGATTCTTCGGCCTTTATGTGTTCCGCTTATAATCCGCAATGCTGTAAATTTATCAGGTTGAAATAAAAATGCTCCGGAATGTCATCAAAAACATAACTAAACTGGTAATTGTTTGAACGACTGATAAAGTTGATGTTTCTAACATACTTGTAGGTAATCTCGTAAACGGATGATATTTTCAAAATCTCACCCATTAATGTAACATCGGTCTTTTCAGGATTAAGTTTTAGTTGTTCCATTACATATATCAGGAAGTAAATAAAATCTTCTTTGGTACGGTATTTAAAAGAATTGAAAAGCACCAGGTTATTTTCTTTTAGCACTACTATATCGAACCGGTTCTTTCTGATATTTACAAAAATGGACTCTCCCGTATCCCTGTTTTTGTTTTGCTGCAAAAGCGATTCTATAAGAGAACTGGCGTGATTATAAACCGATGCTCCTGGAAAAGTGTTAGTTAAAAGATCATTTAAATTTTGTGGTATTGCCCAGATATTTTCAGCATCCAGCAGGGGCAAATAATCGTTTTTAATAATTTCTGACGCTTCAACCTGGTGATTAAACCTTAGGTAATCGTTAAGATTTGTTTTATCGAACAATGGTTCAGGAACTAATGTGCTAACCGGCGACTCGAAAATTATTGTTGTTTTTTCGTAGTATTGATTCAGCCATTCCTGTTTTGGAATAAATTCTTTGAGTAATTGGAGGAGAGAATAATTGGTTGATATTTCACGAAAATCCCATGATGAAAGTGCAGAGTATTTATCACGGCTGTTATCATAAATACAAAAAGAAAATCCATCCAGCGAAAACTGAATGGATAGTCTGTAATATTTTGAAGCTTTAATTTCTAAAGCCTTATCAAAGATTGATCTTGATAAATGAACATTTTTTTCGAGCATTTAGTGCTGAGGTATTACTCCCAGTTTCCGTCAGTAGTTGGTTCCTCCATCGAACCAACAATGAGGTCTTTAACCAATTTGTTCCGCACCTGGTTTATGGGTAGCCCGCTGAGATAAAATTCTTTTTTGGCCATAGCCATAAAAACAGGCACCAAAACACCACCTTTAGTTATTTTACCGGCTTCAATCTCGAATATTTTACCATCCGAGAATGGAATATATTGAAGTTTGGTAACATCAAAATTTTCCCTGCCTCTAAAAAGAGTGTCGGCAACACTTACATAACCCAGTGTATCGTTAATGGTTTTGGTAAGTGTAGTATCCGCCGGGTCAAATTTAATGCTTACTACCGGTATTTGTCCCTGAACCAAAAACTTACTCAGAGTATCAAAATTGTTAGCAAAGCTATCATTCATAGCTTTGTACATTAGCTGCGCTGTTCTGATATCTTTAAGATTTTGAACAACAATTTCCATTCTCCGGTCTTTTTCTCTATTAAACCTTACGGGTTCCTGAATTGTTTCCCATAGCTGATAGCCTAGAAATACTATTACTACAACGAGAACAAACTGAATAATTCTAACTTTCATAGTCCTTATTTTTATGTACGTGCAAAATTATGAACTTTTTTGTATTACAAAATATTTTGACACATTTTAATCCAATTTTCTGGCAACCTTTATTTCTTCAAATCCTTCAATGATATCTCCAACTTTGATGTCGTTGAAATTATCGATGTTCAGACCGCATTCATATCCTGACTGAACTTCTTTAACGTCATCCTTAAACCTTTTCAACGAACCAAGTTTACCTGTATAAACAACAATACCATCGCGAATAATCCGTATCCTGGTATTTCGGTTAACTGTACCATCAAGCACATGACATCCGGCAATTGTACCAACTTTAGTAATTTTAAATGTTTCCCTAACCTCTATGTTGCAGTTAATCTTTTCCTGAATATCCGGTGACAACATGCCTTCTATCGCAGCTTTTATCTCTTCGATTGCAGAATAAATAATTGAATAAGTCCGGATATCAATTTCTTCCTTTTCAGCTAATTTGCGTGCGCTTAACGAAGGGCGAACCTGGAATGCAACAATAACTGCATTGGAGGCTGAAGCAAGCATAACATCGGTTTCGGTAACAGGCCCTACTGACTTATGAATTACATTTACCTGTATTTCTTCATTTCCAAGTTTGATCAATGAATCGGAAAGTGCTTCAACCGAGCCATCAACGTCACCTTTTACAATAATGTTAAGTTCCTGGAAATCACCTATGGCAATACGACGGCCAATTTCGTCGAGCGTAATGTGCTTTTGAGTTCTGAGCCCCTGTTCGCGTTGTAATTGCTGGCGTTTGGCTGCTATATTTTTGGCTTCACGCTCATCTTTCATAGCCTTAAACGAGTCGCCGGCCTGGGGAGCTCCGTTTATACCCAGCATGAGTACAGGTGTCGAAGGTTCGGCTTCAGTAATTGGTTGATTCCTTTCGTTGTACATTGCTTTAACGCGTCCGTAGTGCGAACCGGCAAGAACTAAATCTCCAATTTTTAAGGTTCCGTTTTGAACGAGCAATGTCGATACATATCCCCTACCCTTGTCTAACGAAGATTCGATGATGGTACCATACGCCAATCTGTCGGGATTTGCTTTGAGGTCGAGCATTTCAGATTCCAACGATACCTTTTCAAGCAGTTCTTCAATGTTAATCCCGCCTTTTGCTGAAATTTCCTGACTTTGAAATTTACCGCCCCAATCTTCAACAAGAATATTCATCTGCGAAAGCTGATCTTTAATTCTTTCTGCGTTTGCAGTGGGCTTATCAATTTTATTTATGGCAAAAACAATGGGTACATTTGCAGCCTGTGCATGATTGATTGCTTCAACGGTTTGAGGCATCACACTGTCGTCAGCAGCAATTACAATAATAGCTACATCTGTTACTTTGGCACCACGTGCACGCATGGCTGTAAATGCCTCGTGTCCGGGAGTATCCAGGAAAGTGATTTTTCTTCCTTTTTCCAGTTCAACTTCATAAGCCCCAATATGCTGTGTAATTCCACCTGCTTCACCAGCAACTACGTTAGCACTTCTTACGTAATCAAGTAGTTTGGTTTTTCCATGGTCAACATGGCCCATTACTGTTACAATTGGTGAGCGTGGTTTCAGGTCTTCGGGCTTGTCTTCCTCTTCATCTTCATGACCTATGGCAGTTTCGGCACTTTCAAACTTAACACTAAAACCGAACTCTTCGGCAACCAGCGTTATTGTTTCGGCATCAAGACGCTGGTTGATGGATACGAAAAGACCCAACTGCATGCAAACGGAAATAATTTCAGTTACCCCCTTATTCATCATTGTTGCCAATTCGTTGGCAGTAACAAATTCGGCAACTGTTATTACGCTCTTACTCGCTACTTCCTTTTCTAATTCTTTCTGTTCTGTTTTCTTATGTACATAATCGCGCTTTGCTTTTCTGTGTTTTGAAGCTTTTGATTTACCGGCTCCACTTAACCTTGCAAGCGTTTCTTTGATTTGCTTTTGAACATCTTCTTCCGATAATTCGGCTTTTGGTTCAAAGCGGCGTTTTTTGTTCCTGGCATTTCTTTCAGTGGTTCTGGCTTTTTGTGCATCAGTACCCTGGGGTTTATTCTTATTCTGAACCGTATCTTTACTCTGAACTCTTGGTTTTTCTTCTTTTTTAATTCTTTTTCTTTTCTTCCTCTTTTGATTTACCTTATCATCGGTTGAGGATGCTACCGGTTTTTTCTTTACCGGTTTTTTCTTTTCGGGCAGATCAATTTTACCAACGATGTTAACCCCTGCCAATTTCTCAAACTTCGTTTCAATGAAGTTACTTATTACTTTTTCCGGCTGTTTTTCAGGTGGTGATTGGAATTCGGCCTTTTTTTCTTCCTTTACTTCAACCGGGGGCTTTGTTACAGATTCGGTTGCTGTAGCTTTTGGTTTTTCAACAACTTTTGCCTGATGCTGACCTTGTTTTTTCTTTTCTTCTTTCTCTTTACGTTTCTCAGCGCTTGATTTGCGTGCCGGTTTCGTTTTCTCATTGATTGTAGAAAGGTCGATCATGCCTAACACTTTTAGTTCATTAGGCGTGGGTTCGACTTTTTTCCCATCTTTTTTGCTTATATCATCCGTGTCGCCGGCAGTTTTATCTGGTGTAGCTTTCTTCTTTGGCGTAGTTTTCTTCTTTGGTGTTGTTTCTTTCTCTGGTGCAACTTCCCTCTTTGGTGTAACTACTTTCTCTGGCGCAGCTTCTTTTTTTGATGCAGTTTTGTCCGGGGGTTTCGGTAATGCTGCGGGGATATCCTCTTCAGTCTTTACAACGTCAACTGGTTTCTTTTCTTCAGGGATAGCAAGCTTTGCAAATTCCGGCTCGGTTTTTTCTTCAGAAGGTTTAACTTCTGCCTTAGGTTCAGGGCTTATCTTTTCCTCAACTTCAACTTTTGCCGGAACTGTTTCTTTTTTGTCAGTTTCCGGTTTTTCGACTTCCTCTTGCGGAGTTTGCGGCTCTTTTAATTCAGGAGCAGCAGGCTTGGGTTTTGTTTCGACTGAAACGGGAGCTTCCTTTTCAGTTTTTTCCGGTTCAGGTTTTACTTCTTCAACGGGAGTTTCGGAGACTTCTTCGGTTGGAGGAGTTTCAACAATTTTCTCTGTTATTTTCTCTTCTTTGTGATGAGTACCCGGTTCTACTGACCTTTTAAACTTTTCGTCAACCTTAACTGTATTACCTCTGATAATAATATCAGCTTCCTCATCAATATCATCCATATCCTGCGCAGGGCGTTTTCTGTCTTCCAACGAAATAGTTTCGCGTTTTACAGACCCAAGGCCTTTTTTCCGGGATTCTTCCTTAACACTTTTTTCGTTACTATACTCCTGTGTTAATAGTTGAACCATTTCGGGGGTAAGTTTAGCATTAGGGTTTACATCGATTTTGAATCCCTTATTTTCAAGAAATTCCACAATCGTTTCACGTCCCACGTTAAACTCACGGGCTGCTTTAGTTAGCCTTATTACTTTGGTTTCTGCCATAAATATTTTCTTCCTGCGGAAAATTTGAATTGCGGTAAAAATACGATTTTTATTCAAACTCAGCTTTTAATATCTTGATAACTTCATTGATAGTTTCGTCCTCTAAATCAGTGCGTTTCACGAGCTCTTCGGCATCGAGATTAAGAACACTTCGCGCTGTATCGCAACCAATAGCTTTTAGCTCCTCGATGATCCACTTATCGATTTCATCTGAAAATTCCTCTATGTTAACATCATCATCATTCTCGGTGTCAACATCCCGGTAAACATCGATTTCATATCCTGTCAACAAACCGGCAAGCTTAATATTGAAGCCACCTTTACCAATTGCAAGCGAAACCTGATCGGGTTTCATATACACATCGGCCTTCTTGGTCTCGTCATCAATAGTTGTAGAGCTGATCTTTGCCGGGCTTAACGCACGCTGAATGTATAGTATCGGGTTGGAGGTGTAGTTGATAACATCGATATTTTCATTTTTCAATTCCCTCACGATACCGTGAATTCGCGATCCTTTCATCCCAACACATGCACCAACCGGGTCGATACGATCATCGTAGGATTCAACGGCAATTTTAGCCCGTTCGCCGGGAACACGTACAATATTTTTTATGGTGATAAGACCGTCATACACTTCGGGTACCTCTTGTTCGAAAAGACGTTCGAGAAATACCGGGGAAGTCCTGGAAAGTATAATTGCCGGAACATTATTACGCATATCCACTTTTGAAACAACCGCTCTTATGGTGTCTCCTTTACGGTAATAATCGGTTGGGATTTGTTCGGATTTTGGTAGCATAAGCTCTATACCATCATCGTCAAGCACAAGAATTTCTTTTTTCCAAACCTGATAAACTTCGCCTGTAACGATATCACCTATTCTATCTTTATATTTTTCGTAAACACTGTCTTTCTCGTATTCCTGCACCTTGGAAATCAGGTTCTGACGGATGGTTAAAATTTCCCTTCTGCCAAAATCTTCTAATTTAATTTCCTCCGAAACTTCCTCACCAACCTCAAAATCAGGCTCAATTTTTATGGCCTTCGAGTATTCGATCTGTGTGCTTTCATCTTCAACTTCTCCATCTTCAACTATTTCGAGCATGCGGTAAATTTCAAGGTCTCCTTTGTCGATATTCACAATAACGTCAACATTTTCGGAGGTTCCGTATTTTTTTTCGATCATGTGTCTGAAAACATCTTCCAGGATTCTCATCATTGTTTCACGATCGATATTTTTAAAATCCTTAAATTCCGAGAAGGTTTCGACCAAATTAATGCTGTCCATTGCGTTGTTTTATTTTATTGTTTATTTTTCGAATTACTTAAAAGATAAAATGATTTTTACCTCTTTGATCTCCTCAAAAAGCACCCTGATTTCAGTTTCAGCATCCTCAATTTTGTTTTTTGTTTTTGATTTACTGATCAAAATATCTACATCTGTCACTTCCAGCAGCTTCCCTTTCAAAGTTGTATCATCAGATTTCAAAATATCAAGTTCACGGCCTATGTGTTTTTTATACTGGCGTGGATGCTTCAGCGGGCTGTCGGCACCATAGGATGTAACACGCAGTTCGAAATCTTCTTCTTCACGGTCGAGGCTGTTTTCGATAAATCTGCTCATTTTAATACAATCTTCAATGGTAACCAATGAGTCCCCATCGATGGTAACAATAATCAGGTTTCCGGTTGTAACCTTAATATTCATTACGAATTTATCGGTTGCCTCCAGGAATTCTGCTGCCAGTTTTTCTATTTTCTCTTTTAAAATCATCAAATCTTATTGTAATAAAATAGGGGACTAAAAAGGTCCCCTCAATTTCTTCTATGCTTTTCAAGAAAGCAGCCACATAAATATTACACTTGTGTAATATTCTACTAAAATCGGGCGCAAAATTAGTAATTTTCAGTTAAATACAAAATTTTTAACCAAATAAACTTATAAATCAGCGACTTTAAGGTAAATTCTAATCTCAATGTTTAAATTCTTTTCATAATATTTCCAAGAAAATTAAGCAGACGTGAAAATTGTGGAAGTATCACCAACATCTTAAATCTATGCCATAGGCTCGCCTCGCGAAGCGGGCATCCCTATCTTTGGGAAAATCGCCTGCCTTGCCGGCAAGGATGGCAAGGCGGGTTAATCTGAAATCATATATTTTTCTAAAAGTTACTGTAATTATTTAGGAGGTATTATATAATCCCAAATCATCATGACCCCATCCCCTGCCTCCCGAAATTCGGGACAGGCATTCCCCTGAAAGGGAAGGGAGTCCAGCCGTACTAGCCACAGCAGCGGCCAGAGTGCAGGAATCCTCCCCCTTGAGGGGGAGTTAGAGGGGGTCTATAGTATTAACCATTTTACTCAGAGTTTGATAAAACAGATAAACTGTTACAAGTTACTTTAAAGACACGCACTTATCAACGTTCATCCAGCTCCAGGCTTATTTCCTTTTCCCCGCCATCGCGCATCACGATCAATTTAACAACATCACCGGGCTGGTATTTTTTTAGTAAATCTGAATATTGACGAAGGCCGGTTAGTTTTTCACCATTCAGGATCATAATAATATCGCCGGTTTGCAGGCCAGCCTTTTCTCCGGCTGAACCCGGCATTACACTGCCAATTTTTACACCCTCGCCCTGATGGGCAAAATCCGGGATTGAACCTGTACTTGCTTTTCGTGTTCCGCGCGTTGATTCATCAGGTTTGGTTGCAGTAGCTCCCTGGCCGGTAAAGTTCATGGAGTCCTCTCTTTCTGCAAGGTATTCAACTACTTCTTTGGCTACGGTGGCCACTTTTACCAGTCCTTTGCTATCAATCTTTTCCCAGGTATCGGTGGGACGATGGTAATTTCCGGTTGGGCCGGTAAATAGTTGTACAGCAGGAATTCCCTTTTCGATAAAAGCAACCTGATCGCTGGCATCTAAGGGTTTATTGACAACTTCCGTTAAAACACCTGTGGTGTAGTCCGTTCCCATGAAAATAAATTTCCATTCACGTGCAGAATTGGCATTCAGCACAAGCAATTTGGTGTCGAACAGGCTGCCATCTGTATCGATGTTGAGGTTAGCAAAAATCTTCCCTTTGAAATATTCAGCGCTATGCTCCACAAAATATTTCGAGCCAATCAGTCCGGCTTCTTCGGCGGTGCAGGCCAGAAAAACAACAGTTCTTTTGGGACTTAAAGTGCCGCCCATTGCATAGGCCAGTTCGATTATTGTAGCTACTCCACTCGCGTTGTCATCGGCACCATAGTGTATTTTGCCTTCATCGCCGCTATGCACATCGGGCCAGCCGGTGCCGAGATGATCATAATGAGCTGAAATTACAACGGGCTCTTCTTTTAATTTTGGGTCTGTTCCCGGAATAATCCCAATAACATTGGTAAGTTCAAGTGAGCCTTTGCCATGAAATGCATGCGAAAATTTTTGAAAATAGTCATCATCGATGGGTTGAAGCCCAGCGGCCTCGAATTGTTCGGCAATATAACCTGCCGCCTGGTCAAGTTCGGGAGTACCAAGGCCACGGCCATTCATTTCTGTGGAGGCCAGGTGCTTCACTATCGACAACATTCTGTTTTCCGAAAAAACCGGTTTCAGTGTTGCCAGGGCTTCCCGCTTAAGTATCATGTTCGGAATAATTGCCTTTTCATCAAAAGTTTTTACCAGTGGGGATTTGGTAATATCCCATTGTCCTTTATCGATGTTGGTGGGTTCAACACCATTAAATACAAGGTAGCTGTATTTACCGTAGTGGGGCAATTTGCGCACCAGGCCACCGATGGCAGCCTCGTTGTCGAAGGCAATAAAAATATTTTGCTGATTAATATCCTGATCTTTTGGTAAAGTCATTACCACACTTTTCCCTTCTTTAAAATGGCTTGTACTTTTTAGATTGATCGAATCTGTGGTAAAACCAGAATTGTATTCGGTAAGTTGCTTGTTTAATGCTTTCGTAAATTTATTTTCATAACCTAAAATCCAGGCAGTTTCATCTTTTGGAAGTTCGGTTAATTCGTTATCAAAAACTACCTTGTATTCGTCACCATCGGCATTTTGCCAGCTTGCGACAAATTTTTTATAAATGGCAATTTGTGTTGTATCTGCTTTGGCAGGAAGAATCATTATGTTGTTTTCGCTTCCCCATATTTTTGAAAGTGTTGGGGGCACTTCGGACGGATCGAGAATCCTGAAAACATCATACTGTGGGTCAACAGCCAGTTGCAGGGGTAAGCCATCGAGGGAAATCTGAAACTCCTGTTCTTTTAGTTTCATGTTAAATATAAAGGTGGCCACACCTTTTTCGGTAGCGATGTTTACTGGAATATCAATGTTAAAAGCTTCTCCCTCCTGCACTTGTTCGAGTACCAGATTTACGCGGTACATGCCGCCTGTCATATCTGTTGTTGCACTTTTGATGGTTAGTTCAGGGGCCCCTTTTCTGTTAATCCATTGATCAAAAAATGAAGTAAGGTTTGCTCCGGTCACATTTTCGCAGGCAATGCGCATATCATCATAAGAAGCTACCTGGAATTTATTATCATCATAAAAACTCTTCATGGCGGCCACAAAGTTTTCATCACCAATTTTTCGTCTGAGCGTATGCCACATCATCAACGATTTTCCATAACCAATCGCCTCGCTGGCACCATCATAGCGGGAAATGAAATCACGCAAGGGGAAATCGTTTTCGGGTGTAACAAAATTGCTGAATTTTTGGAGGGTTTCCCTGCGGTACTCTTCCCCGGCACCGCGTCCTTCTTTTATAAGGTGATCGGCCATGTAAACAGTTATTCCTTCGCACCAGTTGCCCGATTCAAAATCGACATAAACGCTGTTTCCCCACCAGTTGTGCAACAATTCGTGCGGATATGATGAATGTAAAATAAATGGAAACCTGATTATTTTTTCTCCTAAAAGAGTAAAACCGGGCATGCCGTAACCTGTTTCCCAGAAGTTTTCGACCAGGGCAAATTTTGAGTAAGGATATTCGCCCAACATGCTAACATACATATCCATGTATTGCTCGGTTACTTCGAGGTATTTGTTGGCAAGGCCTTTGTCGGGAGTGCGCAAAAATGCCATGGCATCAACGCCGCTATTCATTTTGTGGGAATATTCATGAAATTTGGCTCCAATCAGAAAAATCTCTTCCTGTGGATGTTCGCAAACCCAGGTGTCGATGTGCCTGCCTGAGCTTGTTTCTTCAAAAATCCGTTTTCCCTGCGATACATTTTTCCAACCTTCAGGCATATCTGTGGTAAGACTAAAAGTCATGGTGCTGTTGTCGAATATGGGAACCCACCAGGTGGAACCTGCGAGGTAAATCCCTGTATCGCTGATGATGCCGGGCGATTCGGCAAAACCACGCTGATAGTTTTCTTCGCTTTGTTCGATGGCAGATTTTATTGTCCCGTTGTAGCTGATCACAATAGTGTTCCCACCGCCTTTGATTTTCCAGTGATTAAGTTTAACGTTGCTTGTACCTCCTGCATCATCACGATCCATTCCAATATCAGCAGCTTTGTTTTCTGCTTTTAACTTTTGAAGTTTGATGCCTTTTGAAAGACTTTCGGGCGTAAAGTAAGCATTGAGCATAAACTCACTTGGCAACTCCCCGGAAGAGGAAAGGGTGTCGGTAACAAATATTTCGGAAGTTGCCGGGTTGATCCTGGCAACCATCTTATGGTTAACGATGTTATTTGTTTGGGCAAATAGTGCTATTCCAATAAAAACTAAAAGTGTTGATAGAAATTTCTTTTTCATCTGTATAAATATTTTGTGCAAAAATAACAAAGTGAACGATAGGAGGGTTTTTAAAAACATCCGGTCTTTTACAAATTGATTTAAATGAAATAAGGGACAGATTACAAAAAATTTGCAAAATAAAGGATATTCACCATTCCCACACGAGTACAACCCAATGACAATCTTTTTAGTGTTTTGACCGATTTGGTTACATTTGCCAATTGTTTCTACAATACAACTATTTGATCTAAAACGAGCTATTTGATAAATGGATTTCTCCCGCATTACAGATTTACTTTATAAAAACCTATTTTGGCTGCTGCTTATCGTGGTTTTTTTGGTAATTTATTTTGTTCCAATCCATGTGTCTTCCGACATTAGAATTACGGGAAAGGTTTTTCCGGCAAAACAATGGGTATTGTTTGCCGGTAGTAATGGACAAATCATGAACACGCAAAGTGATCTGGTGGCAGGCATCAGTAACTACTATGAAACCCGTGAATTTTCGCGGGGTGATGATGTGAGATTTGAGATCAACCCGGAAATTTTAAAGAAGTCCATTATCGATGTTGGCGATACCATTGGCATAGTTTATTCCAACGAAACGGACATGTTGCTTAACGCTTCGAAAAAACAATTGCTGGTTAAGCATGCCCTTTTAAGAACTTTGCAAACCGGCGAAAAAAATGAAGCCATCAGCCTTGCTGAAAAAGAATTGGAATATGCACGTATTGATGCAGAAAATCAGCGCATGACCTTTAATCGTCAAAAAGTACTCTACGATCAAAAAGTAATAACCGCACAGGAAATGGAAGACCAACATCGTCTTTTAAATCTTATGGAATCTACGGTAAAAATAAAGGAAGCGGAGTTACAAGTTATTACCACAGGCGAAAAACCCGAGAATATTGGATTGATTGAGGCTGAAATAGAAGAAATAAAAAGCGCCATTGCTGACCTGGCCAGAAAGCAAAAGTTGCAAACAATTATATCTCCCGTTAGAGGAATTTTCCGCAACTCCTCCGCATCCGACACCATGATGATAGTTGAATCGGTGGATGAATTGATTATTAAAATGCCTATCAGCCTTAAAGATCGCAGCAGGATATACGAGGGGCAAAAGGCAAATTGTACTATTTATGGGCAAAATGTTTCATTTCAATCGGAGGTGGTTCATATCAGCAATCATATCTCAGCCGCAGGAGGTAAACAAACTTTTATAATTACAGCCGAAATAAAAAATGAAAATGAATTTGTATTGCCGGGCGTGGTTTTTAAAGGAAAACTTGAAGGGGGTGAAATTTTATTGCGCGATTATGTAGCCAAGTGGTTCAGGTTTTTCAAAAGTTAGCTGAACCTGGTTCATGAGAAATGAATTTAAATATTTAGTCCCCAACGAACATCTAAACGATTTACGAAAATCGATTTTGGGCTTTGTTAATGAAGACCCACATTCGCCAGAACTTACGAGACATCGTGAATATGTTGTAAGAAGCATTTATTTCGACAACACTAATTTTGATTATTATTGGGAAAAGCGACATGGAATAAAAACCCGGAAAAAAATAAGGGTCAGGGCTTATAACTACCCGGAAGATGCCCCTGACGGAAACCCACAGGTTTTTTTGGAGGTTAAGCGAAAAGAAATTGATTTTATAAGTAAAAACCGATCCAAGGTAAAGTTTGAAGATTTGGCCATGTTGCTAAAAACCGGGGACATCGAACAATATGTGGTGAATAGTGATGATGAGAAGGTACATGATGAGGCAAGCCGTTTTTTATATCATTACAAGCGGAAGAATCTGAGGCCGGTTGTGTTGGTGGTTTACGAACGCGAAGCATTTTTTTCGAAGTTTGATCCACACTTCAGGTTGAGTATTGATAAACATATCCGATCGATGCTTTTCCCCGGCATTGATCAATTATTTTGTGATGAAGGGCTTGAATCCAGCATTTTTAATGATTTTGTACTCGAATTAAAATTTACGGGAGCCTTCCCGGCCTGGATGTCCGATATTTTGTTCAGGTATAAATTAAGGCGGCAGGCTGTTTCCAAATACAAAATTTCACTCGACAGGCATCGGATTTTCAAAACAAAAGATCGGCTTAAAGTTTACAGTATGGAGAATTTGCTGTAATAATTTTATCTCTCCCTTTTCAATACCAGATTTAATCAACATCAACTCGTAACAGCCGCAAATAAAGTTGTATGGTGTTTTCGAGGCCGAAATATAATGCATCGGCAATAAGCGCGTGGCCAATTGAAACCTCGAGCAGCCCGGGGATATTTTCAGCAAAATACTTTAAATTTTCAAGGCTCAGATCATGGCCGGCATTTAGGCCAAGCCCAACTTTTTGGGCCACATTCGCGGCATCAATAAATGGATTAATGGCCTCCAATTTAGATTTGGGATAATGTGTTGCATAGCTTTCGGTGTAAAGCTCAACCCTGTCAGTCCCGGTCTCGGCTGCATGTCCGATCATTTTTGAATCGGTTTCGATAAAAATTGAAGTGCGGATACCATGCGAATGAAACTCTTTGATAATATCACGCAACATATTTTTATGAGTTATGGTGTCCCATCCTGCATTTGATGTGAGCACGTCTGGTGGGTCGGGAACCATCGTTACCTGTGCCGGCTTTATTTTGCTTACCAGTTCGATGAATTGCCGGTTGGGATATCCCTCAATGTTGAACTCGGTACTTAATACCGGTTTCAGGTCATGTACATCCTGGTAACGAATGTGTCGTTCATCGGGGCGCGGGTGAACCGTTATTCCTTGGGCACCAAACCTTTCACAGTCTAAGGCTGCTTTTACAACGTCCGGAATGTTGCCACCACGTGCATTTCTGAGGGTTGCAATCTTGTTGATGTTTACGCTAAGTTTTGTCATAATATGTAGATTTTATGCAAATTTAATATTTAGTAAGTTTGCATTCAAAAAAAATAAAAGCATTTTATGAGAGCAGTAATACAAAGGGTTTCGCAGGCAGCGGTAGAAATCGAAAATATGGAAAAAGGCAAAATTGGGCAAGGCTTGCTAATTTTGATCGGCATTGAGGATGCAGATAGCAACGAAGATATTTCGTGGCTTAGCGGTAAAATATCGCGGTTGCGGGTTTTTGATGATGAAAACGGTGTGATGAATAAATCGCTTATCGATATAAATGGCGAAATTCTCCTGATTAGTCAGTTTACACTCCACGCGAGCATCAAAAAAGGCAATCGCCCATCCTACCTCAAAGCCTCAAAGCCTGAAATTGCTGTTCCTTTGTATGAAAAATTTATTACACAATTAACAATTGATACGGGGGAAAAACCGGCAACCGGCGAATTTGGCGCTTACATGAAAGTTTCGCTGATAAACGATGGCCCTGTAACTATCCTCATTGATACGAAAAACAAGGTGTAGTTTTTTTGAAAAATCTTTCATCTTATCAATCCGTACTAACGTTGCAACGAAGCATGAATTTTTTTTTGTGGGTGGGCAATCATAGCTTCTCACCCTTTTATCCAATTATTTCAATAATTAAAGAGATTACAATATACATCAATTCTCCAACCACCTTTTAAAATCTTGAACTTTTTCACGGCTTACTATCAAATCTTCGGATGTGCCTGAAAGAAGCTTAACTTGTAAACGACTATTTGAGAAGCTAACAATATCTGAAATTGATGAAAAGGAAACAATGAATTTACGGTTGATCCTAAAAAATCTGGCAGGATCTAATAAATCTTCCAGCTGATCAAGTGAATAGCTGATAGCATAGTCGCGCCCCAAATTGTTTTGAAGAAAAGTATATTTTTCCATGCTATAAAAACATTGCACATCATCAATTTTAAAAACTTTAATATGCTCGCCTACTTTAATTACAAATTTGTTTTTGTAATTTTTTGTGAGCGATTGCAGAATGTTATCAAATATTTGTGCAGGAATTTCTTTGGGCGTGGTGTTTTCTTTAAATTTATCAATTGCATTTTTCAATTCACCCTGATCAATTGGTTTTAATAAATAATCGATACTGTTTACTTTGAAGGCTTTAAGGGCGTATTCATCATAAGCCGTGGTGAAAATCACTGGTGTTTTCACGATGGTTTGTTCGAATATTTCAAAGCTTAAACCATCGGCCAGTTGAATATCCATGAAAATTAAATCGGGCGATGGATTTGCATTTAACCATTTAACCGCATTTTTAACCGACTGAATGATGTCCAGGATTTCCATGGATTGATCATAATTCTTGATTAATCCAGATAGTCTTTCGGCTGCTACTTTTTCATCTTCAATAATTAAGCAATTCATATTTTTTCGGATTCAATAATTGGCAATTTTACAATAAATTCACTATCCGATTTAATTATTTCTATTGGAGTATCAGAAAGATATGCATATCTTTTTTTAAGGTTCTCAAGTCCCTGTGGTTTTTTGTCTGAAGCAATTGTGGTTTTTGTTTGCATATTATTTTTCAAGATTACAAAACCATCTTCAATACCAATTTCAATTTTCAATGGCATATCATCTGATATTATGTTGTGCTTGATGGTATTTTCCACCAACATTTGCAAACCTAAAGGAACAACATGTATAGTACTATTTGCAGGTAAAACCGAATTGAAAATAAGGGCTTCTCCAAACCTCATTTTCGAAAGAAAAATATAATCCTCTATAAATTTCATTTCATCATGTATTGAAGCCAACTCTTTATCGCTTTGCTCCAATACATATCTGTAAATATCCGATAGCTTTTTTATAAAATCAGTGGCCAAGTCGGGTTTTTGTTCTACCACTCCGCTCAGCGTATTTAAACTGTTAAAAAGAAAATGTGGATTCACTTGATTCTTCAATGCCTCATATTCAGCCAGCAGGTTCTCCCTTTTTAATTCTTCATTTTTTTCAATGGACTTTATCCAATATTTTGTAAGATCTGTTGAATAAAAAATAGAAATAACAATCATGTCCATCGAAAATATCATTAAAGCTTTTATTATCACATCCAAAACAATATCTTCCCCAGTCACATCCCACCAGAAACGGTCGTAAATATAGGGTATTAGCGGACAAATTATTAATCCGAAAACTATGTACATCAGCAAGCTAATTATATTTGCCTTTTTTGGGTTTTTTGTCCAATCAAGTTTCTTTCTGGTGTAATATCTAATTAAGCTATGTCCCCACCAAAAAGCAAAACCAAGTGCCATTCCAAAAGAAGCATATTTTATATAAAAATGGAATGATGAAAAGAGATAGGTGCCATGAAATAACATGCCTATAATGGTGGAAGATCCAATTATAAATATAATCGCTATTATGCTATGAAGATATGCTTTTCTTTTTTTGATATTGGTGTTTTTCATGATGTCTAAATTAATTGAAATTTTTTTAATACTAAAAAGATAAGTTTTAAATACTCCTGACAAAATTCAGAATCCTGTTAGGAGAGTTTGTCATAGTTTATTTTGATTTGTGCAGGGTTTAATTTTTTCTCTAATCAGTATTGAATCCGGTATAAAAAGCCACCGCCTGTCCCGATTTTTCGGGAGATGCACGGATAATATTTTTTAACACACAGATAATCTGAGATGTAAATTGAATAAATATGGTTCTTCGTACCTTTTTAGACTGGTCTCATTATTCGTCTTTTACCAATCTAAAACTGATACCCGATCCCTTGTTTCCTGGAGGAGTACCTCCTCCACGGCAGGCCGACCGGCACCTATGGGCAGCATCATAAAAACCACCTCCGCGATCAACTTTTTTAGTACCGGTTTCTGGTCCTTTTGGATTTGTGGTGTCAGAAACATCGTACCCGCCATACCAATCATTGATCCATTCCCAAATATTACCATGCATATCATATAAACCAAATGCATTTGGCGAAAAACTACCAACCGGTAGTAGTTCCTTTCTATCTTCACTTTTATCACAGTTGTTATATGGTTTTCTGCCATTAAAATTACCTTGTTCAGATGTTAAGCAATCTCCTGTATTAAAGGGTGTAGTTGTATTTGCCCGGGCAGCATATTCAAATTCTGCTTCGGTTGGTAGTCTGCAACCCATCCATTCGGCAAATTCATTGGCATCGTACCAACTTACTTGTGAGACTGGAAGATCTCCCCGTTCAAGTCCCCAAGGTTTAGTTCTTCCTGTGGCTTTACAAAACAAATCATATTGCTCATAGCTTACGCAATATTTACTCATTTTAAAAGCACTTAGAGTGACTTCGTGTTGAATCTCATCGTCAATCCTTTCTTTTTCATTACCAGGGCTGCCCATTTTAAATGTTCCTGCAGGAATATCCACAAATTCAATAAGGGGTTTATTTACCGTAGAATTTTTGGTATCTGTAACATTTTCATCCCGAGAGCTTTCGGGATTTATTCTTTTTATATCCAAAGTTTTTGTAATCTGAATATCAGGAGTATTATTATAAATTTCCTGCAATTCTGAAAGGTTATCAGCATCAAGCGATTTCATTAATTCACTTATTCTATTTAGCATTTCTATATGTTCTGAAGTTAGTTGATTATTGTTTTTAGTGGCATAATCCAGTACTGGTGCATATTGATAAATCGTATATTCGGTTCCCAATATGAATATTAAATCTGTATTTAATATCGCTAATATAGAAGCCTTTCCGCTATATTTCCCGGGTAAACCATATAGGTCAGTGTCTATTTCCTTCTGTTGCATTTGTAGCCAGACATCGTTGCTAAAATCAAATTTATCTCTGCTAAAATCTACCATATCCATACTGGGATCCACAAGCATCCAGCGGTTTTCATTTTTATTCCATACTTCACAGATTGCATGACTTATATGAAAATCAGG
>Ga0307990_1000774_pt1 | contig 27526 bp, 15 predicted proteins | sample EllFjometagen129_FD_203168 | JGI IMG/M metagenome (GOLD analysis project Ga0307990, IMG submission 203168) | Marine microbial communities from Ellis Fjord, Antarctic Ocean - #129 | ecosystem: Environmental > Aquatic > Marine > Unclassified | place: Southern Ocean | collected 2014-10-08
GTACTTTCCTGACCATCCGCCTGGAACAATCGCATCTTGCCACCCCACAGGGCAGATTGCCCCAAACCGCTCTTTTCATTATTGAAAAAACGATAGCTCACAGGAATACCCACATTTTCGTTGTTGAGTTTTTCTGCATCCCAGGGCAACAAAGCCGAGTCAAACGTCCAGACCTTTTGAATCGGCACCTTGGGGGCCTTTAGGAAGAGCAGTTGTTTGGTCTCTTCATGGGCAATACCCTGCTCAAATGCCTCGCCATAATCCAATTGGATTTGGGCCAGATCAAAATCTTCACCAGAGAAGTTGCGCAGCACCACATAACTCTTCAAATTCACAGTGGTCTCGTCTTCGTCAGCCACGGCCTTGTACGTAATCAACCGATCAATATTGCGTAGTAGATAACTGATACGAACGCGTTCGGCGTAGTCACCATCACTGGCAATTTCCCAAACAAGCGCCCCTTCATTGGGCGGATAACTCACGTTGAGAAGTTTGACCTTACCCGGATGGTCCAGGATCGCCAAACGAATGGAATCGGCATCAATACTCACTGCCTTCCAGGAAAAGTCCACCTTGTTAAGGCCTTTCTGAAGGGTGAGCACACGTTCTTCTTCAATCAGCGTAATGGCAGGATTGTCCAGACGAATGATTGTGGCTTGACGCTCGGGTAAAGCCACCAGTTTGATTCGGGCCAGGGCTGGTGTGGCCAGAAGACACAGAACCAGGAGGATTAGAATCGCTTTTGTTAGTTTCATGGCGTTCTCCATTTTTAATTTTTGATTGCTGATTTTTGATTGTTGATGCCGTGATACGTGGTCACGGTATAGGTTTCTTGTCTCTGTTCTTTTGGGGCAAGAGTCAGTGTAAACTTGGCATTTCGTAAATCATATTTTTCATAGACCATGGTGTCACTGTATTGATCCATGGTCCACTTATTCGTGCTCAGAGCCCGTGTGATCTCAACCTTGACTGGTACAGGCCGTGTGTTGGTTGCTTTAATGTGCCATTGATTAGTTTTGTTCCAGCCGATGAGGTTGCCATTGGGATCAAACGTGTGATCCGTGGTCTTAACGGCCATCAATAGCGGCTCCACCTTCACATAGCGAGCTGCCCCCATATTGAGTATCACATCGTCGTTGACTGGAATATACTTGAATTCCGAATCGCCCACAAAAGTCAGGCCGCCCGTGTTTGCCTGGCCAAAGAGCTTGATATTGCCCTGTGGCATGGGCATGTCTCCCAACTTGTGTTCTGTGTCATTGGCAAAACTTACAAATCGAATGGCATGCTCACCCCAGCGACTCTCATCGTACTTATACAGACTTTCCACAGGCACATCATTTACCTCAAACGACAGGAGGCGTTTGCCCCACTGGTCGTCAAGATCTTCTTTGCCTTCAATCGTGTAGAGGACATATTCACTCAAACGCTTTTTAATGACCTCTTTGGGTTCGCTTCTTTCTCTGCGATTCAGCGAACTCACGTCATTCCAACTGTAAGTGACAACGGTATTGCGATCCCATCCATGAAACTTTACTGTTGACGGGTCTGGCTTTCCGTTCTTTTTCCGAACAACAGGCCTTTTCTGTACGGGGCGATCATGCGCCCACGCTTGATCTGCCAACTCAGAAACTGGCTTCAGCATCTGAACGTCACCTAATATCAGTCGCACTTGCGTATCTGTAAAGCCCTCACCACTGTGATTGTCCACACGCACATAGGACTTCAGGTCCATGCTCGTTTCATCCTGAGACAAAGTCCCCATATACACAGATCGCCAGGTCAAACCGCTGGTAAAGTAGGTCAGCTCAAAGGGCACCTGGCCATCCACTTCGGATCGGATGAGCCATCGCCCAATGTCTTTAAGCCCAGCTGGATACACGAGCTGCTCCACCGTGACCTTGTCCTGATTCAGCTTGGGCTGCAGATCCAGACTTGTAGGGTCAATCTTCGTATTGGCCCACATGAACTGCAGCCAATTCCAGCCCCGTTTTAAGGTGAGCTTTCGTTGTTCGCGTACCAGAGTCAAATCTTCTTCATTATAGATTATGACCTGCACATGTTCCCGCCTGGGCAAGGTGACCAATTCAATGGCACTGGCTGGTGCAAAGGGTGTCTTGGCAAAAGGATCAAAGGTTGGCTGAGGATCCGAGGGCTTGCTTGCCCGAGACATGTCCGTGGCAAGCATCTCAGTTTTCTCTAAATGGGGTGCCAAAATCGGCTTCTCCGGCTTCAAGCTCTGGACCATCTCACCGCCCTGCTTGAAACTACTACCTGGCCGATTCATCATAACCACGCTGCCCAACCCAGCAAAAATAAGGCAGGCAGCCAGACTCAACCACCACCAATTTACAAGTTTAACCGGGGTTGATTGACAACTGGCCTGGGTCTCCTGAATCAGGGCTTCACTCAAAATGGGATCATCCTGCAACACGTCCAGTTGAGAAAAGGTCTGCTGAATCCGTGTTTTCAGTAGTGAGCAGGCCTCACATTGCATCACATGATCAGCAATAGCCTTGGCTTCAACCGGATCAATCAGGTCAAAAAGCCATTGAATGAGTTGTTCTTCTGTGATGTGCGATTTCATGAGTCACTCGGATTAGGGAGTTTTACAGCCAGGGCTTTTAGCGCCCGAAACATTTGTGTCTTAACAGTACCCACAGAGCAGCCCAACGCCTCGGCCACCTGGGTATAACTAAGTTTTTGATAGTACGCCAACACCAGAGTTGTACGTTGCCGATCAGGCAAAGAAGCCACTGCATGTCTTACCTGACGGACCTGTTCGTCCTGGATTAGCTCGTTTTCAGGGCTGATAGAGGCATCCACTGCGGTATCCAGAGGAGACGGCATGTCCGAATTGGCTAGTTTACTATCCAAAAACACGGCCCTCTCCCTCTTTTGACGCCTGAATCCATCCATGGCCACATTCGTAGCCACCCGAAACAGCCACGGCTTGAACGTATTGCCTTTAATGGTATGAGCTTTTTCATGCACACGTCGAAATGTCTCCTGAAAACAATCATCGGCATCTTCAACACTGCGACACACCCGCCTGAGATACCCCAAGACAGACGGGCCATGCAGTCGAATCAGGCCATCAAAAGCCGTCCGATCCCCTCTCACATAACTGTCTATCAAGTCTCGATCCGTAAGTTGCATTGAGTCTTCCACTGTAATTACTCTCTATTACGAGAGTATCGGCATACTGGTTGACAAAAAAAAAGCCGGACCTCTGAGAATTGTTCCAGAGGCCCGGCTTTTGGCATAATTCATATTAGTCACGTCATGGGGCATTTTCAACGCTGCAGACAAAAAGGGTATCATAAGGTTCCAGTTGGGTCTGGGCAGACGGCATGATTTCCTTGCGCCCATCCGCACGTTGGATGGCCACTGCCAGAAGGCCGTGGGCCTGTTTCAGCATGTCCTCAATACTCACCTGGACATCCCGCGTGTTTTGAACCTGCTGAATCATGAGTTGGCCCATCTCCGAGACAGGCTCTTGAATGTTCGATTTGGACTTAAAATCACCCAGGATCATACGGGCAATCTGAGACCCGCCCAGCTTGAGTGGTGACACGACCATATTGGCCCCCAGGTACTCTTCATAGACACATCACCAGACTATAATATTAATTAATATAGCCTTGATATCGTCCAATAGACCCTGTCGGTTTACCCGTTGCTGACCAGGGCTTAAGCCCCGGCCTCCTGATACATGTTGTTTGACCGATATCAGAAGCACTCTTGCCCAAACAGAGCAGACTTTGAATATTGGGTTTATTTCAGAATTCGGTCCCCGAAGATAATGACATCGTCGAGATTCCACCCCGGATAGGTCACCGAATCATCGGTGGGCCCAAGACCCCATCGGAAATACAGAGTGGCCTGATCCCTGGCCACGGCATCGGGCACCTGGTAGACCCTATGCTGCCACGTCTGATCCGAGATATGCGCCTGATCCGTAGTCCAAAGCTCGGTCCATAACGCACCATCATTGGACACCTCAATCGTGGCCCGATCATAGGGCGTTTCAATGCCAAGCCATCGCTGGAAACTCAAGGTCACGTTCTCATACCCGGAACAATTGATGGGGCCTGTCCTGGCATACAAAGGGGCCGGCAGACTATTGGCATAGTCACCTTCCAAGGCAAATCCGATGACTGAGGTGCCCGTAAAGGCAAACACCGGGTCACCACCCCAGGACCCCAGGCCCAAAGGCGTACCCCAGGACCAACCGGAATCGAGCTGCCAGTTTGGATTGGCGTCCATAGAGCAAAGGTACAAAACCCCCTCCATCTGCACGGTCACACTAAATGTCCGGCTTATCTGTTGAATACCATCAGTGATACTGACCTGGAGCTTGAAGGTCTGGAAGGCCTGATCCATGGTCGGTTTCCACACAACAGTAAGAGCATTGGCATCATAGATTGCCCCTTGAGGCAGATTACCCACTGAAAACCACACAGACTGGGAATCAGCGATTGTCTCACCCAATGAGATCAGCAGCGTGTCCCCCACATTGAGAATTCTGGGAACATCAATAGCAGCCCAAGTCAGGGCCTCTGTCAACGACCCCGATCCCTGGAGGTCATGACGCACCATGGCCCAGTCCATCAAAGCCGGCTCATAAGGGACATCCATATCAATCACATAAAAGCGGTAATCATAACTCGGCACAATGAATTCCAGATCGCCATCCTGATCCAGATCATTGAGGGCTGGTGTACACCAGTAGTCACTTGCCACGCTGAGCAGGGGAAATCCTGGAGTCACAGACCCATCAGCCTCCCACGCCATATAGGGAAGCCCCCCAGCTCCGGCAATAAGTTCCTTTTGCCCATCATGGTCAATATCTGCGATCAGGGGTTCGCACTCATCAGCATCACCCATCAGGTATTTGGGGAAGCCCTGGTCACTCAGTAGGCTGCCCGTGTGATCAAAGGCATACAACAGGCTGTATGTATACGCATCATCCGTCACACAGGTGCTCACAAAAACTTCTTGGGTACCGTTGCTGTCCAGGTCACCCACACTCATCGCGCCCCCGCTATCCACAATCGGGCCAAAGGGCGTGGACCAGAGTTTTGTGCCATCCAAAGAAACAGCGTCAACACTATCTTTGGTACAAAACACAACGTCACCCTGTCCGTTTCCATTCATATCAACCGTAACCACGCCCTTGGCGCTACCGCCCCGCCACCGCTTGACCATTTGGCCATTGTGATTCAGAATGTATGTATAGATGTTCGACATGCCCGGGCCATACCCGCACAAGGCGATTTCCACATCCCCATCCTGATCCAGATCAGCCACAGCCATGGGGCCTCCGACAACATACCGTCGCTGCCACAGGAAGGTACCGTCGCCCTGGATGGCATACAGGCCATCTGAGGTGGATTCTGTACCGTCCAAGCCCACCAGAATTTCCTTATCGCCATCTCCGTCCAGATCCACCAGGACTGGAGAAACTGAAATCGAATAGTACTGACTCAGCGACAGAGGCCACAACCCATCCACGGGTTCTCCACTCTCCACATGCCAGGCAAAGACCATGGCGTCATAATAGCACACGGCCACAATTTCGTTATCACCATCACCATCAATATCACCCACACGACATACGGGCGGATCGTACGTATCCAGAGACACTGGCCAGCCGGGCAGGCTAAGGCCATGCTCATTCCAGAGGTTGACATTGTAAATCGGCCACCAGTCGCTGGTGTCATAGTTCAATGATGCCTGAAGGATCTCATTATGGCCGTCGCCTGAGATGTCCTCGCACAGAGGGCTGTAATAATAAATCTCGTCTATGTAATTCCCAGACGTGACAAGCCTAGGCCAATAGATCTGGTGCGTCAACTGCCCGATGCCAAAGATAGAGCGATCCTCGTGCATGTGTCCATTAGACACCACGGTCAGACGCATCTCATACACACCCTTGGGCAGCATGTCCCTAGGCAACGTCACCTGCTCATTCGGATCCAAACCACCCTCACCCTGCGCCATAGTAGTCCAGATAGAATCACCGTAGGGACGCACAGACAAATCATAGGATTGGCCGTGAACCAGCAAAGTCACCACCATCGAGTTTTGTGCTTCAGGCAGAATTTGCCGCGGTAGCGGCGTGACTATCTGGCCAAGAGGATGCACTTGATCAACCGCCAGCAAGGCACGGTAGGCATTCACACGCCCCATGCCAATATACCCTTGGTTCGGATCAACTTGATCGTAAAACACGGGATCAGACGTGCTTTCCAGGATGGCACGCACCTCCACGGCCGTCAGATCCGGACGATGCGACCACACAAGGGCTGCCACAGCAGCCACATAGGGTGCGGAAAACGACGTGCCTGCCGTGGCAATATATTGACTGTCCACATCCGTGGTCATAATATCCGTACCCGGTGCAGCCATGTCCACCCATGGACCGTACGTGCTGTGCCCCGTCTTCATATCTTCACCATCCGTCGATGACACAGCCATGACATGGGGATACGCCGCAGGATAGTGAGGAGTCCCCGTGTCGGAATTACCTGAACTGGCCACCAACAGCAGCCCATGCTCTACCGCATACTCCACCGCCTGCATGAGAACCAAATCATCATCCCAATCCGTGGCACTGCCCCCAAAACTCATATTCACAACCTGCGCGCCGTTGTCTGCGGCATATTTCAAAGCTGCTGCAATCTCTGAAGAGGTGTAGTTCATGCTCAATCGCAGTACCATCATGCTACACTGCCAATTGACACCTGTCACACCCAGGCCATTGTTACCCACAGCACCGATAACCCCGGCCACCATGGTCTCATGGCCAGACATGTCGTCTGAGAACTGATCCGGCGTCACATCTGGGCTAGCATGCTCGAAATTCCACCCGTACACATCGTCAACATATCCATTTTGATCATCGTCTTTGCGATTATTGGGAATCTCTCTTGGATTCTTCCAGATATTGGCCTTGAGGTCGGGATGGTCGATATCTACACCCGAGCCCAGGATCGCAATCACCACATCACGGCTGCCTGTGGAGATCTCCCATGCCTGATTCATCTCGATCAACTGGTGTGCATATTGATCCGGAAAATCGGGATCATTCGGCTGCTGACAGGGATGATACTGATAATTAGGCTGAGCCCAGGCTACAGCCGGATCTTTCTTGAATGTCTCACAGGCAGACAGCACGTCTTGGTCAGTTTTCACCACAGACACTCTGGATGAACGATCCGCCTGACCACGCCAGGTCACCACCACCTGACCGGCCACAAAAGCCCTCTCCCCAGATGCTGCTGCTATAATTTTCGGACTTAACACACAAACCACGGCGCATATCATAACCAGGAACTTCGCAGGAAAACTGCTGACTCTTGTCATAAAAACTCTCCAAAAACTGAAAATGACCGATCCTTTTCATCATTTCAAATATGGCGAATTGTCTCTCCCCGGAGAATTTGCACATAATTTAAGTAGCGGTATTGTACCAGAAATGCCCCTTGAGGGTCACTCAAAAACACATTTTCAGCTTTTTAATGGACCATGGAAATGCAGAAAAGAACCATGGGTTGAACCTCCCCACGGGCCAATCATATCCCCTGAACCAGCACAGAATCATTGCGATGGGCCGGTCGGGCCTTGCCATAGACCTTGGGACTAGGCGCTTTGGGCATCTCGGAACTGTCCTTTTTCGAGTCAACCGTATAGATGTTATCCTGCTCCACACCGCAGGTCGCGCGCGTCTCAAAGGCCACATGCAAGTCCAGGAATAACACATGCTGCCCCTGGCGTTGATGGGCATCGGAGTTGCCATTGCTTGCTGCTTCTGCCCCACCGTTAATATATGTATCCCAACCCAAATTGGGATCAGTCACACGTTTAGGATCCATCCAGGGATTACGGTCTGCCAGGATGGCCATCTCAGGGCCACGCATGGCTGACAAGGCATAATTTTGAAATGGCATGTGATAGGCATAACTACAGTGCTGCCATAATACATCTCCCATCAAACCCGTTTATCTCATTTCAGAGCACATTCAGACTCACGCTGAAGTCATCACACCCTGAATACTGTCAAGGCCTATCCACAATGCAACACGCTATCATACCTTTTAGACGCTGTCAACCACATGCAATTTAAACTGTAATTACATTTTTTGTGGAGCTTCTCGTCATCACCCGCTGTCTCTATTGTTATGCCCCCCATAACCCTTGAAGGAGAGACCAGTGGCTTGTCACGGAAAGACACTGAGGAGCGCAGAAAAGTTCAAGCTTTGCTCGAATGGGATTCTTGAACCACTAATTCTCACTAACCTCCACTAATCGGCTAACGCCTGGCATTTGCCGTTCCGGCAAGTTGGGTATGATTACCACTAGCTCACAAGAACACAAAGTAAACAGAAAATGTTGCGGGCACATTCGAACCACAAATAACTGTTCTCCTGGCACGCATTTCGCACCTCACACGTTAACCGTCAGACTTCAGCATGCCAGCACACAAACCAACCGAACTCCCTAACAGCCCTGCTAATTTTTTAGCAGAACCTCTCTACTGCCAAGAGGTGTCCCACCCCTACAGTCGATCAACACCCATGAACCTAAAAACGGCAAAAACACCTATCGACATCGGCTCACATATTTTCAAGTCAATGTATTCTACTCCTACGCCTAAGCTTCCAACATTTCTGCCTTTGCGTACGATTCTAATCGACTGCTATCAACCGGGACAGTCATGCGTTGCGCTTGACAATTACAGGGTCACCATTCCCAGCAAAGGCACAGAAAGGATGCTCGCGGGAACAGGCCAATGACATAAAATCAAGGTATTACCAACATCATGATGTCGTTTTTAACTGCTTTATATAGCAATATAATCACAAAGAAAAGCACATAAAAGCAGCTCTAAAAAGCTAAGCTCGTCCCCCTAAACATCTTACAAGCTGTTTACTTCAATCGAAACGCAAAGCTATCAATTTTATCAGACCTCTAAATTGTCAACACTACCAAGGCCGAGCTCTCCGACTCGGCCTTGGTGGGTCGGTAAAAATCAACCTATTCTGCGAGGAGTTGTTTAATCCAGGCTTCGAGATTCTCTGGAGTGGGGGAAATGCGTACGTTGCCTGTCTTGTCGATTAGAAACAGGGCGGCTGATTCCTTGGCATCGTAGAGGGCAGACATGGCCCCGCAATTCTGATGCTCCTTCTTGAGCAGATGCTTCACGGCTTCAACCTTTTCATCTAAACCAAAGCGGAATTGAATCCGGTTGTCTTGCACAAATTGAACCACGTAAGATTCAGTGATGTCTGCAGCCCAGTTAAAATGCAGGGGATGATGCACAGCAATCATCTCCAAGCCCTGGGCATGATACGTTTCATACAGCCTATTCATCACATCGAGCTTTTGCGAATAGCCTGTCACTGAAACGCCTGTTTGGATCAATACGACCCGTCCTTCAAGCTGGGCCATGGAAACCGGATCGCTATTGATCCATGTCTCGACACAAAGCTCAGGGGCCTTTTTACCGAGAAGACCCCAGCCCTGGGGAAATATCTGAATATTACAGTCATTGACATCTGGAAGGACCGTTTCGGAAAAGTGGCCATACCCAGGAACCTGACCTTGAATCACAACCCAGTCACCTTTGGGTAATCCTCTCAACGAGAATTGCCCTTGACTGTTGGTCATGTCCTGAAACGTCTTTGTGTCAACACGTGTTTCAATCCGTATCCCCGCCTTAGGATATCCTTCTTCATCAAGTATTGTACCACTCACAGAACCTGTCCAGTCTGTAGTTCCCGAAAGATTGCCCACTCCATGAAGAATAACATCACCTACATCATAATCCTGCCCTGGAGCCAGTGGCTCAATGTTTACGTTTACCCCGAGACTACTTAACCCTTGTCCCTCTTCCAGACTGAGAGGCACTGCATAGGGAATGTCCTCCCAGGCAAAACACCCATTCACATCAACCTGAGGATCAAAAGGCAACTGTTGGCCATAGCCTTCCGTGCGAGCAAAGAGCGACATGGTCACATCTGTCACAGGATGGCCCACTGTGTCTACAAAACGCCCACTCAAAGAAGCCAAAAGCTCAACAATAACGACCCATTCATCATTAATATCTCCCTTTCTTAAAAAGAAGTGATTGCCTTGCTTCCTGCTCTCATCATAGGTCGATATAAAGTGGGGTCTCTGGGGCGTACCCGTGGGCTCGGGCATCTCGAAAAACCCGTTGGGATCTGTGGGCTCAAGCTCTACATAGTGACGTACAAAACCTTCAACAGGATTGCCCTCTGCATCAATGAGTCGCCCCTTTATCATTGGCCTGGTGGGAATGGTGATATGAATATCATCCATGGGCAATTCAACTGATACAGCCAGAGGTTCCTTGAACAGGTACACATTGCCATTCTTCCAACCCTCGGTCTTAAGTTGATAGTCACCAGGATACAGATTTAACTGACAACGCCCAGCTTGATTTGTGCGACCACTTCCCACAGTGGTACTGACATCGTCCCCCAGACAAGCATATACTTTCGTATCAGCCGCTGGATCACCACCCAGGCTGTCGTTCACAAAAATGGTCACAGGAACCGTCTCTTGAACGGTGAACACCAGTTCTGGTATCGGTTGCAATGGATCAATGTCTATGGTCGCATCCGCACAGAGTTCTTTGCCTTTAAAATCTGAAATACTGATACGATGCTTTCCTGTGGGCAGGCCTTCTATCACAAAATGCCCAGACGTATCAACCTTTACGAACCGTTCCACAGACTTAATGGACAGAACAGCACCCTCTGTAAACAGACTACCATCCCCGGTCACGATGCGTCCTATGACTGCAGTCCCCGGTACCAGGGTAATTTCAACCTCTCGATCACCAGCCTTTATGGCGTAAAGCGACTGGTCAGCAACATATTCCCCGGTTTTGAAACTTGCAAACCCTTGAGCATGAACTCGCAACTGAACTCGGCTGGGTTGGGGTAACCGATCAATCACAAAAACACCCTGCTCATCGGTGTAAACGGCCATTTCGTTCATAGCCCATAGAAGCATCTGTCGATCCTTTTCCTGTTCATTGGGGATCTGAACTGACGCTTCGATCTGGGCTCCAGCCACAGGATCACCCGCAGAATCCACGACCGTGCCCATCACCCTTTCAGAGGGGTACAAAGTCACACTTTGATCGTCACCTGTCCCAGAAAACACCTGATGCGACCACACGCCATAATCAGGATGATCAAAATAGAGAAACACACCCATATGACCAGGGTAATCAGAAGGAGTAACCTTCAGAATAAACCGGCCCTGCTGATCAGTCACCGCCTCCTCGCTTATCACTCGAAATTGCATTTCGCCACTCACGCTATGCCCCCAGACCTTTACGACAGCCAATGAAAGACCAGATTCATCATGAACCAGTCCCTGATACGTGGTGGTTTGGGAAACCTCCGGGTTTGACTGTAACAGCGTCAAAGCAGACTCGCCAACCGTGCCCTCAGCCTCTTTATTTTCTCTCAACTCAATGGCATCAATGGTCGCAGTAAACGGATTCTCATCAATGGATCCCTGCCATTGATCCGCAAGTCTCTGCAAAGCAGGGAGCACGGATGCATCACCTATTTCCGCAAGAAACTCTGCAATCTCGATTTGCGTAGGTTCCTGAGCGGTTTGCAGTAGAGTCAGCAAGCCGGGCAGGTCTTTCTGCACGTAAAGGCTTTGTGCCAGGGCGAGTTCGTTGGTCAGCGTTTTCTCAGGCTGATCTTCCTCTGAGGGAATTGGTTCAACGGTCTTAACAATATTGGGCTGTGGCTCAGGCGCACTATCCCCACCCTGGAGATGACGTGCCAGAAACAGACAACCTACAATAAACACGGCGGCGACCGCTATTTTTGTGATGGGACTTCTCATAATCTTTCTCCATAGACTGAGACTATGGACCGTTTGCTTGGTGGCATTATCAATGGTGTCGTAGACCCTGTGGTCCAAACGGCTCGGTGCCTCAGTTCGCATTGTTTTAAAGAGTTTTTCTAATTCAGTCGGTCTCATTTTATGGCTTCCATTAAAGACCGAAGTTTCTCCAGGCCGTAACGGTAACGACCCTGGACAGTATTGATTGACACTCCCTGTGACTTAGCGATCGCCTTAAATTTCAAGTCACCGAAGTATCGCAATACCAGCACTTCACGTTGTTCATAGGGCAATTGCTCCAGAGCAACAGCCAGATGCTGCTGCGCTTCGTTCAAGACCACTGCCCTTTCAGGCCCTTCCTGCCAGCAGCCCTTGGATTGTTCAGGCACAACCACAACCTTGCCCTTACGGAGGATGTCCCGGCAGGTATTGGCCACGGCAGTCAACAGATAGCCACGCAGGTTGCCACGAATGCGAATTTTGTGCTGCGAAGCCAACATCTTAACAAATACCTCGTGCACAGCATCCTCAGCCCCGGCGGATTCCCGCAGCAGGGCCATGGCCAGGGTCATCAGATCGTGGCGAAACAGGTCGTACATCCCTCGCAGGGACTCAACATCCCCTTGATTAAACCGCCTGACCAGGTTTTTCGTCTCGTGCATACACAATGACCCAATAACCAACAATCACCCATAAGACTGGATGAACCGGGCGTTTAGTATACTGAAAATGGGTAATTCTGACATAAATGATTTGTATTGATTGATCCAGATAAAACAAGTAACCTAATATCATGCTTGGTGAGTCTGAAATGAGAATGCTTATACAAGATGCGGGCAAGAAAATGATGCTTTTTCTCCCTCATGCTGTTCGCCAAATGACCAGACCCGATCGTATGGTTGAATCTGTGGAAGTTAGAATGGTCATTGAGAATGGCCAAATCATTGAGGATTACCCGGAAGACGCTCGAGGCCATAGCAGCTTGATCTTGGGACGTGGTCACCAGAATAGACCATTGCACGTGGTTTGTGCTCCCAAAGACGAATATTTGGCAATTATCACAGCCTATCTCCCGGACCCTCAGGAATGGAGTTCGGATTTCAAAGAAAGGGTTCAACGATGAAGTGTATTCATTGTCAAGGAGAAATGAAACGAGGTTCGGCCCCACTCCACATTGATCGCAAAGACTGTCACGTGACTCTGGACAACGTACCTGCCTGGATTTGTGAACAATGTGGAGAACCGCTTTTTGACGAAAAAGAAGTTGGGATGGTTCAGGATATTATTAAATCCCTGGATGAGAAATGTCGAGCCTTCAATTTGTCTGCATAAAAAGAATACGCAATGATTCAGGCAGACTGTGCCAACCGGAAACATCCCTGCATTGGGCTTCTCTCTCAGTGCAAGGCTGCCATTCAATAGTCTGCCCCGAGTGCTGATGTCATCTATCCGGGCCAAGAAAGCTACCCCATCAAAGACACGATTTGGACATTGCCCATAACACAGATCGATCAATTGTTTATGTAGAGAATTGCAGGCCTTGACCAGAGCACCAGATGTCTACAAGTGAGGGTGCCTTACTCCGCCTCACCAGCCCATATTAGTCAATGGTAATATTCAACTCCACAGGATCATCTGTTAACAGTGTCACATCCTGATCCTTCAATATCTGATGAAACTTCGACACGGTAAGGGTAACCAAACCGATGTGAATGTCTGAAAGATCGTAGTATCCATTTTCTTGAATGTGCTGTGCAAGCCCAGGTCGACAGCATCATATCCGGTGACACTCACCTGCTGTCAATGGGAAAGTTCAGAGGCATCCCGATAATGAGACCCGCTGACTATCTGGCGACCCTCTAAAACCATGTCGAGCTACAGAGAACCGCACGCATCTTACAGACAAACAGATCTCCAGCTGCCACAGTACGTACAGCAAAGGCAACGGGCATGCTAAGAAGGTAACGTGTTTCTGTCGCAAAGCTGGCGGGCAGATCGGTGACCACCTCCAGTTTTATTTTAAGAGGCTGGCAAATCAAAATCGGGACAGGGCTCCAAGAGAGTAAAATCGAGATCCTCGAAAAAGCGGTCCAGGTCGTAATTACACACAGCGTGTCGACCATTCACCGAATTCCTATGCCCATTTATAGGTTTTTTTATTGGAAATACCATTTCTCTTGCTTTCTTTTTGACAAATTTACGATTGAATCGTAAATTTACTATATGATTACAAGAACATTAGGTCAATATTTAATAAGAGACGCTCAGTACTATCCAGTCCTTACACTGACGGGGCCACGACAGTCCGGAAAAACAACCTTAGTACGATCAATTTTCCCAGATTACACTTATGTTTCACTTGAAGAGACCGATAACCGTCTTTTGGCTATTGATGACCCAAGAGGCTTCCTGGATCGCTTCAAAAGCCCTGTTATTATCGATGAAGCACAACGAGCCCCAGATCTTTTTTCCTATATACAAACTGCGGTAGACATGTCTGATGCCCCTGGGCAATATATACTGACTGGCTCACAAAATTTTCTATTAATGGAGAAAGTCTCGCAAACACTTGCTGGACGTTGTGGGATTCTTCATCTAATGCCCTTTGAACGAACCGAACTTGAAAAAAAAAGCCAGGTTGCCCCTCAATCACCCCAGTCTATTTTTACCAACAAAACCACAGACTTCGACCTATTGGAAACCATACACAAGGGTTTTTATCCTCGTATCCATAACAAAGCAATCCCCCCTGAAGTCTGGCTACCTGATTATGTCCAAACCTATTTACAGCGTGACGTAAGAGCATTGGTCAACGTCGGTGACATTGAACGGTTTGAACGGTTCCTGATCCTTGTAGCAGGGCGGACCGGCCAACTTCTCAATTATTCAGCATTAGCCAATGACCTGGGTATTTCGGTTGATACAGCCAAACGATGGATTTCTGTACTCAAGACAAGCTTCCTGGTATTCTTACTAAAACCACATCATCGCAATTTCAACAAACGCATTATCAAGAGCCCCAAGATCTACTTCTATGATACAGGCCTCGTATGTCATCTATTAGGAATCCGCACGATCGATCAATTGCAAACGCATCCTTTGCGAGGTGCACTATTTGAAAATTTAATTGTTTCTGAGACTGCAAAAAAATACCACCATCACCGCCAACAGCTCCCGTTGTATTTTTGGCGAGATCAAACAGGTCACGAAATCGATCTTCTCATTGAGGACGGTACTGATCTCTATCCGGTTGAAATCAAAGCAGGCCAAACAGTTTCTTCAGGGATGTTTGATACACTTCACTGGTGGTGCCAACAAGCTAACCAACCCCTATCTACAGCAACCCTTGTTTACGGCGGCAATGATTTCTATACACATAATACTGTTGCAGTACGGCCCTGGTTCTCAGTATAAGATTGTCTGAGCTCCACGCATACTCCAACTTACTCCTAATCAACACCCACTTTTGAACTACTTTTACCGAGCCGTCCTATATATGGGCACCCACACATACGACGGCTCACCCTGATCATTAACTCCCTTGCCTGTGACCTGTTTTTCAAAATGGAATGTAAAGTAGGCATGAGCCATGGAGGTAAAAGCCTCCTCACGCAGAGGCATGGATTGCGATACAGGAAAATTGATTTTCGAATCAGACAGCCAGGTGTGAGAATAGGAAAATGAAAGACGTTTCTTCTCGTCCGGTCGAAGAACGCCGACTTCCTGGTCCTCATAGTACACATAAAGCCGCTCAGCCATTGTTTGGGAATCTCCGCACTCTCAATGTCATGTCGCAGCCAATGCACCGAAGCACGTGGAGTATCTTGCCGATTTCAGCCGTGACCTTTCCATTTTCAAGTTCAGAAATGAACCGCCTGCTCACACCACTGATATCACACAGATCAGCCTGGGTCATAGTGCGTGATTTTCGGATGGCGCGAATGTACTGGCCAATATCCAGCACAGACTGAAGACTAATTTCATTTTCTCTACTATTCATACTTTGTTCCCGTACAGTAACAATAGACAGCTTTTCGTGAATTGTCAAAAAATATATCCCGTACGGGAAACTACGAAAAGAGTCCGCTTCTGGCCCTGCGATAGCTGCTGTTTCAATCAACAAGTAGAGGAGACGCGCTCATTGATAACACTTTAGCACTACAAAACAAAAGTGTGGTTCACGATTTAAAAGGTCACCGTTCACGTCCACCAAGAAACCGGAGCCTCGCCATCCCTTGCGGGGGGGGACCGTTGTAAAGACTGGCTTATTCGATCGACCGTGAACCATGAATCGTGAACCACTTTAGCAAAGTGCTTCACTTGGCTAAAGTATTGCACGTTTGTCACCAATATAACACGGTCCAGGTGCGAAAGGGTCTAATTGGTGTGATAAATTCATAAAAAAAGGCCGAGCAGTTGGGCTCGGCCTTGGATAAATACCCACTAATGTCCAAAAGAGTCTGTTATTTTTCCAGGGCCTGCTGGACCGTCTGAAAAAGCTCATCCAAAGGGATATCCAGTTCCAACACGGTACCGTCGGGTGCGATGAGAATCGGGCTGTGGTAGCGATCTTCTTTCTCGTTGCGGCCCCAACGATAGTACCCGTTGGAAAAAGTCCTCCGATGAGCCTGGTCTATGACACCGAAAGTCCAGTTGAGCCCTTCCCAGGTCATCAGGTTCTTCAGCGGCCCAAACATGTTGGCGTGCGGCCATACCGAAGGCATCACACTCAAAACAGTCAATTCTCCACTGGTTCCATAGTCGGCCTGGAGTTGTTTCAGGATCTCACGTTTCCGGATTTCTTGATCAGGCACAATCCCCTCTGCCGGGATATCCAGGAGGAGACATCCTCCACGGAAATCACTCAGAGAACAGGAACGACCGTCCAGCCCTGTCATAGAAAACTCAGGCGCAATAAGACCGAGTCGCACAGGCAAAACGACAGGCACAGTTATAACGCCCAGATCAACAGGCACCGTGTAATAGTCATCATCACCCGCGTCAGGAATACTGAATGCATGCTCGAGACGTCCAACAAGAGCCCGGTCTCCCCAAAAGCCTCGGTTCGGATTGTCGAGGCGGATGACCAATTCATAGTAACCGGGCAAAACATCTTCAATGAGTAACTCGCCTGTGGCCTCAAGATTGACAATACAGGGTGCAGGCGTTCTCAGTGCCTGAACTCGCTTATAGATCCGCCCATACGCCCGCCCTTCGTCTGTTTGAAACCAGGCTTGACGCCATTGGCTCTGCTGAGCCCCATCCATAAGCAAATAATCCTCAGGCAAAGAGACCAAAGGCAGCTCTGTGGGAATTTCCTGGGCAGATCGAATCGACACAAGACACTTGGAAGTGTCAAGACCATGAGACGCTTCAGACAAGACAAGGCTTCCCACTGCGTTCCGTCCTCCGCCGCCCAGTTGAACCTCAGTGGTTTTTCCGGCGTTGACTTCAAGGGTTATTGTCCGATCCTGGGACCGCACTGTCATGGTACCCGGCTTGACCTTGGTAAAGGCGAATCGCCCCTCTGCATCCGTGCGCATTTGCTTGGGGTCTGAAACTCGTACGGCATCAGGATTCCTGAAGTCACTTGGCCGCCTGAGACTAACCGTCTGATTTGCAGCGGGCTGGTCTCCAGTCGACACCTGACCTTCCACCTGAGCCCAAGCCTCAAGCCGGATTTTCGAATCATTTAGAAACTGGGCTTCACTGACCTCTGCCATGCCCAGCTCGCTGACAACCACCACCTTGAATGCCTCGTTGGGAGCGGCAAAAGAGAAGTGTCCGTTCTCATCCAGAGACACCATGCGCCAGGATTCTCTTACATCTTCAATCACACCGTCACGTACAACATTGCCCCCCCGGGCTGTGGCAATGAGCATCTTAGCATCTTGCGATGGCGTCCCATCAGGATTCATGACCCACCCACTCAATTCTGTCCCCTTTGTCAGGGTGACATCCTTGAGAATCTCGGTCCCATCGTTGAAATAAACGTCTGTCTCTGTGGGCAGATAGCCTTCGGCCTCAAAACGAAGTGCCATGCCCCGATTTTGATAGCGGAATGTCATCTCATACTGGCCATTAGTAACGTGCCTGGTGTTGTCCTGCCACACGGTCCTTTCATCCGGGTTCCATTGAATGCCTTCGTCCAGAGTGAACTGAGAAATCGTCTCGCCAGTCTCGGCATTCAGCACACGACCCTTGAGCTTGCCCTGTGGGGTGAGCGTCACGGTCTGTACGTGTCCAGAGGCGGTCAACGCATAGTCGTCAAGTGATGCAAAGCCTTTCGCTTGAATATCATAAAGCACTTCATCCAAAGGCAGATCATAGAGGACCGCCCTACCTGCCTTGTCTGTCAGGGCTTTGCCACGAATGCTATGGCTTCGATCATTGGCATACTCCATCCTTCGCCAGGCCCTGGCCGTCACAGAACAGCCTTGAATAGCCTTCTCATGCGAATCGTTGACCTGGAGCATCAATAGACTCGCAGGTTGGAGCACGAATTCAATATCAGACATGCCCTCTGTAACCTGTATCTCCTGCATATCCTGGGCATAGCCTGGCATCACGACTGTCAGGATTGTCGGCCCAGGTATGCGGCGATCAAAGCTGAACCGCCCCTCTGAATCCGTGATCGTCTGATCCTTGTCAATCCAGTAGTCCCATCCCTGCAAAACCTCCACACCCTCAACAGGCAATCCCAGTGTATCCACAGCGCAGCCGGTTAGAGTCAGACCTGGGCACATCAGGACTATGGATGATCGGTTTAGAAGTGCCTCCATGGAGGGACTCCACACTGTGCGCTGGGTACTGACATAGTCAGGATGTTTAACCTTGACACTGGGGTCTCCGTCTGGTGGAAAGTGCTCATAGGTCCATCGGCCCTGGGCGTCAGTTCGAACCTGACGCCGGCTGGAAAAGGTCGTGTCCCGTTCGGTCTTGTGCCCCGCGCGAATGGACGATCCCACACTCACCACCACGTCCTCAATGGGGTCGCCAGTCTCGGTCTGGACAGTGCCTCCGATGGTCACCCCTTGATTCAAATACGACATGTATGACCCCGGTATGGCAATGCCATCTCTACCCGGATTCCAATCAAGTATCTTATACACATGGGCCGGGCTCAGTATCCGAATATAGAGACTGTCCGGCGCCTCTCCCTCCCATGTGAATCGACACTGGCCTGCAGTATTTGCGGTCAATATCTCTTCCTTATTTTGTGCCTGCTCATAGCGATACGTCACCTTGACTGGCACACCCTGAACTGGCTGATCGGTCTCGGCATCCAGCAGGGTCAAGAGCAGACCTTTGTCCGACACACTGACCTCCCGGTTGATCTGGACATTGGGGTCTAAAGACGGCAGTTCATTGAGGTCCTCCGGCCCAACCAGATTCAAACGCTTCTGGATAGTCAAAATTGAGACTTGTATCGCAGTTCGGAGTTCTGTGTTGTCCAGCGTATCTGCCAGCCTCTGCAATGCAGAGATTGTTGATCCGTCGCCGATCTCGGCAAGAAGTTCTGCAATTGTAATCTGTGTCGCCTCCTGGCCGGTTTCCAATAGAGCCAGCAGGCCGGGCAAGTCTTTTTGTTCGTACAGGGTCCGTGCCAGGGTAGATTCATTGGATGGTGTTTCTTCGGGCTTGATCTCTTTGACGATTGTCGGCTTCGGCGAAGGCACCGTATCACCACCCTTGAGATGGCGTGCCAGGAACAAGCAGCCTACAATGAATACGGCGGCCATGGCTAGTTTTGTGATGGGGCTTCTCATAATACGTCTCCCTAGCTCGATCACGGCCGACAGGTCGGTGCGTGGTCGAACATTTTCTTGGGCTCGTTGAAGTAGAGATGCCAGGGCCTGGGGGTGCTTCTGCTGCCAGGTCTTATAGTCCGGTTCGGGTTGCTTTCCGGGGGCTGTATTTTCGATGGCGGTGTCCAGCCAGTGTTTGTCTTGAGGACTGGTCATAAGTATTTGCCCTCCATAAAGCCGTTTCTCCGGAGCATTTTTTCGATCTTCCTGCGTGCTCTGAAGAGTCTGCCACGCACAGTGGGGTCTGCGATGCCAAGGACTTGACTGATCTGTTGATAGTCCAGATGCTGATAGTAGTGCAGGACCACGATTTGTCTGTACATGGCCGGGAGTTTATCCACTGCCGCCTTGACTGCATGCTCATTATCGCTGGCATTGGCAGGGTCCTCAGTGACCGCAGGTTCATGCTGCGGCGTCAAAGACACCTGTCTTCGCTGGCGATTACGCATCATTTGATACGCTTCATTGCGACAGATTCGCCCCAGCCAGGCGCCAAAGCGATTGACATTTTTTAAGTCTCCCAGTTTCTCAGCGACCTTCACAAAAGCCTGCTGAGCTGCATCTTCAGCCAGATTCCGATCCAACAGGATGGCATAGGCCAACCAGACCATGGTGGCGTAGTACGACTCATAGAGCCGGCCAAAGGCCTCAGCGTCACCGCAACGAGCTGCGTTAACTAAATGTATTTCTTCACTTTCCACGATTCAGGTTCACCTGTAGGATATCCTATTGATCGATCACATCATACAGATGAATGGGCGTGAGGAATAGTTCGCTAAAAAATATTCTTGTGTGAAATATTTTCTAGTTGGCCCTGATTAGTCACGCAGCTCCGGGGTGATCCATAACAAGGGAAAACGCAGGGGGAGATTACGCAGGACCTCAAAGGTCTTGGGATCTGCTTCCAGGCCTTTCCCCAGGTCCAGGTAATCCTGGTTTTTTAGAGCCAGGCCTTGAGATGGTTGACAGCCTGGGTGACATATTTCTCATCCTGGGTAAGAAGACTCATCTAGACAAGACCGCCACCTCTTTATCTGACAACGCCTTGTTGTGCACACGCAGTTCATCCACAGCGACATGCAGGTCTCTGAATAGGGTGATATCCTTTACATGGGCATGCCTTTCCTTGACTGTTTTGGGTGTCCAGTCACGTAGTTCACCATTGACATACAGACACGTTTTGTGGGAATCATACGTTAATGCGATGTGAACCCACTGCCCTTCGTCTGCATCCACTTGACGCAGGTCAAAACTTGTTGGCTCGGACCCCCGAAAAAACGAGGTCTGCATCTGATAGTGGCGCAACCGGGCCGCAGGATGTGACTCCCAGCTTGATTCCAAAAGTGCGACATCAGACGACGTTTCTATACGCAGCCAGAAACTTATAGTTAGAGCATCTTCCGGGCTGGGGATGTTTTTCAGGATGAGACTCGATCCCTTGCCACTCAACTGAATAGCACTGCCCACCTTGCCTGACACCAGATGCCCGGCTCTGACTTCAAAGTTCGGACCGGTGAGTGCTTCGCCATCCACGTGTGAAACCAGGCGACCATCCTCAGAAACCTGAATATGTCGAGGCCTGACAAACATGCCTGTATTGACGGACACAAAGTTAGCCGCTCCAGGCAATTTCACGTGGCAAATGGCCTTGCTCTGAGCCAGACGCAAGGAGAAGACATGGGCACCCTGTCCCAGATAGATCTTGCCTGACAATTTAGACGCTATCACATTGTTGTGCAGAATGACATGATTCCCAATGGTCAACTGATTACCGCCTTTGCGATCCAGACTGAACTCGTACACACCGGCCTGATCAGCCAGAAAATGCCCCTTGAACTCTCTCAAGCAGGCGGCCGTATCACTGGGCTCCAAACACAAAACCGGCTGCACCACGTAAGGTGTCTCGCCAGACCCAATAGCAAGGTGTGAAACAGGCAATCCATTGGTTGGCAAAACTCGACACAGAACACTGCGATCATAGGCAGTCATCACCAACCCAGGAGTGACCTGGCCCAGATGCACGGCCTGACTTCTGGGCACAGGCACAGGGGACTGCAGGGCAAATCCCGCTTCAGGCTTGTGCTTCAGATCGTTGGTGCAGGGCAGATACTGTGCGTCCCCGGGTTTCATAACGGACAAGGCCACCTGATACGGTGCCTCACGCTCACCCTTCCAGAACACCGGGTCACACACCATCACATAGATTTCGTGTAGCCCCCTGGCCAGGACCATCAGGCCAAAGCGATCCTGTTGCGAATGGCCATAGGGACCGGATACATCAATCAAGGCCTGACCTGCGACGGTCATTTGCACAGGTCCGCAGGAATTCAGTTTGAATCCGTACAGGCCATCAGCCGTGGCATTATAATACCCACCAAAACAGAAGTAGCCCTGTTTCATGGCCTTGACCGGGGCTTGAGGATTCACACGTGGCATGGTCAGGCCAGGCACGACACAACTCAACACAGGCGCATAATCGGCAAATGAAGGCACCATATTTTTTTGGCCTGTGAAGATGCCGTTCTTGCCCTCATACAATGTGTGACAAATTTCATAGACCTTGATCTTGAGTCCCTGGACAATCTTGCGGTTCCGTTTTGCAGAAACCTTCTTCTGCCGCAGAACATTCAGAACCCGTAAATCGGAGCCGCCATCCCCTTCTTCATCAAAGGGCCAATAGCGAGCAAAGGTCCGGGCCCTTAACACACAGGACTTGGTCAATTGAATTCCATCGGCATAGAGTCTGGACGTCCCGGACACGGGCGTCCCATCCAGACTGTAGCGTATTTGCATGCCCGCAGGAGGGGCTTTGAAATGCAGCCGTGTGCGACCCTCTATCACGAACGACCTGACCTCATCTGTTTTATTCCTATCCGGAGTATAGCCATGAGGCGTGTCGAGTTCAGGCCTGGGGGGAAGTCCCTCAACACCGGCCACAATGCTTGAATTCCGCGCCATGGTAAACAGGGTACGCTCCCCCTCTGTTTTACCAAAACGATAGACATCGGTGTGCTCACCAGCGCTCACAGTCAAACGAGTTCGATCACTGTTCCACGCCGTAATCGGCAGGTGTTCACCAAATCGAAAGGGGAACAGTAATACACGAAATTCAGGGTCCACGGCCATGGCTGGGATGATCACACGCTTGGGTCCCCATGATGCTTCGAGCGCAGGTTGAGGAAAGGCAAACTCGGCATTGCGCCACAACACACGCACCAGCAGCATAGGATCACCAGGACTGGGTTGACGTTCATTCTGCATACCATACCGGTCATAACGCACTTCTTGGGTGTCCGTCAAACAGAGGATGAGATCTGTGGTCCGATCCTCGGGCATGCCCTTTTGAAGATACCGATTCTGCACTGTGCTATCAGCCTTGTACAGGGTGACATCGGGAGACAGCTTGAAGCACCAATCGTATTGATGTTTGTGGCTGTCTTTGCGTACATCATCAATGACCAGGACATAGGGCGTTTTGCCCTTGACCAGATGCAGTGTACGATATACATGATCCACGTGATTCCATCGTTGGAACCGCTCTGGCCCGCGTGTTTCCCCATGCCAGTTGCCCCAATCCAGACCGGTGTAGCCTTCCTGATATTCGCGAATCGGTGTTTGAAAGGGCAATTCCACCTCTCGATCCAGGAGCATGGCATTTTCCGCATAGGGTGCCATCAAGCCCAAATCCTGCTCAAACATGGGATGCCACAATTGGAAGCTCTTTTCCAGCTTTCGCCAGTTGTACTGATCTGTGGCATCAGACACAAAGGTTGTGGCCAGGTCATTGTCTGCCACCACCATCAACTGACCAGCCACGGGACTGTACACACCTGCATACCCGTCGATCAACACCATATTGCGGAAATAGCAGTCCATGTACCAGTCACGCCGCGTGCTCCACTCCACGCCATGGGCCGTGAGATTAAAGTCACCGGCTTCAGGTGTTTCATGGCCTGCGGACAACACATCACTGCGGCATTCATAGTGAATCATCAATGCATTCGGGTCCCAGGAAGACCGTGACATGGCCGCGCCCCGGGCCAGGTCCACCCACGCCTCGGTTTTGACCAAGACTTCCTTGGGCAATCCCTGATCATCGTAGTCAATGACTTGGCCAGCTTTATCACGTAAACCGTCCGTAGCCATGAGCAGCATCACATCACGATGCGAATAGTCAATGCGCGGCGTGGGCAAGGTTTCGGCCGGATCCGTGCCTGCAGCACCCAAGCCGTGATCCCGCATGCGAGACTTGTAGTAATAATCCACGACAGGATCCTTCGGATACACATGCTTGAGTAGAAACGCCCAATTAAAGAACTGGTCCATCCACGGTCCGGACCCCAGCCCCATGGTCCAAAATCGTGATTCGGTCAATCCTTGGCCCAGAGGCGGTACAGCCACACGACGTCCAGATCCATAGCGTGCGAACAGGTTCGTTGAATCCATGACCTTGCCCCAGACCATAAGTTTCAAATGGTCATGGGCAAGCAAGGGTAAGGCCCCGGACTCCGGTTGACTGGCACGCCGGGCGATGGCCAGGCTGGCTCGTTCCGGCAAAAAGCCCTTGCACTTCTCATGCAGGAGGCCACCAAGTGACACATCGTAGGTGATCTTGTTGCACACAGCCGGGGCATATTCCTTTAAGAGGCGTGGATCCCAGCCCTCTTCACCTTCAATGGCCAGATTCAGGAGCAGCAGATCCTCACCCATACTCATGTGGTTGTTGATAAACATGTGGCCCGGCAATTCCATGCCCGTGGTGTAGCGTCCATACGTCAACTTGGACAAAACACGCCGTACCAACGTGCGTTCGTCTTGTGTAAACCAGCGATACAAGTAATCGTAGTTCATCAGCACGCTGTTAAAAAACACACTCTGGTGCCGATCCCCATCATTTCCATAGGTCACGCCCTGCCTGGCCAGCTTGGCTATCAATGCAGCCCCACCCTTTTCAAAGGCATCATCGTAATACATGTCTCCCACCTTGGAGATGGAAACACGCGCATAGTAATACCAGTTGTCACGAATATGTGCCATGCCCTCGTGCGTGTTAAAAATGTCGATAATCGGCTCACGAAATCGAGCCTCCTTGACCAAGTCCTCGGCCGCCTGACGACCCAATTTGTCATCGTCAGTCACCAGGGCTTTCAGGCCCATACACAGCATATCGCCGGTCTTGGCTTTGGCCTGCACATCGTTCCAGATGATACGAAAGTAACGGTCTGCCTGGTCGCCCAGTGTTACTCTTGCTTGAATCGCACTGATGTCCTCCGGGCTCATCAAGACCCTGGGATGTACACCCACTGGAGGTACGGGTGTCAAGGCCGATTCATCATACCCTTCCCTGGTAGTCAGATATCGGTACGGCATGGGCGGCAAGGACCCAATATCCTGGCGCAACTGGCCACTCAAAACATAATCCGCGTCCGGCGTAAACTTGCCTCTGTATTCTTCCCCTGCGTACAAACAGGCAGAGAGACACAAAGCACAAAACAGGCTCGTTAATTTCGTGAAGATCGGCATAATTCACTCCTATAGATGCTCACCAGGACACAAGAATCTTACCCTCTCTTTTGATCGTTGTCTTTGTTTTACCATTTTTCCTCTTGGCAAATTCCAGCCTATCGACCTGGTCTGCCCAGGCAATCACAGCCGTTCCCAATGTCTCATTGTAAGTGATCAAGGGTAAGGCCTGGCCTTTGCGAAACGGGATCAAGACCACACGAAACTGGCCCATATCGCCGCTGTGATTGATGTTGATACGGTCATAGAACTGCTGTCTCTTCCACCTGCGATCAAACGGTCCCTCCTCGGTACGCACCGTAATCAAAGGCCTGTCCGGATCACCCGTGGTCTGATGGTTCAATACACATATCAGCATCTGGGCATCACCCTCTTTGCTGCGAATCGCATTCTGTGACACAGCGTGGTGCGCAGGGGATCCAACCTGAAATGGACTGTGTCCGAGCAGCATCTGATTCTCAGGTAGGTCAAGCGTGTGGGTCAGATCACTCTTCCACACGCCCCGTCCTGTGGCAGCTGTCCACTGGTAAAGATGTATTTCCCCGTCCTTCTTTACATCATCCACAAGAATGCCATAAGGATGGTCCCCTCGAATCAGGCCCGCCGTACGATACGCATACTCAACCGAATTATAGGGGGCCCGTACAGTAGGCAGCCAATTCGAGAAATTGTAGCTGGGCCACCAAATACGCATCTTGTACCTTTGCGTACCCTTGAATATCTTGATGATCTCCGGGTCAGGCTCAAATTCATAGTGCTGTGTTGCAGGTGCCTCAGCCCCCCACCAGCCCCCCTCATCCCATAGCACGATCTGCGTATTCCACCGCCACGAATACGCATATGTCAAATCCGCTGATGCCAGTGCTCCACCATCTTGAATCTGGGCCCCAAGATATCTGCCGCGTGCAGCAGGCCCATCCGGCATGGAGACTCCATCAATCAACACATTGTTGTGCAAAAAACCATGATAATAGGTGGTGATCGGTGACTCCGTGATCCAGTTGACACCTTCTCCTGAAAAATAAAACAGCCCCGGATCGGCGTGATGGTGTCCGGCCCCGATATAGTGATTGTCGCGCACCTGCATGAGCATCCATACTGCATCGGTACTGTCATCACTCACACTTGACAACAAACCATACGTGGTATCATTAAAGTCACGTTTCACCTTGACCTCATCGCGTGTGGTTGGGGTCCAGTCCGTATTGTAAATTCCGGGCAGATCCATAAAATTCAGAATCGGCAAACGCATTCGATTTCTGTTCTTGGGATTTTCTAGCTCTTTTCGGTAGGCTGCTGCATCGAATTTTGAATAGTCCACATCGGGGTAAGTCTGCGTGAGCATAAAATCGGCTTCTTTGCTTTCCGGATAAAAGGCCTTGAAATATGAAATAATATGCGGATTTATTTTGCCCCCTGAATAGGTCCCGCTGGTCACAGTCACTGTGCCATTGGGTGAGGTACATTGCATCTGACCCTCCATCAACCTTCGCCAGTGCGGATGTCCCCAGAAATTGTCCCCCCTGCGTGCCATGGCAATCATGTTGAGGATATGGAAGTGGAAGCCTGCCCCACTCTTACCATTGCTCTCGTAAACCACGCCATGTTTGTCAATACCGAATTCACAAAAGGCCTGAGCACTGCGAAGTCCCCTCGCATAGATCTCCGGGTCACAGCCTTCCAATCCTTCAATGGCCATGACCGCCAATGAAATCGTGGTGTGCCAGGTACAGTGGTTGTTATCCTGCCATCGCATGGATCCAGACGCATGGCTTTCCGCCCTGCCGTAGGTTGCCTTGGCGATCCATCTGCGCATACGGTCCCTTTCTCCATCATCCATCCACTTGCCCGCAAAGTCCAGCAGGAACGGCACATCCATGGCAGACGCAATCGCATGCATCATGCGCCAGGCCGTTTCCCCGCCATAGGCCAGGTCATGATCCGTGCCAAACTCACTGTCAGACCAGCGATTGGCATCGTCAATCAACGCCTCTGCAAGATGGCTGTAATTGATGATAGCCGTGGCAACCTGTCTGCCCAGGTCATCGTCGTCGTTAATCAAGGCATAGAATGCCATGCTGCTGAGACAATGGGTCACATAGTTGTAATGCGAATTATAGATCCCGGGCTTCTGACCCTTCAACACCCACGGCGCACGGGGCAAGGGCTTGGCCAGATCACTCTCACGCATGTCCGATCTGGTCAAGGGGCCGCCCTCGACCAGACGCTTGAACACCTTGCCATCGGACGTGCTCTGATCCCACCAGGAATGCTTGAACAATATCTCTGTCTCG
>Ga0307990_1000775_pt1 | contig 27478 bp, 21 predicted proteins | sample EllFjometagen129_FD_203168 | JGI IMG/M metagenome (GOLD analysis project Ga0307990, IMG submission 203168) | Marine microbial communities from Ellis Fjord, Antarctic Ocean - #129 | ecosystem: Environmental > Aquatic > Marine > Unclassified | place: Southern Ocean | collected 2014-10-08
TCTGAAAGATTAAAGTATCGTAAACTCATTACAAATGCGATTGTAATAATTAAACAGCGCAACAAAATATCCGGTATCAATGGTAATTCAGGAATAAGCACTGTTATCGAATAAATTGCAAGGGCAAGGGCAAGGCTAAACAAATGCTTACGTTGAAAGGGCTGTATTTTAAACTTATACCAAACATACGCCCATTTGAAAATCGTATCAACTGAATAGGTTAATAATGTAGCCAATGCGGCACCAATTAAACCAAACATTGGAATAAAAATCAGGTTGGACAAGATTAAAATCACAAGTAAACCCAACATGCTAAACGCATGAACCCGATAAGCATTTGAGTATAGAATAATTTGATTACTTAAACCGGAAACCATACTCATGAGGAAAGCCATTCCGATGATAAAAATCACCCACTTTCCGGCAGCATATTCCTCCGGCAAAATTCTTAATATATTACCGATGTTGGCCCACAGAAAAACGAAAATAATGATACCGCTCAGAAACATGTTTAAGTTCGTTTTCTGATAAACCAATTTCACCTTATTTAAATCATTATTTCTTAAACCCTCACTAAGAAATGTTGCGGAAATACGCCGCATAGCCTTTCCGGGGATAAGAATCATCATCCCGAAATAAAATGAGATGGCGTAAATTCCCGTTGAGCTTAAATCCAGAAAATGGTTTACAAAATATTTATCCATATTCATGATCGCAATGTTGGTAAATCCGGAAATCATCCCGAAAAAAGCAACACTTGCTACTAAGCGCCAAATACCGGGTGGAAGCCCTTCGAAACTGCCTTTCAGCTTGAATTCTCCAATGTAAAACAAATATGAAATCATCAGTATCGAAGGGGAAAGAAACGCAATCATGTAATAATTAAGGAACATTTTAAAATCAATCCAGCCAAAATAATACATCATTAATCCGGCTAATATCAAGATTCGCATGAAAAACTCCTTGAAAAACATCGCAGTGCTGGCCTTGTAAATCGAGCGAAAATATCCGTCAAGTACCAGATAGGTTAAGGATGCAATTATTAGAGGAATCAGATAGCCTACATTTTCAGCAAGTAATGGCGAGCTCTCCTGGTTATTGTTTATAATTTGTGTTTTAAAAATAAAATACGCAGTCATGGAGATTGCTAAACCTGCTAATGCAAACATTAACAAAAGCCGCATAAAACCATGATGTGTTTTGTCTTTGGTTCTGAAATATGGAAATAATCGAATGTTTACATAATTTACGCCCAGCGTGGAAAATTGAGCGATTAAAGAACTCATTGCCAACAAAATATTAATTAATCCAACCTGATTTGTGTTAAATAATAAAGGCATTAACAGCCCAATGTTCAGGAAGGCAACAGCTGCTCCAAGATAATTATAAATGGAGCCTTTCAGGCTTTGTCTGGCAATAACACCCATAGCAAAATTAATAGGTCCATTTTGATAATTTCATGCCTTTGATGCACTCAACAAGCAGCTTTATACTTGCTTCAACATCATCTTCATGCACGCTTTCAACGACTTGATGAATATGCCGTGTCGGGATAGAAATTGCTCCTGCAATTGCACCACTTTTATTCATGCGTTGAATAAAGGCAGTATCTGTTCCTCCGGCAGGTAATATTTCTGTTTGGAACGTAATATTGTGCGTTTTTGCCGTGTTTTTCATGTGCTGAATCATGCGCTGATCCGCAATCGCTGATGAGTCCATGAGTTTAATTGCGCAACCTTTTCCCAAACTGGTAATTTTTTCGTGGTCTTGTGCTCCGGGAACATCATAAGCAATTGTGGTGTCAAGTCCAATTCCAAAGTCAGGTTCAATTTCTAAAGCAGCAACTTGTGCTCCTCGGATTCCAACCTCTTCCTGAACGGTAAAAACAGCATACAGGTCGTATGGAATTTCAACATCTTTCAAAGCTTTTAGCGTTTCAATCAAAACATATACAGAAACCCTGTTGTCAAGCGACTTTCCATTAATACAGTGTCCCATTCGGATGCATTCTCTTTCGCGAGTAATTGCATTGCCGGGTTCCACTATTTCCAGTACTTCGGCTTGACTCAAGCCTGTGTCAATAAAGTAATCTTTAATTTCTGCATTTTTTTTGCGCTCTTCAGCATCCATAACATGAATGGGTTTTGAGCCCATCACACCGATAATGTCTTTTTTACCGTGAATTACAACACGCTGAGCAGTAAGTGTTTTGGGGTCGAAACCGCCAAGCGGAATAAAGCGAATAAAACCTTCTTTGTCAATATGATTGACAAGAAAACCAATTTCATCCATGTGGGCAGCTACCATCAGTTTTTTACGCTCTACACCGCGTTTTATTACTGTTAGATTTCCCATGTTATCAATGGAAACGTTGTCAGCAAGCCCATCAATTTCCTTTTGTATCATGGCTCGAATTTTTGTTTCAAATCCGCTCACACCGGGAGCTTCACTTATTGCTTTTAATAATTTAAAATCCATTTTATATCATTAATTTTTGTGTAAGTGCTTTGTTAGGTGACTCAATGAGGCCTGCAAAAACAATGTCTTCAGATGTTTTTATTTTGCTCAATATTTGTTGATGCTCGGCATCTGTTTTGGAAATACATTGCAGAAAATAATCGATGTTTGGATTTTCTTTACTTAAGTATCCTCCGGTTGATTTATTTTCAATTAATCTGTAAACGAATTCATCATGTAAGTTGGTATGCCCATAGCAAGTGAATTCCTGAATGACTTCCAATTTTTCGTTGAAAATTTTCAAATTAGCAGAACGTGTTAAACTGGTGTTTAGGATACGATTGATTAACCAACTGATACGTGCCATCCCTTCACTGCTGGATATTGCAATCAATGAAAAATTTGAGACAGGTTGATATTTTAATCGCGAGAATTTCACCAAATGTATTTTTGATAAAAGTACGATTAAGAATCGATTTTTTCAAGTGCAATTTTTGATGCTTCTTGTTCGGCTTCTTTCTTTGTCCATGCTTTTCCTTCTGCGACAAAAGTATCGTTGATTTTCACAACAGACAAGAAATGAGAACTATGCTCGCAATCTTCAATATGCTCATGAGTTTCAAACACCAGCTTCCATTTTTTATCCTGCACGAGATGATACAACTTTGATTTATGGTCGTATTGTGTTTTTTGTATTGCCGAAAAATCAATGCGATTAAGATAGTTTTTAACGATAAAATATCTTGTCGCCCGATATGATCTATCGAGATAAATGGCTCCGACAAGTGCTTCAAGCGCATTTCCCAGAATGCGGTCGGTACTCATATTGCTTCTTATATCGAGGACAAGAAAATTTTGTAGTCCCATTGAAACAGCAATTTGATTCATTGTTTTGCGTTGAACAATTTGTGCTCTAATCCGAGTGAGGAAACCTTCATCTTTTTCAGGAAAGTGTTCGTACAAATAGTCTGAAACAATGGCATCCAGAATTGCATCTCCAAGAAATTCCAAACGTTCATTGTTTATGGTTGCATTTCCTTCTTGAAGGCTCACTGAGCGATGTCTGAATGCAGTTTTATAGTAAGATAAATGCAATGGATAAAATCCGAGCAATTTTCTTAATTGTCGGATAAAGTGTTTTTGTTTGGTAAGGAGTAGGAACAGCGTGTAATATGCTCTGGGTTTTCTCACAAAGCTATTATCCTTCAAACGCTTTAAATAACACTGAAGTGTTGTGTCCTCCGAACCCAAAGGTGTTGCTCATTGCATAATTAACTTTGCGTTCCTGTGCTTTGTGCAAGCTTAGGTTAAAACGCTTGTCAATATTTTCGTCCCATTCCTGATGATTAATCGTTGGTGGTATGAGATTGTTTTTAATTGCAAGGATTGCAGCTATGGATTCGAGTGCTCCGGCAGCACCAAGTAGGTGTCCAGTCATGGATTTTGTTGAGCTGACATTCATTTCAAATGCATGCTCACCAAAAACCCGTTGGATACCAATTAATTCGGCAACATCGCCAATTGGTGTGGCAGTTCCGTGCACATTGATATAATCAACTTGGTGACCATCAATGCCGGCGTCTTTTAATACTCTTTCCATGACTAATCTTGCTCCGCCTCCATTAGGGTCTGGTGCAGTGACATGGTGAGCATCAGCAGACATTCCGCCACCAATTAATTCTGCGAGGATTGTTGCTCCGCGTTTTTTGGCATGCTCATATTCTTCCAGAATGAGTGCACCGGCACCTTCGCCCATCACGAACCCATCTCGAGTTGCGCAGAATGGTCTGGATGCAGTTTTGTATTCATCATTATTTCTGGAAATTGCCTGCATGGAAGAAAAACCACCAAGCCCGGCTTCATTAATTGCCGCTTCAGATCCTCCGGAGACAAAAGCATTTGCTTTTCCCAGACGAATGTAGTTGAAGGCATCAATTAATGCATTGGATGAGGACGCGCATGCAGAAACTGTTGCGAAATTGGGACCGCGAAGTCCGTATTTCATGCTGATTTGTCCGGCAGCAATGTCTGAAATCATTTTCGGAATGAAGAATGGGCTAAACCGTGGTTTAAATCCACCTTCAACATATGATTTCATTTCTGAAATTAAGGTGTCCAGGCCTCCGATACCGGAAGCCCAGATCACACCGATTTCATCTTTGTCAACACTGTCGTTACTGAGTAAGCCTGAGTTTTCAATTGCTTCTGCAACAGAAACCATAGCATACTGTGTAAACCGATCCATCTTACGAAGCTCTTTACGGTCGAAATGTTCTTTTGGATCAAAATCTTTTAATTCGCAGGCAAAACGTGTTTTAAATTCACTGGCATCAAATCCTTTAATCCAGTCAATTCCGCTTTTACCCTTTGAAAGATTTTCCCAAAAATCAGATATGTTATTCCCTAAGGGATTAACCGTTCCAATACCTGTTACTACTACTCGTTTGAGTTCCATAAGATTTCAAATTCGTGATACCTAATTCTTATTTTGCGTTGCCTTCAACATAAGAAATCGCGTCACCTACAGTGGCAATTTTTTCAGCTTCTTCATCAGGAATAGAAATATCAAAATCTTTTTCGAATTCCATGATGAGTTCTACAGTGTCAAGTGAGTCAGCTCCGAGGTCGTTAGTGAAACTAGCTTCTGGAGATACTTCATTCTCGTCAACACCTAATTTGTCAACGATAATTCCTTTTACTCTTGATGCAATATCAGACATAGTTCTAAATTTATGTTAATAAATAATTAAAGTACATTTTGAGCTTACAAAGAAACAAATTTATAAATTAACTATCCAAATAAATTGTCATTTTTTTGACAAACAAAAAATGCTTTACTTTGAAACTCAAATATTTATACACCAAATTATTATGAAAAATTTAGCAATTTTTGCATCAGGATCGGGTACAAATGCTGAAAATATTGCACGATATTTCGCAGGCAGTAAGGAAATTGGCGTTAAATGCATCATTGCAAACAAAAAAAATGCTGGTGTATTAGAACGAGCAAATCGACTTAATATCTCTTCTTATTATTTTTCAAATGTTGAGATAAAAAAAGTTGACACAGTGATTGAATGCTTGAATAATTGTCAGATTGATTATATCATTCTGGCGGGATTTTTATCGCTAATACCTGCAAAGATGATAGACGCATTTCCGAATCGAATTTTAAATATTCATCCGGCTATTCTGCCAAATTACGGTGGGAAAGGCATGTATGGAGATAATGTTCACAAATCGGTACTATCAAGTCGAGAAAAGCAAAGTGGAATTTCTATTCATTATGTGAATGAAAAATATGATGATGGAACCCTTATTTTGCAGGCTTATTGTCCTGTTTCCCTTGAGGACAGTGTTAAAACCTTAGCAAATCGGATTCATAAACTTGAATATCGGTATTATCCTCAGGCAATAGAGCAGGTGATTCTGGATTATTCTGACTGATAATAGCGCCAGGCTTTGTTTTTATAAATTTCCCCAGCGGAATCAATGCCAATGCGTTTTCCGGTTTTAATTTCGGGGGAAAAGCCATCATCAAGAATTTGAAATTGTTCTGATTCACAGATGTTCAGGTAATTGAAATTTTTGTTTATTCCCATGCGCTTTGTGAGTTTCCCGGGTCCATTGTATTTTTCAACTCCTCGAATGAGTGCTGCCTGAGGATTGTTTTTTTCTGCGGTTACGATATTAAGCATCCAATGCATTCCGTAAATAAGATAAACGTACAGAATGCCCCCCAATTCATACATTGGAGCTGTTCGTGATGTTTTTCCCTTTCGGGCGTGACATGCCAAGTCTTTCTCTCCGCGATAGGCTTCTGTTTCAGTTATGCGAAAACTTTCGACGCCTTTTTCAGTTTTAATTTGAATGATTTTTCCAATCAGTTTAGGAGCGACAATTAAGACATCATTGGTAAAAAAATCTGAGCTTAATTGTTGCATGATTAATAACGGATTTTATTTTCAAAGTCATCCCATGTTTTGAAGACAATATCAGCCTCCTCTTTCATGATTTGGCGGGTTGGAATTTTTCGCTCACGAATATTTTTTGTCAGCTCTTCATAAATAAATTCGTCATTAAATCCTGCTGCCGCTGCATCTTGGCGGGTACTTGCAAAATAAAGTTTGTCGAGTTGCGCCCAGTAAATAGCTCCCAAACACATGGGACAAGGCTCACAGGAAGCGTAAATCTCACATCCACTTAAATCAAAACTTTGAAGGTTATCACAGGCTTGCCGGATTGCGTTCACTTCAGCATGCGCAGTTGGGTCATTATCACGAGTGACTGAATTTGACGTTTCAGCAATGATTTCTCCGTCTTTAACAATTACGGCACCGAAGGGCCCGTTTCCTGTTTTAATATTTTCTTTTGCCAATTCGATGGCTTTCCTCATAAATTTTTCCTGAAACATAAGCTTATGATTTGTTCCCCATAAAAATAGTGAATAAAACGTTGCAATAAAAGCAGAACCCGTTAATGTTTCAAAACTGTCTTCTGAGAGCATGCTCAGGCTTGCAATGACAAAGAAGATTAGGAAAAAGTAATTTTTAAATCCTTGTTTTCGTATTGCAGGCATAAACCAGGCCAACAGGAATATAATAAAACCTATCAATCCGAAAGATATCATGAATGTCAGGTATTGATTGTGTGAACGATGTCTGAATTCGGGCAACAGGGGCGATTTATCAAGTCGATACTGGTGTTTAAAATAATCGTCAACATCGCCGGTACCAATTCCTAAAACCGGATTATCCTTAAAAATATGCCAACCGGTTTTCAGATGTTCAATGCGTTGGGTCAGACTTTGTCCCGATGGATTTCCACCATGCATATAATTATGTAATTGCCAAATTGTATAATATAATCGAGCAGCATTTCCTTCTCCCGATTGGAAGCGCACATTGCATATTCCGGATTCAATGGCTTCTATGTCTTTTTCACTGAGTTTATTGACAGCTTCTGCATCTTTAAATTCGCCCATGCTAGTTAAATAGCGAATTAGCGTGTGTTGTATATTATGTCCTTTTTTGTCAAGACTGTCGATTTTAATCGCTGAAATTGCATTCCAACTTTGTCTTAACTCACGATGATTGACATAGTAATACACTTTATTCCCATTTTCAATTTCAATGGAATTTAGTCGGTGTGTGTATGGGTTTCCTCTGGCTGTTTTAATTTCTAAATTTTCAGGATAGGGATTGTTTGTATGATAAAATGAATGAATGTACCACCCTAAAAATAAAAAGATTGAAAGCACTCCAATGCTGATAATGCCGTAGCTAATTCGCTTGAGTCTTTTTTGTTTGGTTTTTTGAATAAAAATGGGCGCAGTAATTAGCAATGTGATGAAAAATACGAGAATGCCGGTAAATGCTTGCAAGACTAGCAAGATGAAAATATTGAAAGCAAATGCAGTAATGTGTAAAATTTTAAACTGAATTTTTATATGTGTAATAATTACAAAATATGCACTGATAAACAATGACAGCACAATCATTAAACTCAATCTTATATGACTAATAAAGATGGAATAATCCCGTGGGTTTGAATCTCGTGTTTCCAAGAACTCCCATTTTGCCAGCAAAACGGAGATTCCTGCAGCAAATATTGTAAGCACAAAAAGATTCAGTAAAAAATTTCGTTTCCAACGACCAAATGCCGGCATGCTTGCCATGATAAGCGGGATTGCCAATAGTGGTAGTTTTTTTTGGATATCTGCAAAGGCATAGTCAAAATTGCTTGTATTGAATAGCCAAACGAAGTGAATAATGACAATTAAACTAAATGCCCACACTTCGGGATTCTTCTGAAAGCGGGATTTAATTGGTAGTGTAAAGAATGATAAAAACCAGACAAGCAACATAAGAAACATGGAAACACTGGTCATATAAAATGAGAACGGCAGACTTGCCAGCAGCAAACATACTGCAAAGAAATATGACAGTTTAAGCAGTTTATTAAACTTATGTTGTGATATCATATATTGTCAATTCCTATATTACAGGAGCGATTCAGATTTAATCTGTTTGTAACCAAATACGAGATTGCATCCCATGCGGAAATTCAAGTTTCTTGTGTTTTGAGGTTGAAATGCACCTAGAATATTATCGCTGACAATATAATACTGTAACATAGCTCCCCGTATCATGAGTCCAAATCCTATGTTGCTGTATGAATTATTCATAATAGAATAGGATAGATGTGCAGAAAGCCAATTTGTTAGGTTAGAATTTGCTGATACAGTGAGGCTTTGCAATACACTTTTTTGATAAAATTCAAGACGATATAATGCACCAAAATCAAGCATTTCATGAAAATGATATTGTCCGCCCAGATACATGTCTGTTGGTAACCAAGTCAGGTATCCACCATCTGTGACATCGGGGGAAAAAATCCGAAGGATAGAATCTGTAAAAGCATCCATGCTTTCATTAAATTCCTCATCATCAGCAAAAAAGTCCACCTCTATTCCACGGAATGTAAATGTACCGTCTGTTTTCATGCTTATTGGATTTTCATTCCAACTGATAAAACCTAAATCATTAACAGAAAAATAGGCTGAAAAATCATTGTTGATTTCATAGGTTGCTCCCAAGTCAAGCGCAAACCCCGGATTTTTAAAGTTCAAGGGATAGCTTAATGGATTGTAATCATCCATCACCTCATCATCAAAAACAAATTGTAGTGAATCTTGATCGTAATCAACAGGTATTGGCGTATTTGCATGTACTGTCATATCAGCAACAGCAGTAATTCCGTAATCATTCTGATTTGTAAAAAGGGTAAGCTCATTAATTTTAGTCTGAATATTAGCCATTCCAAACAAGATTTTTGCCTTTCCTCCAACGTAAAGTCCGTCCATCACTTCAGTGCTAAAACCACCGGCAATTTCCCGATAATGCGTTGCTCGTATGCCTAAATCAGTAAGTACAATTTTTTCGTTGTTTTCACGGAAATAATTATTTCCATACCATGCCATGCGGAACAAATCTTTCGGCAGGGTAAGTCCGTAATTGATTTTTTCTGTAATGTTAAAACTTAAGTATGCATCATTTTTGGTTTTAAATCCCAGATAAAACAAATCAATATGAGTTTGGAAACGGATATGATTCGCAGTTCGTAAATTCGCCAGAAAGAGTTCTGGGTCAATCACTAAGGAATCAGCATAAACACCTTCGCCTTCATGAATGAGATCGGAAAACTGAAATCCGTTATTTGCATAATTGAAATAACTCGGGGGTGGAACTTGTCCGACAATGGGCAGAATAATACCTCCGATGGTGAAATCATAGTCAGAGCCTATCGCCGGATTTAGATAATTGGTTTGGGAAACTTTATTCATAAAATAGAATGTGTTTCCCTGTTGTGCTTTAAGGCTTAATGACGCAAAGCCAATTAAAGCAATTACGAGTGTTGTTTTTATGATATTTTGCATGGCAGTGATTTTCATGGTTAGTTATTATTTAAGGTATCCAAGTTCACTTCAATATTTAAATCGGCTTCTATCGCAACATTAAAGCCAACCTCATAATCGGGGTAAATTTTGATGAATTCATCGCTTGCTGCATTTGTTGTTGAAGCAGACGCTTTATAAAGCAGATATTTGGTTTCCATCATTTGCTCAAGTCGTTCTCCTGTAATTTCTAAATCAATGGTTTTGTTAGTTTTACTAATAACTTGTCCGTTATTATCAATTACTGCACTTTCAATGATCCTGATATCATCCGCTTGTATCACAGAATCAATAATTATGTAATTCTCATTTAAAAAATAAGCCTGTGATTCAATAAAGATTGGGAGACCATTATCAATATTTATTCGTATCAATAGTCGTTCAATGATTCCGGGATCTTCAAATTCTTCTTCCATGTTAAAGTCTATCGTATCAGTTCCATGGAATCTGTCAATATATCCCCATAGTGGGAGTTCAACTTCTATATCTGCGCGGAATTTACTGTCATCCCAGACAAAATTATCATGTCCGGCACTTCCTCCAGGGTTGGTAAATGCATGTGCAATGAATTTTATCCATGCCGGGCGTTGTTGAATCACTTCACGGATGTTTGAATTGTTTTTATCGAGAATAAGGCTGTCATCAATGGAACTTCCAAAAACGGTCGGATAGTTCATATAATGGGGCGAAAGAGAGTCCATTGGTAATCCTGCACCATAATCAATAATGTTATAATACTGATTGAAATGTGATGAATATGCTTTGACAGAATCAAAGTAAAAATTTGTTGGAATTCCATAAGAATTATTGTAATAGACTTTAAATTTTGGGTCTTCAAACCAAAAATCCTCAAGATTCCAGCCATCACTTGGATCAAAAAGGTCTAATTCTATTTTTCCACTTTTGTAGATGAGTGTATTATGCCCAAAATATCCAAACATGGCTTCATGATCAGGTTCGATGAGGTCAATGTCGAGGTTTAATTGTCCGGTATTGTTTCCACCGGAGTGGACGAAACGAATTTGAATTTCCACCGGGATTTCATTGTATCCCAGTGCTGTTTGTGTTAAATCGACATGGTATCCGACCATACTGTTATTCGTGCTTCCATCTGTGCTTCCGTATGGCAAAAGATTTAACACATCTGAAAATGGCACTCCATCTTTAGTAATGGTAGGATATGTAATCGTCAGTTGAATACCATGTTGGTAAGTTGATGTTGCAACCATATCTAATGTTCCATAATCCAACCAAATCGAGTCGAGTTCTGCATCTGCATTAAATAAGTCGAAATTAAGATCTACACTGCGATTTAGTGTTATAACATCACCTGAGCTATTAAACCCAGTGAAATCAACACCTGCAGCCGGCGTTAAAGAGGTTACGTGTTGATTTCCAATGTTCATTAACGTTGATACTGTATCAGATTCTGCGTGTTCAAAATAGTATAGGGATAAGAAGCCGTCTTTGTTAACTTGAATTCTTCCAACCGAATCGTAAGCGTTTAGCCCGTCAATCATCGCTAAATTTCCATATGCGATTGGTGCTGCAAGGCTTGGTTCATAGTGAATTTCCCCGGATAACCGGTCAAAATCAAAGCTGTCTTTGACGCAAGAGTTTGTTCCCAGTATAAATAAAACCAGGATAAACGGGATGATTAGCAGTCTTAAGTTTTTCATAATAAGTAGATTATTTGACTTCATAATTATACAAAAAATTTCCTTTCCCTCCGACAAAAAGATTAAAATGTTGTGAACTTTCACTCATATAGCTTATGCTAAATGGGCTTGCACCAGTCAAAGGGAAACCTTTGTGCAATTCTCCATTAGAGTTAATCAGGTAGAGTTTTTCAGCCACCTTATCACTAATTCCAACTTTGTGATTTGTAGATGAGAACATATAATATGCCGGATCTTCAGTGATATTATTTTCAAATTGATAATTCATCATCGGTTTTTTAAAATGATCAAATACTTCCATGGTTTTTTGATCGAAAAATAAATAATCCGCATTTCCGTCTAAATCGAAATCACGGTATATAAAGTAGTGGTTTTCACTGTATGGGCGAAAAAACACGGTATCAACAGAGCCGTCAAGATAGGTGTGATAAACCATACCGCGAGTGTCCGTTGTTGTAATGCTTGCATTTTTCCCATCCTCATTCTGAATAAACCAAAACTGGTTTCGCTTAGATGCGGAAAATTGTTGTTTTGGTTGCACTCGGGATTCTCCGCGCCGGTTTAATATATAAATCCGGTACTTATCATGGAAAACAATGTAATCCTTCTTTCCATTGCGAATGTGCTGCGGTGGAACTGTTAGCGGGTGTTCGCTTCCTTCAAAGTCAAACCCACTGACAAGGTTTCCTTCACTATTATACATGTATAATTTTTTCGCCTCTGTGGGGACACAAATTCGGTAATCTCTGGAGTTATCATAATCAAAAAGCGCAAGCCCGCAGCTAGCCGGAGAACGTAAGCTTACAGGGAATCGGTCAATATGATTTCCAATACGATCAATTAAGTAAATTTTGGATTTTGTGTTAAAAAGATATTGCAGTTTATTGTTTTTGTATGCATCAACCTGATAAACTTCACTGATGATTGCTTCATCTAAGGGTATTTTCCAAAGTATAATTCCTTTTTTGTTGATTAGATAAATTGTGTGATTTACATCTTGAACAAAAATTTCCTTTTCGTTGGTATGATGATTTTTTACAATTACAGGCTTCATTCGAACTGCAGTGTCAAGTCGGCTTTCCCAGACGGTGTGTGGGGCTTCAAATTCAATTTCGCGATGTTGTAAAGCAATGTTGTGATAAATCATATCGTCGCTGACAACTTGTTGAATAACAAATTCATTAAAATGCGATAATATTTCATCTTGGGACATTAAATTATTAGCTGTTTTTGCTGTGAGATTACTTAGCAGCCAAGGAATTGCTTTTCGGACATTCAAGTAAAAAATACTTTGACTTTCGCGTGAGAGATTCTTTTTGAAATCCTGATAAATAGGCGACTTGTCAAGGGTTTTGTTTAGCAGTATGTCATTGATAAAGCGTGCTAGTGAAGCTTTATCGCGGCCGAAAACCACATAATTATCGATCATAGTACAGTAATTGGCATCCACTGCAGAAAAAAAGCTGCCATAGTATAATTCAGTCCAGTTTTCAATCGGAAACCTGAATAATGGGTATATATGGTTTGAGCCCAAATCGATAGTTCCGGTATAATCATTATATGCTTGCGAAGTGTGCTCAGTGTATGTTTTAATAAAATCAGAGATTAATTTTTCTGATTGGCTCTGCGATTTAGTAGAGAGAATAAGATATGCATTTTGATAAATGTCAAGCCTGTTGATATTGCTGATTGCTAAACAAACTTCATTGCTTGTAAGCCCATAAATCAGTTTTGTCATATCTGCATTTGTGGTATTATTGAATTTCTCAATTTCTTCACTAAAATATTCTGCGTGTTTTGTTTCCTCTAGAAAGCGGCGTCGCATTTTTTCTAATTGCTCAACATCACTATAGCTTTGTGCATAAAAAAGTACGGTACCTTCAGGCAGGATTTTTTCAAACTCAAATTTTTGTTTGTCCTGAGCTCTTAAGTGGCTGAGGTAAAGGATGCTTGAGTCCGGAGCCGAAGCAAATCCATTTAAGTTTATAATTTTGTTTTTTAAACTTAAATCGAGCGCAATCCAGGTTCCATATTTTTCAAATGCAGGATGTTTTTCTATTACATCAGCTTGAAAGAATGGCGTCATTAAATCGGACAATCTCGATAGATTGATATAGAAATTGGCAATTTCTTTTTCTCCGGCTGTTCTGTAGGTTTCTTGAAAAGCGATGTTATTTGTCAGGTTAATATCGATATCGGATTGTCTAATAACATCTTCTACCAAAAGCGAGTTTTTGCTGAACACAAAATTGCGTTTAGCAATTGTGTAGGTGTAGCGTTTTTGATTTTCAGTTTTGACATCAAAAAGATTATGATTATCGTATTCTCGTTTGGTTATTTCAGCATTTGAAAACAATGTCTCAAGCTGCCTTTGCAGACTTTCATTTTTTAGATTTTCAGGCAGTGCAACTAAAAAAACAGCTCCCAGTTGGTTCTTTCCGAAATTATGAATTGAAATAATTATTGGATTATTCGTTAGCAGGCTTTGGATTTCTTTTTGTTCGTTTTTTAAACTGTCCAAAAGCTGAATTTGTTGATTAAGTGTTTGGATTTTTGGATAGTTGCATAAATCCACCCAATAATCAGGCTGCTTGTCAAGTGCTGTTACAAGTGCTTCAAAATTTCTGATTTCCACAACCATATTAGCATTGATAGGAACCAGACCTATGGTTTCTGTCATTTGCGTATCATTGTTCTTGCTAAATAAAGTAATAATTAATAAGCTTGCAATTGCCAATAATAGAATTACGATAAAAATCAATCGCCATTTTTTCATTACTCTGTCTTTTCTTATAACAAAACTGTTTCTAAATACTTTGTAATGGTTTTATTCAGACCATACAAGTCTGTAAACAAAATCTGCAATTAGTTAAAGGTTCTGGCTCTTGTCAAATCTGTGCGAGGATTAATGCAAATCACTGGAATTTTTAATTTATTCGCAATGATTTTTTGTTCATCTGCTCCAAACATATAATCAGTTAAACCAATATTTTTTGTTGTTATAATCACAATCAATCCTGCTGAGATATTTTCAGCGAACTGTACCGTTTCTTCCGGAAAATCTTTCATATTAGTTTCAATATCAATTTCATACTGAATGTTGTTTTCTATTAGAATGCGCTTTGCAAATGCGATATTGTTATTAATAACATGTTGAATGTCTTTAATTCCGGATACTTTTTTTAACATCCGCACTTTAAGTTCGTATTTTTTTGCAAAATAGACGACCCATTTCATTTTTTCGCGACCTTCCATATCAGCATCAAAGGGTAGAACGAGTTCTTTAAATTCATTTACCGGTTTACGCTGTACCGTTAAAAACGGTACTTGAGAGCCCACAATCACTTTTAATGCCTTGCTTCCGAAGATTTTTTGGCCACCAATTCTGCCATGTGTCCCCATAACAACCAGTTCTGCTTTTACAGAATTTGCGTATTCGTTAATTGAGGAAAATAATTTTCCGTGTCTTACAAGTGCTTCAACCGAAATGGATTTATTGGTAGTGCAATTATTAACTTCTTTTTCCAGTCGTTCCTGTAATTCGGTGTTTTCTTGTTTGTTGTTTGATATATGCAAACAATGAATCTTAGCTCCTGATACAGTGGCGTATCGCTCGGCATGAGCAAGTGCAAACTCTGAAACTTCTGTGAAATCCCAAGTTACTACGACAATTTTTTCTTTATTATCCATATTATTTATTATTTTGATCCTTATTTACTTTACGTTTACGAAAAATACGAAAAAATAATGATAAAACTAGTTAAAATATTTTTTCTGAGCATTTTTCTGATTAGCATTTTCTGCTCTAAATCAGCATTTGCACAATATAACCCCATTGGAGTGCCCAAAATTACAAATTTTGAATCAAAAGACTATGGTTATGAGAGCCAAAACTTTGATATTAGTCAGGGAAAAGATGGATTGATTTATTTTGGAAACACAAACGGCATCATTGAGTATGATAATCATTCATGGGATATTATTCGAATGTCAGGAACGCCATCCATTGATGTGGACTGTTATGAGAGGAATTTTGTGGGTGGATTTAATACCATTGGGTATTTGAAAAAAACCCGTTATGGAACAAAATTAATTTCTCTTTTAAATCAAGAAATTGAAAAACCCGGACAAATAAATAAAATTGTAGCATTATGTGGAGAATGTTTTTTTGCGACTGACACTTGTATTTATAAATATCAGAATGATGAGCTTTCAATCTTTTTGTCCGATAGAAAACCTGTAAAGATTTTTAAAGTTGCAGGAGAATTGTATGTCCATATCATGGAAAAAGGATTGTTACATTATAAGAATGGTAATCTAGAACAAATTGAAGGACTGTCTCAATTTAAAGATTATGGATTTCATGATATTACTTATTTTGATGGAAATCTGGTGTTTAAACCAAGGCGGAGTATCGGTTTGTTTGTGCAAACAGAGCAAGGTAGTAAGCGTTTTAAAACGCAAATTGATAAAATGTTACAGGATGCAAATGTTTCCCGTTTAGTGAATTATCGAAACGAATACCTTATTATTGGAACCGAAGTAAATGGGATTTTCATTATCGACAAGCAGGGAAAATTAGTTTTCCACTTTAATAAATCAAGCGGATTGGCGGATAATCATATTTCTAATATATTCATTGATAAAGAACGACAAATATGGGTCAGTACATTTAATGGGATAAGTTACATTGATTTCTCATCTCCTTTTACATACTTCACAAGTAATCAACGATTAAATGTGTCTATCCTATCAGTTACCCAACACAAAAATCGCCTGTATTTAAGTACAAATCAGGGTGTCTATTATAAAATGGAGCCTAAAAAGCGAAGTGTAAATTTTGATTATAACGATTTCCTCAGCCTTTTCGAAAAGGTAGAAAATCTAAATTTAAGAGTAAAAAAACTGGTAAGTCTTAATGATTTTCTTTATGCGTGTACAGATTATGGTTTATTCCTTATTCGGGATGGAGATGCAGAACTTTTGCTCGAAGGTGATTTTGAAGATTTAACAGAGTCGCAATTTTACTTGGATCAAATATATATATCGACAAGTAATGGTTTATTGCTTGCATCGCAAGTGGCTAATGAAGAGCTGGAGAAAATTGGTTATATTAAAAATCTTGATTACAGCATACGAACTATAGCTGAAGATCAGAATGGACGGGTTTGGTTAGGGTCAAATAACGACGGGCTTTTTCGGGTTGATTTTACAAAGCCTTCAGAATTAAATTCCGCATTTGTCCACATTCAGCGTGGATACGGATTACCTGTTAATTACGATTGGATTGATGTATATAAAACCAGAACCGGCATTTTGTTTTCTACCTATAATGGTGTTTACCGATATAATGAAAATTCACTTTTTGTAAAAGACAGCCTCCTAGGTTTGAACTTTTCCAGTGATAAAAGATGGGTTTATCCCATACATGAAGATGAAAAGGGTAATTTGTGGTTTTCCAGTGGGCTTAAAGATACCTATCGGAAACAAAGTGGGATTGCGGTTTTTAACCCTGAAAAAGGAAATTATAACCTCAGGTTTAGTCCGTTTCAACTAATTTCTGATCGTACCATTGAAAGTATTTACAGAGATAAGACAGGAGTCACTTGGTTCGGTAGTATCAACGGGCTAATCCGTTATCAGGACAATCATATTCCTAGCGATACAAGTAGTGTTCCTTGTATCTTGCGACATGTTTCGATTGAAGGAGATACCGTATTATTTGATAAATCAGTTTTTACAAATCAAAGTAATCTACTGAACTCTCCTGTTGTTTTCACACACAGACAAAATAATATCCGCTTTGAGTTTTCTGCTCCGTTTTATCAATCAGGAGACAACCTTTCTTATCAAACAAAACTCGAAGGTTTTCAGGATGAATGGACAGAATGGGCTCCTGAATATTATAAAGAATACACAAATCTGAGAAGCAATAATTATGTTTTTAAAGTTCGCGCAAGAAGTCCATTTAGTCAGGTTTCTGAAACAACGAACTTTGAGTTTACAGTAAAAACACCATTATATCTTGCGTGGTGGGCATTTGTCTTTTATTTAGCATTTGGCTCCAGTTTGGTGTATATGTTGAATAAACGTCGTGAGTACCATCACACAAAAGAAAAATATGAACTTGAAAGTATTATCGCGTCCCGAACTGAAGAGTTGCTCAAACAAAAAGAACAAACTGAACGTCTCGTAAATAGAATATTACCTAAACGTACTGTGGAAGAAATTCGTACCAAAGGGAAAGCCAGCTCAAAAAGATACGAAATGGCCACAGTGCTATTTGCAGACATTCAGGGTTTTACAAAAATTGCAGCAGAAACACGACCGGAAATTCTGATTAAGCAGCTTGATATTATTTTTAAATCGTTTGATGAGGTTATTGAAAAATATGATATCGAAAAAATTAAAACAATTGGCGATGCTTACATGTGTGCCGGTGGAATTCCAACATCTAATAGTACAAATCCAATTGAAGTTGCGCTTGCTGCATTGGAAATGCAAACAGTCGTTTCTCAAATCAACAAAGAAGAATCAGTTGATTTTAAAGTGCGAATTGGTGTGCATACCGGTCCGCTTGTCGCTGGAGTGATTGGAACACAACGAATTGCTTACGATATTTGGGGAGACACCGTAAATATTGCAAGCCGCATGGAAACTCATGGGGAAGTTTCTCAGGTTAATATTTCAGCGACGACTTATTCCCATGTGAAAGACTTTCTCCATTGTATGTACCGAGGGAAAAATCCGGTAAAATACAAAGGCGATTTGGACATGTATTACATTAAGGGAATTCGTCCGGAGCTGTCTAAAGGACGCTCATTAATTGCTCCAAATGAAAATTTCATCATTAAGTTACAAATGGTTCGCTTACAGGATTTACAAAATGATATTCTCGACAAACTTGAAAAGAACCTGCCGAAAAATTTGTATTATCACAACTTGAAACATACGGTAAATGTATTTTATCAAACTGAAACCATTGCCAGATTAGAGGGTGTTAACGAAAGACAAATGTTGCATTTGAAAACCGCTGCACTTTTTCATGATATCGGATATCTTGTCAGTTATGATTATCACGAAGAAAAGGGGGTAGAAATTGCACAAAAAACCTTGCCCGGATATCATTATTCACAGGAGCAGATATCACAGATTTCCGAACTTATTCTGGCTACAAAAGCGCCACAAAAACCACAGAATTTATTGCAGGAAATCATTTGTGATGCCGATTTGGATTATCTCGGTCGTCCTGACTTTATCCCAACTTCACAAAATCTTTTCAGAGAATTGTTTGATCGCAATAAAATCGGAACCATTGAACAATGGAACCGAATGCAAATGAAATTCATGGAAAAACATCACTACTTCACAGCAAGTGCGAGAAAACTACGTGAACCGGAAAAACAAAAACGTCTGGCAGAATTGAAAAAAATGCTATAATGCCTCCATCTCATCTGCAGAAAAATCTTCGCGGTTTTGGTTGATAATTTCACGTGCTTTGATTAAGTGTTCACTGTTGACCATCAGCTTAACAGAGTCAATCTGACGGAAAACAGAGGAGCTATTTATCCAGGATTCAATTCCAACTTCTTTTAATAATCCTTGCAAAATATTTGCACGATACGTATAGCGAAAAATCGCTACGCAAACTAAATGTTTATCATCTTTATTCATAAAATATCATTTTTATACTTTTAACGCATTTGTTGGATTGTAAGTTACAAATAAATGTAATCATTTTAAAATTCGCACCATGATGAGCCGTTAATTGCAGTTGATGATTTCTTAAACCAGACTTAATATCTTATCTTTGTACTTTATACACTGAAAAATGGAAACACGCGTTGATTTTCTGATAATCGGTTCTGGTATTGCAGGTTTAAGTATCGCACTAAAAGTTGCAGAAAAATCTTCGGTTTTTGTTGTCACAAAATCAAAACTGGCTGATACAGCTACAGCCTATGCACAGGGTGGAATTGCTGCAGTAACCTACCAGCCCGATAGTTTTGAAAAACATGTTGCAGATACTTTAAATGCCGGTTCATATCTTAATCATAAAGAAACCGTTAAAATTGTTGTGGAAGAAGGACCCAGTCGGGTTAAAGAACTTATCCGATGGGGAGCATCTTTTGATAAAACAGGAAAAGGAACTTTCAATCTACACCGAGAAGGAGGCCATTCTGAAAACCGTGTGCTCCACCACAAAGACAATACAGGTGAGGAAATTCAGAAAACACTAATTAAGCAAGTAAAACAGCATCCGAATATTCAGGTTTTTGAAGACCATTTTGCCATTGACTTAATAACAGAACATCACATGGGGGAGCTGGTTAGACGTAATACTCCGAACATTGAGTGTTATGGCGCCTATGTATTTGATAAAAACAAAAAACAGATTTTCACTGTGCTTGCAAAGGCTACTTTATTAGCAACCGGAGGCTGTGGGAATGTGTATTTGAATACGACAAATCCGGAAGTGATTACCGGCGATGGAATTGCAATGACTTATCGGGCAAGAGGCATGGTTGAGAATATGGAATTCATGCAATTTCATCCTACAGCGCTTTATAACCCAAAATCAACCCAAACATTTTTAATTACAGAAGCGTTAAGAGGTTCAGGGGCTATTTTGCGCAACATCAAAGGCAATGCCTTTATGGATAAATATGATTCCCGTGGTTCATTAGCTCCAAGGGATATTGTTGCGCGTGCAATTGACAGCGAAATGAAAAATTCTGGTTCAGATCATGTGTTTCTCGATGCAACTGCCGTAGGTGCTGATATCTTAAACGCGGAGTTTCCCAACATTTATAAAAAATGTAAGGATATTGGAATTGACCCTGTCAAAGATTATATCCCGGTTGTACCGGCAGCACATTATCTCTGCGGCGGGATTACGGTAAACTATAATGCAGAAAGCTCTATCCACAGATTGTATGCGGTTGGAGAAGTTGCCCACACTGGGCTTCATGGCGCAAATCGTCTGGCATCTAATTCTTTATTAGAAGCCGTTGTGTTTTCTGATAGAGCAGCGAAGCATGCATTAAAAACGATAGATTCTGTTGATTGGCAAGATAATATCCCGGAATGGGACGATGAAGGAACTATTCCGAATGAAGAAATGATTTTAATTACCCAATCATGGAAAGAAACACAATCCATTATGAGTAATTATGTGGGAATTGTGCGTTCTAATCTACGCATGAAACGCGCATTAGATCGATTGGAGATATTGTATCGAGAAACTGAAGACTTGTATAAAAAGTCAAAAGTTACTGTAAAAATATGCGAACTTAGAAACCTGATAAACGTGGGATATTTAATTATTAAAATGGCACAGGAGCGTAAAGAATCTATTGGTTTGCATTGTAATATTGATTATCCTAAAAATAGTAATGCAACTAAATAAATAAATTTAACATCTCTGTATAGCACAAACTAAAAATGAAGTCTATGAAAATTAAATTACTTTGGATTGTACTTTTTATTGGCCTTTTTGGCGCAAATTCCTTCGCAAAGGAGGTTCCCAAATCTGTTGCGGAAAAAGTGGCTAAGCAATTTTATTATCAACGAGTAAATCAAATGAAATCTGTTGATTTACAGTCAATTGAACTCCGTCTAATAACCACAAAACAAAAAAATGCACAGCAAACTTATTATGCATTTAATGTGAATGATAATGATGGTTTTGTGTTGGTTTCTGGACAAAGTTCCGTAAAACCGGTGCTTGCCTATGCATTTAAAGGTTCATTCAATATGGATAACATGCATCCCGGTCAGGCTGAAATGTTGGAATGGTATGAAAACCAAATTGCTTATACAGGAGAAGTAAACCTTCCTGCTTCAGTTGAGATTGAAAAACAATGGAATGATTTGATACATTTTAACATTGGAGATGAAATTAAATCATATCGAAATGTAGAGCCAATGTTATTGGTAACATGGAATCAATCTGCACCTTATAATGCAATGTGTCCTGAAGATGCAGCTGCAGCTGGTGGGCGTGTTCCGGTTGGTTGTGTTGCAACTGCAATGTTGCAGGTGATGAAACATTATAACTATCCCGAAACAGGAACCGGTTCTACAACACACTATAGTTTTTCTAACGGTGGATATGGAAACATAACGGTTAATTTTGCAAATCAAACGTATAACTGGGAAGGAATGCCATTATCAGCAAGCGGTTACAATGAAGAACTTGCAAAGATAAATTTCCATGCAGGGGTTGCTGTTAAAATGTATTGGGGTCCCACAGGTTCTGGAACAAGTACCTCCAGAGTGCCTGATGCATTGGTAGATTATTTCCGTTATGATAATTCATGTCAGATAGTTAATAAAGATTATTATGGTGACACTGAATACAAAACTATTCTTAAGGATCAGCTGGATGATAATTTACCGATGGTTTATTCTGGATCTCCGGAATCAGGTGCAGGGCATGCATGGAATTGTGATGGTTATATAGATGATGAATTTCACATGAACTGGGGCTGGGGTGGTGCCGGCAACGGATATTACACGCTTGAGGACCTTGTTTCATCTGCAACGCCCGGTGGTGATGATTATAATTTCATTTACAGCCAAAATGCTGTCATTAACATTTATCCTGAAGCAAATTATCCTGAATATTGTTCAGGAAGTAAAACCGTTATTGCTCATCAAGGTGCCTTTGGTGATGGCAGTGCCAACGAAGATTATAACAATAATATGGATTGTGAATATTTAATTTCTCCCGAATGTGGTAATTTAATTCGTCTGGGATTTGAACGTTTTGACCTTGGTGATGGCGATGTCCTTACTTTATATGATGGAAGCACAACTGCCGGAACGCTTTTAGGCACATTTGATGCAGATAACCTTCCAGGAAGTACTACCATTAATGCGAATACAGGGAATTTATTAATGCGTTTTCAAACCGATGGTAGTTCTACCGGAAAAGGATGGTATATAAGTTTTGATACTGAGTATTGTGGTTCAAGCACAGCTTATACCGATCAGAGCGGTATGGTATCTGATGGTAGCGGAAGCTGTGATTATCAAAAATCTACCGTTTGTTTTTGGCATATTGAGCCGGAAGGTGCGGAGGCTGTGAGATTAGACTTCTCAGAATTTGATCTTGCCGATGGTATGGATTATGTGAATGTGTATGCAAATTCTACTTCTAACTTAGTGGAAACCTTTGATTCTGAGAACATTCCGGAATCTATTGTTGTGAATGCACCAAAAGCAATCATCTTGTTTTATGCAAATTCCGATGATAATGTTGCTGGAGGATGGGCTGCGAATTATGCGTCCACAGAGTCTGATATTGAGCGCATTGAATTATTGCACGGTGTAAACCTTTACCCCAACCCTGCCAGTCAAGACGTGAATTTAGCATTCAGTTTAAGTCAACCAGAAACCGTGCATATTAAAGTTTATGATATGTTAGGTAAAACGCTGGCTGAAACAAATTTTAATGCTCCTATCGGATATCAAAAAGTCAGAATTAATCAATTTGTGGACTTTCCTGAGGCAGGATTATATTTTGTTGATATTGAGGTAAAAGGACAAGTTGTAACACGGAAATTAAGTATTATAAAATAGGATTATTTTAATCTAAGCATAAAAAAAACTTCGCCAAAAAAATTTAGCGAAGTTTTTTTATTTTTTCAAAATTCAGCTTAGGCTAGTTTCAAATTTAATCCTTCAAGGTAACCGGAAACAATCTTTTGAATATATTTTCCGATAATATCAAACTCCAGATTTACAACAGTTCCTTTTTTAAACGTGTGAAAGTTTGTCACATCATAAGTGAACGGAATAATAGCAACAGCAAATTGATCATCCTTAGAATTAACCACTGTCAGAGAAACTCCATTGACAGAGACACTTCCTTTTTCAACCGTGATATTTCCTTTAGAGCGATCATATTCGAAAGTGAAATACCAACTGCCGTCTGCCTCTTTAACATCAATACAAGTTGCTGTTTGATCTACGTGACCCTGCACCATGTGTCCGTCCAGCAGTTTGTCCATTGTCATTGAGCGCTCTAAATTCACTTTGTCACCAACTTGGAGTAGCCCGAGGTTTGATTTAATTAGCGTTTCATCAATCGCCGTTACCGTGTATTGTTTTTTTGCTTTGTCAACATTGACAACCGTTAAGCAAACACCGTTATGAGAAACACTTTGATCAATTTTCAATTTGTCTGCATAAGTACATTCAAGGGTAATGTGTAAGTTTCCCTTATCTTTTTCCAATGTTATAACTTTTGCAGCTTCTTCAACAATTCCTGAAAACATATCTTTAAATTTAGTAGGTTTGTATTTCCAAAGGTGTAAAGGTAAAATTTCCTGTGGATTGCATCAAAAATATTTTCAAATATGAAGAAAAAAATTTCTCCTCGCATCATAAATTTCATTAATGAACATCATGTATTAAGTCTTGTAACAGCTCATAAAGGGATTCCCTGGGTTGCTCAGTGTTTTTATGTTTGGATGGATGAAGAATATGCATTTTTGTTTACGAGTGACGAAGATACACGTCATATAAAAGACAGTATGAGAACTAATTTTGTTGCAGGATCAATTGCGTTGGAAACAAAGTCGGTTGGAAAAATACGGGGAATACAATTACAGGGACATCTCGAAAAGGTAGATGGTGAGCTTTATAAAAAATGCAAAATTGCGTACATCAAAAAATATCCGTTTGCAATTTTATCAAAAACTGCCCTATGGATTATCAGGCCAACGTTTTTTAAAATGACAGACAATCGATTTGGCTTTGGTAAAAAACTGTATTGGGGAGAGGACCGATGAAATTAAATATTCACGACATATGGTGTGATTATGAGCTTATAGACAGTGGTGTGGGGGAAAAACTAGAGCGTTTCGGAGATTTAATTCTGATCCGTCCCGAAGCGTCGGCGAATCATAAACCTGCAAAGGGAAGAACTGAATGGCAACGAACGGCACATGCTGAATTTGTCCAAAACGGAAGAACATCAGGAAATTGGGACATAATTTCTGCCCGTCCCGATGTTTGGAATATAAAATTACCTAAATCGCTTAAAAACCTGAAAATAACACTTAAAAAAACCGGATTTAAACATGTGGGTGTTTTTCCTGAGCAGATTTTAAACTGGAACTTTATTGCTGAGCAAGCAGTTCCTGCGAATGCAAAAATGCTGAATTTATTCGGATACACTGGAGTTTCCTCGCTTGTTGCCTCTGCATTCGGATATGAAGTTTGCCATGTGGATGCACTAAAGCAGTTAGTATATTGGGGAAAGTCAATGATGCAAGAAAATGCACTGGAAAATATCCGTTGGATTTGCGATGATGCTCCGGGCTTTGTGCAACGTGAAATTCGCCGTGAAAATTTGTATAATTTAATTCTCGCTGACCCTCCAGCTTTCGGATACGGGAAAGCAAAACGTCCTTGGAAGATAGAACGTGATTTGCCTTCTTTCATCCACAATATATCTCAAATTTTGTGTCAGGGTGGGCTGTTTTCGTTAAGTATTTACACACAATCAATAGACACTCAACTCGTCTTAAATATGTGTAGAGAGCATGGTTTGAAAACAATACAAGTGAATGATGTGCTTGGTCTTGACAGGTCGGACAACTCAATTGATCACGGACAGATTCTTTTTTTCCGTAAAGAAAAATGAGCTTCTAATTCAAATGAAATTTAATCGGAACCACAATCAGTTTGCTTTTATGAAAATGGTCCGGTCGATCATATAGATTTTCTGAAATCAATAATAAACTCGTTTTTCGGAATTTTTCGTATGACTTGACCTTTATCTGTGCTATAAAATCGAGTATCCATAATCTGCTGTTTTTTTACAATTATAACAAAATAAATGCCGGTCTGTTCATCGTTTAATTTTGAGTGATAATTTGGCAGTTTTAATGGTTTTCTGAAAATTTGACTGATAGTTTCATGCGGAATCGTTATTTTTACAAAGAAATTTGATACTATTGGAAACAACAATTAAAAAAGCAGCAGAATTAATTAGAAACTCCGGCTATACCGTTGCATTTACCGGTGCAGGCATATCAGTTGAAAGTGGGATTCCTCCTTTTCGGGGAAACGATGGTTTGTGGTCAGAATATGATCCGATGATACTGGACTTAAACCGATATTACTATGGTAGCGAAGAAAGTTGGCCGGTAATAAAACGTTTGTTTTTTGATTTTTTTGGAAACGCAAAACCGAATACTGCTCATTACGTATTAGCAGCATGGGAAGCAAAGGGATTATTGCAGACAATAATTACCCAGAATATTGACAATTTGCATCAGGAAGCGGGCAGCAAATCGGTTTATGAATACCATGGAAACTCACGACAGTTTGTATGTCTTGATTGTGGAAGAATTCAGGATTTGAAAAAAACGGTACTCTTAGATACAGCTCCACTTTGTCTTTCTTGCAATGGTTTATTAAAGCCTGATTTTATTTTCTTTGGAGAACAAATACCTGAGCCCGCAGCATCACAATCTATTATTGAAGCCAGAAAAGCCGATTTGTTTATTATCATTGGAACAAGCGGGGAGGTAATCCCGGCAAGTAATATTCCATTTCTCGCTAAAAAATCCGGGGCAAAAATTATTGAAATTAATACTGAGGAAGGACGTTTTACTCACTCCGTTAGCGATGTGTTCCTGCGGGGAAAAGCTGGAAGCATACTCCCCAAAATTCAAGAATATTTAAACCAGATATTATGAAAATTGTTTTTTTAGAATCCATTGGAATTAGTGCTCAGCAAGCAGCCGGATATGTTGAGAAATTTAAAAAATCCGGGCATGAGCTTGTCATTTATCCCGACAGAAATGAGGATCCGACGGAATTGGCAAAACGTGGTGCTGATGCTGATGTTATTGTCCTTAGTAATATTCCTGTGGCAAAATTTTTGCTTGAATCATGGCAAAATATGAAATATTTAATTGCAGCCTTTTCAGGGACTGATCATATTGATTTAGAATACTGCAATTCACACAATATAAAAGTCAGCAATTCCGCTGGATACTCGAATGAATCGGTTGCTGAATTATCCGTAGGAATGTGTTTGAGTTTGCTTAGGGATATTCCTGCTGCCGATGCTCAAACCCGAAAACTATTGGGTCGAAATGGGCTCATCGGAACAGAACTCAGCGGAAAAACCGTGGGGATAATCGGCACAGGACAAATTGGCTCCGTGGCTGCTCGTATTTTTTCCGGCTTTGGCTGTAAAGTGCTTGGTTATAATCGCCGTCAAGCGGATGGAGCATACTGGAAATACACTGATTTAGATAAAATCATCAAAACAGCTGATGTCATTAGTTTGTATGTTCCCTTAACGGAAGAAACTAAAGCAATGTTTGGCAAAGCGGAGTTTGAACGTATGAAAACTAATGCAGTACTAATAAATTGTGCCCGCGGGCTTGTCGTGGATATGCCAGCTTTAAAAACAGCACTTGTTGAGAAACAAATTGCAGGGGCAGCATTTGATATTTATGAAACGGAACCTCCACTGCCGGAAAATCATCCGTTGTTGAATGCGCCAAACTGTTTACTCATGCCTCATATTGCCTATGCTACACATGAAGCGATGCAAAAACGAATATCCATTGTTTTTGAAAATATCGAAGCGTATTTGCAGGGGAATATTCTTCGTGAGGTAAAATAATTATTTAAGGTGCTGTTAATTAATGTTTTAACTTACTGCAAACCATTTTTCTATTAACTCAAATCTGCACAAAGGGAATGGCATGAATTTTACGGGCTAACGCAGTCAAATTGTTTATTGTCTATGAAAAACGCTGAAAATCTTGATGCGAAAGAATTATTCGAAGTCCCCTAAAAATAATTCGAAGAAAACTAAACTTCTCCAAAGTTTAAAACTTTGGAGAAGTTG
>Ga0307990_1000777_pt1 | contig 27468 bp, 19 predicted proteins | sample EllFjometagen129_FD_203168 | JGI IMG/M metagenome (GOLD analysis project Ga0307990, IMG submission 203168) | Marine microbial communities from Ellis Fjord, Antarctic Ocean - #129 | ecosystem: Environmental > Aquatic > Marine > Unclassified | place: Southern Ocean | collected 2014-10-08
GAGTAATTTCTTTGAGAATATGTTCGTCCATTCCGCGTTCAACCAGTCTTGCCCAGTTAATGACCTTTTCGTCGACTGACGACACTGAATCATGGATAGATTGACTCAGTGCTTCAACTTGACTTGTGAGTGAGTCAATGCTGTCACTCATTGAATAGCTTTCTGGGGGCAGGGGCGACAAGTACTTACAGAGCATTTTATAGAGTTCTTTTCGATCAATGGGTTTGGGCAGGTAATCATCACAACCGGCTTCAAGGCACTTCCGGTCGTCCCTATACGTACAGTGTTCAGCTGGGCATCACCCCTACTATGTGCGTGAAATGAAACGGTACGGCATACTCCCCGAGACATTTTCTTTGGAGCACGAAACCAATATTGATGTCTTCGAGATAGACCGAAGATATTGGGAGTCCAGCTGGTACTACCCCAATCACGATGGTCCCAAACTCTACCCCAATGAAACCCTTAACAAAATGATGATTTCACCCGAGCGTGGTATCCAATGGGAAAATGATTTTACCCGGACGCTTCAATAAACCGACACACGCCTAAAGACTACGTCTTCTTTTTTCTCTTAGGGGTCTTCTTCGCGTTCGCCGCTTTGACGTCGTCAAGGTCATTGTGACTGAGTTCTTCGAGCTTGGCAGCGAGCCGGGTCTTGAATCGCTCAACCACATGACTATATTCAGACTTGGCTGCGAGGTTGGTATACTGCTTTGGATCTTTCTTCATGTCGAAGAGCTGTCGCCCTTTTTCTCCTTTTTTACCATGCTGAATGTAGGCCCATGCATCGGTACGCAAGAGGAAGCTATTTCCATTGACGCAAAATGCCGTATCGCGTACTGAGAGTGAGGGATCATTCAGCGTCTCAGCAAGACTCTTACCTTGGAGGCGTGCGGGCACTTCGAGACCGCACAACTCGGCAACCGTGGGGTAAAGATCGATCAACTCCGCGAACGAATCGCACACGGCCGGCTTCTTGCCTGGTACAGAAATGATCAGGGGCACTCGCGACGATTCATCCATGAGCCCGACTTTCATCCAGAAATCATGCTCGCAAAGATGAAAACCGTGGTCGCTCGTGAAGATCACGATGGTGTTGTCGGCCAGGCCCTCCTGGCGGAGCGTGTCCAACACCTTGCCCACTTGTGCGTCCATAAAGGCCACCGACGCATAGTAGGCAGAAACGGCCTTTTTTTCCTGCTCAGTGTTGAGATTCAGATTGACGCTGGTCTTGTAGTTGATCCCCGCTTTGGGAATGTCATCCCAGTCACCTGCCACCTTTTCCGGTAACACAATGTTGTTCCAATCGTACGGCTCGTAATAAGCCCGAGGTGAGACAAACGGAACATGCGGACGCACAAAACCCACGGCCAGAAAAAATGGCTCGTGCTTGTGGATGCGCAGCAGTTCGCAGGCCTTCTTCGCAGTCTTGCCATCGGAATGTACGCTATCATCACCGTCGGCCTTTACCAGTTCCAACGTATTGCCGCCCTTGACCGGCCTGGTGCCGTCCGGATTCTTCTCCAGCAGTTCGCCATGGCCCGGCGCCTTCCACTCCGGCCCCTGGCTGTTGAAACGTTCCATCCACGAAAACTCGTCATCCTGCCCGTTGCTGCCCTTTTCAATATCGCCTGGCACGCCCATATGAAAGATCTTGCTCACGCGCGCCACATAATAACCGTTGTTAATGAAGTGCTGGCTCCATGTGGCACGGTCGCCAATGTTTTTTCGCCCGCTGACATATCCCATGGTACCGGTGGCATGGGGATAGTAACCCGACATGAACGACGCACGCGACGGCCCGCACACGGGAAACTGACAAAAGGTACGTGTATACCGCGTACCCTGAGCAGCCAACCGATCAATGTTCGGCGTGTAACACGCCTTGTTTTCATAGCATGAAAGCGCGGTGGTTGTCAGGTCATCCGAAATAATAAACAACACGTTGGGCTTCGACTCTGCCCAGGCAAAATTTGAAAAGAACGCCGCCAAGGCCATCAGGCTGAATAGTCGTCTGGTATCCATTTTTTCTCCATTCCATGCGTTTACTGAAGAGAGGCATGCCATTTGAAAAACATGGTATGCTGATCTTTCTGGAAACGGTTGATATCATTGGGTTGAATATGAGTCAGAGCCCTGTCACTGCCCTGCCATGCCGCTTGCGCTCTTTTCACACAGGCCACCACATCGTCGAAACTGGCAGTTCGATCCTGTTGCGGCGAAACAATCAAACAGGGGCGAGGGGCAATCATGGCGATCACCTCATCAAAGTCATAGGGAATCTCGGCTTCACGCCCGTGAAACAGGCCCAGTTTGGGTTGCAGTGCGTGCCACTCCCAGAGACGCCTTACCCCACCAGTAGACTGGGCATCGGTATCGCTTCGCATGGGTGTAAATCCGGCAAAGCAGGCCACCGCGTTTATACGCTCGTCCAAAGCGCCAGCATAGAGCCCTACCATACCGCCCAATGAATAGCCCAGCACCGTGATTTTTCTGGGGTCAATCTTGGGCAAAACGGTCTGGGAGATTCCCTTGCCATCCACGAGAAAGTCCACTGCCCTGGACACATCCTCAATCAAGCGTCCGAGACGTGACCATTTTGGGTAAGTCTGATAGAAGTCACGTCCCTCCAGCAAGCGAAGGCCAAAGCCGCATTGGTCGTACGCCAGGACCACAAAACCCGCTTGCGCCAGGCGGTGATACACGGTGGTCCCCTGGACACCATATCCTTCGTTATATCCGCTGTGATAAGAATAGGGATGCAGCCAGATCACCACAGGGGCCGGTCCTTGGCCTGTGGGATTGTAGTAGACATTGCCACGCACATTGTTTCCAAAGCACACCTTGATCCGTTTTGTGTTCTCCACAGACCACCGATCGTGGGTCATTGTCTCGCATTCTTTGTCGGTCAGAAAACGCGCGTCCGAGCTTTCAGACAGGGGCTCGTTTTTTTGCCCCAGGGCCCAGGTAATACGTTCGCGTGCAGAGCAGTCCTGAGCCGGAGGTCTCAAGGCCGACTCGGTCTGCATGGCACGCCAGGCCTGCCAATCAAATCTGTGAATGGTTTCCACAGGAAACTCACTCTGTGTGGCCTTGCCCCGGCCAAAAGACAGATCAAACCAATCGAAGTTCTTCTTATACTGGGCATCGGTAATCGGATTATGTGCCCCTTCCCGGAATAGAACACGCAGATTCTCCGGATGTCCTAAAAAGTCATACACCTTAAATCCTTCAAGAAAGCCACGTTCGACCGCAAAGGTGGGTTCACACCCATCATTATGTGCCGTGTGTACAAGACATCGCCGCGGTGCGATCAGGGCATACCAACCATGGGCGTCCATGGGCAACTCATGCTCCCGACCGTAGTACTGTTTGAGACTCGGCAAAAACCAATCACCGGGAAAATCTACCGGAGTCTCGGCAAAGGTATCACGTGAGGTAAAACGATAGGGACAAGACGCGGGGGAACCGGGACTACGTGCCACAACGGCGGCAATTCGTGTATCAAAGGCCGTGGCTATCAATGCCTGCTTGCCATAGCGAGAGTGACCTATGATGCCTATCTGATCTTTACTAATCCGACATTTGCAGCGTTTATCCAGCAGATAGTCCACTGCCCTACTCGCCATCCAGGCACCGCAGCTCAGGTCAGCCCAGGTGGCGTCGGGATATTCGGCACGAAAGGCAGGTATGGCTTGTTTATAACTCTCATACCCCTGCGCCGCCTTGCAAGTAAAACTGACACCGGGGTACAAACAGGCCACATACCCCCGCTTCACAGCGGCCTGGGCCCACTGGCAATTCCGATCGACCTGCCAGTCTACCGGCGCAGCCAGGACCACCGGCCAGGATCCTTCACCCGGTGGAATCCACAGGCAGATCTCTATTGTCACCTTGTTCTTGGTTGCAAAGGTCAATGCCACGCGTTGTTCGATAACCCCATCGTTTTTTTCGGTCTGCCGCACAATCTGCGCATCAAGCAAACGCGGAGGGTCTGCCGGAAAAGTCCCTGAAAAGAGGTCAAGCATCAGACCGCGAACTTCGGCCTGACGTCGCTGCCAGTCGTCTGCCGTGCGTACGACTGTCCCATCAGCGAACTCAAGCAAGGGTGGTAGATCTGCGCCCACATAGGCACAGGCCACACGACTTAGCAAAGCGCATAGAATACCAGCCACCATGGATTGTTTAAAACCGCGTTTTTTGTGTCTTAGAATCATTTGGAGTATCCATCACAAAGTAGATTGGCTTTAACGGCTCTATAGAATATGATACACGGATAAGTCGCGAATCACGGGTGTGTCCACTGATTTTTTCACAAGCACTCGAATGGCACTTGCCCTGATGTCATCCAGTTGAATGATATGCTTATGCCCAATACAGGTGCCCTGGTAGAGTGCCTTCCATTGGCCATTCACCTGGCCTTCAACCGTAAACTCACGGACCCGCTCTCCCTGGGCAATATCTTCCATCAACACCACCTGATTCAGGGTGGCTGTTTTTTTTAAGGTCAATACAACCTCATGTCCCTGACCTCTGGTTTGGCCCACGGGGTGGTCAAATCGTTTCTTGATACTGTCACCAAATGCCTTCATACGGCTCACATCGACATCAGGTACCAACCCATTCGTATCCACCACCACGCCAATTAACATGTTGGTGTTGCGACCGACTGTGGTATAGTATTTGTTCAGCAATGTCTCAAGGGACATCAAGTGTTTGGTGTTATCCGGATGATAGAACCAGCCCCCTTGCCAACCGCCATGACGAATCGGAAAATCAGCCTCACCAGGACACCACAACGGACCATTGGCATTGCCATGCAACCGATCAATTTCTTCATCCCCCCCACTCGACGTGGTGGTATGTGTGGTGCTCCAGCAGGGATACGGGGCCACGCCGCGTTCGTTTCCTACCCAGCGAATAAGAGACTTGGTGTTTTCAGGTCCCTGAAAAACGACCGCTTGAGGCTGGTATCTGTGCAGCAATGTCACAATATCAGGACCACCTTTGTCAGGAGATAAACATCCGCCATCAAACCAGATTTCAAAAAACTTGCCATAGTTCGAGTAAAGCTCGGTCAACTGCTGCTCTACCATGGCGTTGTATTGGGTCTGTTCTTGCGGATCTTTGCTGCGTACCAACCCTGGATTGTCCACCTTAAAATAGCCATTGGCAGCCGCGCTGTAATACACACCGGGGCGCACATCATATTTTTTGCAGGACGCGATGAAATCAGCCAGAATATCACCTCGCCCGTTCTTCCACGGTGAACGCTTGATACCGTAATCATGGGCCTCACTGGGCCACAAACAAAAACCAGTGCAGTGCTTGACCACCAGAACAGCATACTCACCTCCCATGGCCTTGACCGATTTTACCCACTGATCCGTATCCAGCTTCGTCGGGTTGAAAATTTTGGGATCAGGATTGTAATCCCACTGACCTCGCCACTGGTATTGGGGTTCATACACATTGATATCAAAATGGATAATGGCGCCAATTTCACAATCGGCCCATTCAACCTGCTCTTTGGTGGGCTTGGGCAATGGCTGTGCAATAGCCCAGGCACTCATAAACATCAAAAGGGTCATTACGGGTCTGGTCATATTTGTGTATTCCTTCTGGTCAAAAGATTAAGCACATCAATCATTACCCGGCACGATCAGGGCCTGTTTTGCATGGGTCCGCTTCGAGGTCTCAATGACATCGTATAATCCCTGCTTCCATGCCTCGCGACTTGCGCTGTCAGCGTAGACCATGGATTGCCCGCCCTTTTTGGCACGCACTACGAATGGGCCGATATCCATATTGTGTCGGCGTAATTCAGCGGCTATCTTCTCCTGCAGTGCCGGCTTTTTACCCATCAATCCATTGTCAAATATGGCTCTGAATCCCTGGTCATTACAGAATTTAATGAAGTCTATTGGCTCTTTGCCACCCATTTGAGGGAAGGCGCCAAAGTTGGGGGCATATTTCAAGTTAAATTTCGCCTTGTTTGAAGCGTTCGAATCGTCATTGGCCAATGTCTCCATCGCCATACCGGCCGCCGCTGCAACAGCCACGGTTCTTTTCATGAAATCTCTTCTTTCCATATTTTCACGTCCCTATTTCAGTAGATTTTCAAAATGTGCCCTGACCATGAAAGGCCCGTTTTTATTTGCCAATAAGAACAGGACTTTTGCAAAAAGTCCTGTGGTGTACAGTTTTTGGTTTTCAGTTTTTAGCAAAACGCGTTTTTACTGCTGAAAACTGCCTACTGAAAACTGAAAACTTGAAGTTTGCAAAACTTCAGTAAGAAGTCTCCTTATCATGGACGTTTCATCTCAACCGGTACTGCGTAGAGTGCCTTGTGAATAACGTTGAGTTTCTCACGCGGAAATTTTTCAACGGCACGGTCGTATGTCAGCAACCCGTTGACCTCACCCTCCACATCAGAGGTCTGGGTGTACACTGCGCCGGCGATCCCCTTCTTCTTGAGATCTTTCATACGCCGAAATGATTCCATGTAGCGTGCCATGAGCTCGTCCTGGTCCTTGGGCAAACCACCATAGCCCCAGTTCCGTGCATCAGGATTCCAGAGATGCGTCTTGTCCACCACGAAGCCATGCCCACCGAACTCACCCACCACCTTGATGTCATTGTCAAACCGGGTGTCATCCAGAGGGAAGTCCGGATGCGGATAACTGTGATGGTCCGCCACGTGACCCACGGGCCAGTAATTGCCTCCACTGGCCACATTGACCAGTCGCGACGGATCATATTCAACAGTCCATTTTCCAATCTCCATGGTGCAGTGCTGTCCCCACGCCTCGTTGAATGGAATCCAGACCACAATGCAGGGCGCATTGTAGAGGCTGTCAATCATCTCCTTGAACTCGACCATAAACTGATCGTGTGCGGTATCATCCCACTCACCGTCCTTGGGGTCCTCCTTCATGCGCGTCCACTTCGGACCCTTGTAGCGTGTGGACACCTGGTCCTGCCAAACCATCAGGCCCAATCGGTCGCAATGGTAATAGTAGCGGCGCGGACGCACCTTGATGTGATTGCGAATCATATTGAAGCCCGATTCCTTGATGTACTGGATATCGAACAACATCGCAGCTTCCGAGGCAGACGTCAGCAACCCATCCGGATACCAACCCTGATCCAACGGTCCGAGATGGAAAATCTCCTCGTCGTTCAGCGTAAAACGCCAGTGTCCGGCAGCATCCTGTTGTTTTCCCACAGTGCGGATGCCTGTGTAGGACGTCACCGTATCGTAGCGTTTGCGACCATTGAGAAGGACAATCTTGAGATCGTACAGGGTCGGTTGAGACGGAGACCACAGCTTGGCGTTTTTGATGGTAAGGGTCGTCCCGTCCAGGGGCCCCTTCTTTGAAACCACCTTCTTGCCGTCCAGGGTGACCGTAACTCGAACAGCATCGGCCTTGGAGCGGTCACCCCCAACAAAGGTCTTGATCGTGATGTGGGCAGGATCATGGGCTGTATCAATCTTCACATGCTTGATATAGGTGGCCGGCACCCTCTCCAACCACACAGTCTGCCAGATGCCTGACACACGCGTGTAGAAGATCCCGCCCGGTTTCATGACCTGCTTGCCCCTGAGTTGATAACCACCCGTGTCATCCCAGACGCGAACCGACAGCCGGTTGACCCCGTCCATGGCCGCATCCGTGATGTCAAAGGAAAATGGATTGTTGCCACCGGTATGTGTGCCCACGGCCTTGCCATTAACCCACACAGTACATTCGTAGTCCACGGCCTCAAAGTGCAGAATCAGACGATGATCCTTTTTCTTGACATTAAACTGTCGCTGATACCATAGCTCCTCCTTGGGTTCCAATATTCGGCCCACACCAGAGAGGCTCGATTCAATACAGTACGGCACCAGGATTGCGCCATCCCCGCCTTGTCCCAGCACCTGGCTCATCGCAGCATACGCTCCGCCCTTGGCACCCACTTTATAGTGCCAGAGACCATTGAGACTCTGCCAATCCTTGCGCACCATCTGCGGCCGTGGATACTCACGCCATGCGTTATCAGGCGTCACATCCTTGGCAAAACGGGTCCGAATGAAGTCCCCTGCCGGCTGCCACTCTGCAGCCCACGTGGTCGCTGCCATGGCCACGATCGCAACCCCCATCATCAGTCTTGTCCGTCTCATTATCGACTCCCTTTCTTATTGGTCTTCTCACACAATTTATCTTTGACAAATCATTGTCATCGGAGACAAATATGATTATACCCCCGTATCGAGGCAAATCAAGGAGATTGGCTTGGCACATCACCTCTCCGCATACAACACAAAAAGAAACGCTTCTTCAAGAAGATGCCACAAACAAGGAAGCGTATTTATCCAGGTTTGCAGGGCCTCAGAGCGTTCTAGACATCAGCCAGGGGCACAAATTCATGCAGGAATGGTCTTTCATTTCCAATATGCCACAAGCGAAAACCAAAAGGACGGTTGTCAAAATTTTTGCTCGTGGTTTCACCGTTGACCAATTGGATGCCTTTGTACTCGTTGATGAGCAGCCGGTGTGTATGTCCACCCAGTACAGCCACCACGCCTCTCTTTTCATAGAGGCCGAGGAGCTCTTTTCGTTTGGCAGGAGGCAGATTCATGTACTCCTCCCCCTCATCCGGTTCCTTTAGAAACAAAGGGTAATGGCCAACCACAAAGACGGGCAATCTCTTCTTTGAGGCAGTCTCTAGAGTCTTCTCAAGCCAGGCGTCATGCTTTTTTGTTTCATCAGTCACAGGGGCCTTCCATAATTGTGTGTTCACACCCACAAAGGAATATCCCTTATGCTCAAACGAATAATAGTCCTCGCCCATGACCTGGCGATAAAACTGCAACGACTGCGGCATAGGCTCATTCCCGACATCGTGGTTTCCTGGCACGCAGTAACAGGGAACATTGAGTCCGGCTTTAATCTTCTTAAAGTCTGAAAACGATTCCTCGTTGGCCGTGTTGACCAGGTCACCACAGATCACCACAAAATCGGGATTCAACTCGTTGATTTTTGCCACAGCCGTTTCAAAAGCTTTCACATCATGTTCATAGCCGCCCATGCCCAATTGCGTATCACAAATCTGCACAAAACTGAATGATTGATTCTCAGACCGCTTTCTAGACAATGATGCACATGAAGACAGAGAGAGTGTCGTCACGCCCAAACTTGCCGCTTTAAGAAATTCGCGTCGTGTACTGTTATTCTGATTCATAGTCAGTGTCCTTCCAAAAAAAACAAGTCTGTCGAAGTACATCACATGGCCAAAGCATACCATTTTTGTGCTGCATACGTCAGGGTAAACAATATGGGCGTATAAAGCAATATTGCGTGACGCCCGCGTGAGCAAAACTTGAACAGTCCCCCGCCTGAGTCATGTTACTCCCCCGTCGCCATGCCACAGACTTTTTTCACACCCAGTTCAATGCGAAGGAAAAAAAAGAGTATCGCCACCGCACAAGCAAGCAATACAATAGGCATTCCCCTGAGAAAAATCCGTCTTACGCTTGATGTGGATTTCAATAACATGTTTTGTCCTCTTGAAATCAAACGGCATTTATTTCACGAGTAACCTGGTCCCGTATAATCTTGCGTGTCCTTCCCCGAGGCAAAGGTGTATTCAGTATTTGCACGGTATGTATCTTTTTGTACGATGCCAGATCAGACGTCAGTTCCGCGATCTCCGCCAGAAGCAACTCATGTATTTCAATCGCCAGCGTCTTTTCGGTGCTACAATCTTTCAGATACGTTTGGTAAGCAGACTGCTCAGGCACCACAACGGCATGAACAGTTTCAGTCCCGTCCGGTCTCTGTTTGCCTAAAACACAGACTTCTGCCACGAACCTGCTTGCCTGAATGCGTTGCTCAAGTTCCTCGGGATGGACCTTTGCGCCTGCATTGGTGACAATCATATTTTTGGATCGACCACAGATATACAAGTTCCCTGTGTTGTCCATGGTGCCGACATCACCCGTATGCAGCCAGCCCTCTTGGACGGACTCATTTGTCGCCTGTGGGTTGTTGTTGTATCCCTTCATCATACTGACACCGCGGATATACACTTCACCCACCGCAGAGTTACGATCGGTCTTGATCTTTATCTCCACATGAGATAGAGGGGTCCCAACCGAATTCAGAGGGGTCTGATCAAGACTCGTCAAGGTGGACACACCCGACACCTCCGTCAATCCGTATACCTGCAGCATCCGTATACCAACCTCCCGATAGCCTTCAATGACAGAGACGGCCAAAGGGGCGCCTCCACTGATACAAAATCGCAAAGCACCACCGAAGATGGCCTGGGTATGTGCCGCCACATCCACTTCAGACCTATTCCTTTCAACAGGTCCCTGAGACAGGTCTTTGGTTGAGGTGGCTCGTTCGATAGCACGTTTTAGCAATATCTGAAACAACAGGGGAACGGCAAGCAGTATCGTAGGCGGAGTCAATGCCATGTCGTTGAATATCCTTGTATACTTAAGACTCATATTGTAGGTAACAGAAGCCCCCACGCAGAGAGGCAGAATGAGTCCGCATGATAATTCGAACGTATGACTGAGCCCAATAACCGAAAGAAAACGATCCCTTTCAGTAATATCCAAGGCCTTGATAATGGCATGGACATTTGAAAGCAGGCCTTCATGCGTAAGAACAACACCTTTGGGAGCCGCAGTTGTGCCTGACGTATAAATGATCACAGCCGCATCCTGCTTCTGGGCATGAGGCAGTGCGCCTCTGCCATTGGAGCGTGCCAAGAGTTCTGACAGTGTGTACTGCCTACGCGTGCAATCTGCAACACAACCCTGATTTTCATCCAGGATAATGATTAATTGAAGATCATATCGATCCAGCCTTGATGCATAGGCGTGCGTGGTGAATACGCATTTAATGCCAGTATCGCTAATGATATGCGTCAACTCGGCGTGACCACTGTTGTGATCCATAGGGACAGCGACGCCATCATTAAACATAATCCCTGCGAACGCAATCGCCCATTGGGGGGAATTAGGCGCATATATCCCGACGGGATCCTGTGCCTTGATGCCATGCCTGTCAAGAAAAAAGGCAATGCGTCGAGCCTGCTCATTGACCTCTTTATACAGGGTCTTTTTAGAAGTTTTTTTGCCGTCCCGAATCTGGTAGGCTAGCCTGTGTTTGTATCTTTCTGTGCTATCGATGATGGTCTGAGATATCGTACCGCTCATATGCGATCCCCTTGAGTTCACACCTAAAATTTACCAGCGATGCCCAGCATATTCTGGATGACAGCTGCAAATACGCGTGCCATTTTTTTGGCCCCTGTGACATTGGGCAATATGCCGTCCTGCGACAGGTCGCATTCCACGTTGAATCCGGTATGCTGATCTGCCAAAACAACAGGAGACTCCGGCGTGGAATACTCACTGACATATCGAGAGATCTTGAGGTTCAACAGGTTGACTTCCGCTGTTTTGCCTCGAACGGGAATGATCCTGGCCAATACGATTTTCACGGTCTTGTTCCGTGCACGCAGTGCACTTATCACCGAGCCGATGTTGTTGATAGTTTTTTCGGTCAATGTCCCTGCTGCGCTGTCACCTGACACGATATCCTCGGTGCCCATGTGAATAACCGCCACATCGGGCACTTCGGAGATGAGCAGACCAGCCATGTGCTGTGCCAGCCAATCGGAATTTCTGCCCCAGTGGCCTTCGTGATCCACATCGTATTGGTAACTGTCCGGTTCCGTATGATTGTTGTTGTGCTTGTTCCGGCTCCCCACAAAATCGATGAGGTGCCCTTGCCTTCGCAGCATCCCGTCCAGATACCGCCTGTATGACACGGATGAGCTGAGGCCCTCAGTTGTTGAGTCGCCTATAAGCATAATCTTCACAGGGTCGAGGGGAGTTGCGCCCATCATGTCCGAAACAAGCGGGTGCAGACTCTCGGCCCAGACCCGATACCCGTCAGACGTCAGATGGGTTCCGTCAGAAAACAGGAACTGGTTGATCAAACCATTGGACTGCAAAAACCTGTCCTGTAAATCCAGATAGACCACTTCACCCGGGTTGCAGGTCACCGCAGCATTGACAGCATTGGCCTGCTGACACCTGGCCCATTTAACCCTGTTGGACACAGGCAAAATGCCCATCATGACCACCCGTGTCCCGGGCAGACGGCGGCGGAATATCTGGGCAATGGCCCTTGCACCCTGGGCCACATCCTCAGGTGGGCACTTAGCTCCCAGGTGCCACTGGACCTTGCCTCCGGCGCTTTGAGTGACCACGAAATTATTGGTACCGCACAGCAGCACCGCCATCTTGGGTGCCTGTCCCCTGGCAAAGTCCAGGTTGCCATGGGTGGCCCTGTAGAGCATGACAGGCGTGATGTCTCCAGAGTTTCCCATATTGATGGGGTCGTACCCCCCATAGGTTTCTCTCCACACAGACTCACCTGCTCCACCACCCAGAGACCAATACCAGGTAATAGAATCTCCGAAGAAGACGATGTCTGTATTGTCTGCGTTCGCAACCTCTCCATTGACCCTCTCAAATTGCCCATGCCAATACCCATCTTCAAGCCTCTCTGGCATTGTGGTACTGGGTGACACAGGGATTTCGTCCCAAAAATGGGGAGCCACGGTACTGCCCGAAGAAACACCCCCCTGCGCTTCCAGGGTCTTGGCTGAGAAACCGGCCAATATAAGCACGGCCGTGGCCGCCACGATTGTCTTGACGTGATGCATCATTGTTTTCTTCCGTTGGGTTAGCTGGTTTCGAAATCGTTTTGTCGCAGACGTCAGCGATCTATATCACTGCTCAAAGATGATCATAGAACAAGAACAGGCCAAACTCAAGGCGCAATCTGAGTGTTGGGGATTAGGGGTTAGGGGTTAGGGGTTGGGGGTTGGGGGTACATGCTTTGAAGAGCTAAGTTGAGAAATCGCTGCTTCTTGCTGAAGTCTACCCCAATTGTTTCTTCATTAGATGGTTTATATTCAAATTTGTGTGTATACTAGCAATTTCTATCGTGGTTTAAATCACCCGCACATAAGGAACCAGATATGGGTATGGAAAAATGGGCTGTTCTGTTTTCTTTTCTATTTGCAATACAGTCTTTGGGCACACCACTCTTGCAGAACAGCGTGTTTGAACGCGCGCAGGAGTGGATGCATCGAAATGGGGTCATGAATTCGGCCAGACGCTCAGTGGTGTCTGTGGGGGTGTTTCCTGAATCGGGCATGGACTTCGTCTATGTGGTGCGCCTTGCCCCCAAAGGCGATCTGATTCTAATGGTGACTCAGACACCGAGGGGTGTCATTTTGAACGATTGGCCCGCCTGCTCGAGTTGGAGAACCGAGAGGAAGCGAGGAGGGTGGCCGAGCGAGGCCGGCGCCTATCGGCCGCTGACGCCGAGCGAGCCGGAACCAGTATGGTGGACCTGATCGTTTCCGATGAGGACATGGGTCTTGGAGGCCGACACATCCTGCAGCTGGCCAAACGGAAACGCTCACCACTGCCCTGGACGCGTCTGGGTGTGGGTAGCCCCATCGTACTCTCCCCGGATACTGGCAAGGGCACGGTCCAGTACCGCGGTGTGGTGTGTGACCGTACCAAAGGGTCCCTGCGCGTGGCCTTGGGGAACATACCGGACGATCTGGCTGGACACGAAACGTGGCGACTGGACCTCTCCAGTGACGAAGTGGCCATGCGAAGGCAACAGGCTGCTCTTCACAGTGGCCAATCGAGTTTATCGATACAGCCGGAGCAAGCTTTGACGAGGAGGTCGAACCAGAGGGTGAGAGCCGACTGAATCGGCATGAAGCGACTCTTGTATGCCGAAAGGTTCATACTCTCCTGGACTGCGGCGTGCCGGCAAGCGACATCGCCGTCATCGCCACCTATGCCGCCCAGGTGCGTCTCCTTCGCGAACAATTGCCCGTGCCGGGCCTGGAGATCGACAGCGTGGATGGCTTCCAGGGACGAGAGAAAGAAGCGGTGGTCATCTCGCTCGTACGATCCAACCCACGGGCCGAGATCGGTTTTTTGCAGGATGTCCGTCGAATGAATGTCGCCATAACGCGCGCCCGCAGGAAATTGCTGATGGTGGGCGACAGTGCGACGTTGTCGTCCCATCCGTTCTATCGCCGGATGATCGATTATTTCGACAGCCTCGGGGCCTACAAGACCGTCTGGGAAGAAAACGACCCTCTCTAATTCCTCGCAGGACTCAATTCGATAAGTGCCTGCTGTCATTCAAATGATAAGCCCATTAGGGACGGTGAGACTGCGTTTGGATCTTGCTGTACTCAAAATCCCATGCCAATTTTTATGCCATACAGGGGGACGTCGCCAAAAACGGCCTCCGCACTGATGATGCACAATGGAAACGGTGAGACCTGGAAACCGGCAATAGCCTGTATTTCATTTTCTTCTGCCTCCAGGAAGCCCGTGGCAAGAGAGCTCTTGTCACGACCTTCAATGCGCAGGGCGGACACACCGCCATAGGGCGTGATCATGAGGAAATCCTTGCTGAGCAGAAGATCCAGGGTATAGGTCTTCAAGTCAAAATCGTCCACGTCTTCCAGTTGGGAATAGCTACCACGCACTGTGAGCGAAGGCAATGCCAGCCCCTCCTTGATAATCCCATGCTTGATCTCAACACCCCAAGCCAAAATATTGCTGTTTGGAACAGCTTCGATCATGGCACCAATATCCGTTCTGAATGGCAATCCCTTTTGTACATGGAACCGGCCCATGGCCATGTAGCTGAACGTATCATTGTCTTCCACCATGTAGTGCCAACTCTTCTTATGGCTACCCACATCAGCCACCACCGTTTCCAGGCAAAGATCAAAGCCCACAATACCCAATGTCTTGGCCGGGGCCATGGGAGTAAACTGAATGGCTGAACCCAATTCCGAAATGAAGGTGTCAAAATCCGCTTGCGTAGCCAAACCAATGCCAGCAGGGTCAAATTGAATATCCTTGGCACCCACGTTTCCAGAGAAACACACATGCCACATCATGATAAATACGATTAAGGTCTTTTTCATTGTACCATTCCCTGTTTTACTCATAGGACTCCATATACATGCCATACCCTGTAAATATAAATGTCTGTTTTTGACTGAGCTGGTGCGTACAGAATACTACTCAAAAGGCATTTTAACCAGATCAAAAAAAACTCGCCGCTTGAGAAACTTAATCCCAATGCCTGTTTTCTTCTTTGGTCCAGCTCTACGGTACATCCTCCGTCTATGCCTTCAGCGAGTTTACGATCAATGCCTCGCCCAAGGATACAGAAGTCACCTTCCGTCTAGTCCGTATGGAGGACAACACCATCATGTATGAGAAAAAGCTCAAACACAGCGAACTGATTCTATTTGTTGTGGTCCTTTTTGTTGTTTACGCCGTTTTCATTGCTGAGACAGACCCAATATACAACATAGAAACAGCCACAAGTATTGATGCCGCCACCTATGAAGCCACTGCGACTTCAAACCAGTTTACTGTCAATACGCCGGAGATTTTTGTCACTTTCTCAACGCAAGATTTGGAAATTGGGACTGATATTCTAGCGTCTTGGATTTATACAACGAACGATACTCAGATTACTTCGGCGAGTTTGACAACGACATTAGACACGCAAAATGCCTATTTTAGCCTCTCTAAACCAACCGCAGGTTGGCCAATTGGCGATTATGAAGTTCAATTCAAAATTGACAATGAGCAAGTTGCTGTCACTGCATTCACTGTCGCTGAAGAATAAACAGCCGAGCCCAGTGGCTCTGCTTCTGCAACAAATCCGCACCTCTTGGGGATAAAATCTCCTTTGTCCCCAAGAAGTGTGGAAAACCTAAGGGTCAGACAAGCGAAACAGGGGTCGGTACTCGGATTTCAGTGTTCATTACATGTCAGCGAGGCATATGCGTAAATCCGAGTATCGACCCCTAAATTCCCAGCAACAACCTCCGCATGACAACCACTCTAAACAAATCATACTGAGTATCTAAACCAGGAACTTACTTTTTAAGGACCCTACTGGCACCCGTCATCTGCCCTCTCCCCTGGATGCTCAGTCGGGTTTCTGCAATCGATTTCTTTTCAGTCCCTCCTGAATGGTGCGCAGGCGGGCTTTGGACTGTTCGATTTCCTCTAGGGCCTCTGGCGAGGTGCCGTCGGCCCCATCCACCACATGAGGCGTGACAAAAATCAGTAACTCGTGGTTGGCCAGCACGCTCTCTTTGTGGCGAAACAACCCGCCGATCAGCGGCAGACTACCCAGTAGCGGCACCCTTCTCTGGATCTGGCTGTCTTCCTGGAAGAGCATACCGCCGAGCATCAATGTCTGGCCGTCCTCTACGATCATATTCGTGGTGGTATCCATCTCGGTCCGAACGCGCTGGGTGTTGATGATCTCCGAGGTCAGTTGTGAGAGGACCACATTGATGATCATGTCCACGTTCATTTCAGGCGTGATACTGGGCCGCGTACGGAGTATCATGCCGACCTTTTCGTAGGCAAAATCAGAGGTCGCCCGGCCACCCGTATCGGAGATGGAGACACGTGTTTGGAAGCCGACTCTCTGGCCCTTGAAAAACTCGGCCTCCTCGTTATCCTTGGTCCACAGCGTCTGCTGATTAAGGATCTGGGCGTCAAGATTCTTGACCAAAAAATCAAGCAGGACGGAAATGTCGGCGCCGACTGAAATTTGGGAACTGCGGCCTGAATCGCCGCCCGCGCCGAATACCAATGCCCCGTGCTTTTCAAGCAGGCCGAGAGCATTGCGGGCCGTGACAGCGTTTTCGTGGTCAGCTGTCGACCACTTAGCACTGTCGGACGAAAACTGCACGCCCAGGGACGTCATGTTGCGGTGATCGACCTGGACGATAATGACCTTGATCATGACCTGCTTGCCCGGCGCATCCAGTTCGTTGATCATCTGCTCGATATTCTCCATGAACTCCGGTGGGGCCAGAACGAGGATGGATCTGCTGTAGGTATCCGGGATAAAACGCGCGCGTCCGATGACGTTGCTGATGGCCGCTTCACCGATGGCCTCCCGGCCGGTGGTCCACCAGGGCCGATATTCAGTTGTATTGTCTTGGCTGCCAATGCTGCTTCTGTTCGCAGTAGTGTTGCGATTGTTAGCGTTGCCGGCGTTGTCCTGGGACTCATCCATGGAATAGTCGCGGAGCCCGCGTTGAGAGAGTTGGATGGCAGCACTGGTCCCGGATTCGTTGAACATGGCGTTCAAATGCATGGCGAGTGTTTCGGGATCCCGGTATCTGAGTTTAATGACCCTCGGCACCTCAGCCATTTCCTCCTGATCCAGTTTTCGGATGAGATCCTCGACCACGTCATAGGCCTCGGGAATGGTGCTTATGACGATGATCTTCTTGGTGCCGGGCACTTCATCGAAGGTGAGCTGCCCATAGAGCGGACCGATGATCTTCTCTTTGTCCTCGTGACTGTAGCCGAAGAAATAGTCGTAGACCGAGAACTGGCTGCTGGCAGCCTCTCTGCTAAACAGCGAGGTGAGCAGAGTCACCATCTGGCCCGTATCGGAATTGTGAAGCTCGAGGATTCGGGGCTTGACCGCGTTGACATCGATGGGGATGTCCCACTCGATAATTTGTTGCCTGATCTTGTCCATCGTGTCAGGCGAGGCGACAACGGTCACTTCCTTGAGAGATAGGTGGGAGATAACCTTCACTGTATCGATCGATGGGCCTGTCCCGGATCGGCTGCTGCCCGAGCGTTGTGTGCTGAACATCCGTTCCGGGCCGTAGAGGTCTTCGATGTTCTTCTTGATCAGATCGGGATCCGCGTAGTTGAGCTTGAAGTGTTCGGCCAGGAATTGCCCTGGCGGCACGTCCATTTCCTGGATCAGCTTTTTGACCATCTCCCGAAGATCCTGCCGTCCGAAGATCACAACCTGTCTGGCCTGGTCGAGCGCCTGCACCAGGATGCTGGTCTCCAGTTCCGTACCGGGCATCTGCTGCAGCGCTTCGTTGAGATGATCCGCCACCTCTTGCACGTCCGCATAGATGATGGGCACACTCTCGTATTCCTTCTCGATCGTCTGCTGCAAATCGAGTTTGGCAATCCACTCTCGAATCATCTTCATATCCTCGGCCGACGCACGCGCGATAATCCACCCGCGTTTGGGTTCGGGGATCAGAACCACGGGTGTCTCGCTCGGGCCGAGTAATACTGAATTGGCACCCGTGACTGCGGAGTTGCCTTGATAGAGGTTCGACCTGTTGGGATTCCGCCGTGAAGTCGATGCGTTGTACCTCGTGCCTCGTCCGGTGCTGGAAGGCGTCCGGCTGTTTCCATCACCGAGCAGCATGCGCACCAGTTGGACGATTTCGTACGGATCGCCGTTGTGAACGGTGAGTATTTCGGTGACCGTATCCTCCGCCTCAGGCACATCGAACTGGGCAATGACGGTTTCGATACGCATGAGATTGTCCACCGTATCGATCAGCAGCAGATTGCCCGTGATTTCATCGGCACTGAGGTAACCCGACTCACTCATAAGCGGTAAAATGATGTCCGCCATTCGAGTCGGACTGAAGGTCTCAAGCTTGATACACTTCTGCACAATCTGGTTCTTATTCTCGATCTCGGACAGGGACTGCTCCGAGAGCAGCGTGGGTACGGCCCTGTCGAGTCTTTGAATCCACATATCGATTTCGTCAAGGTCTGCGCGCGAGCCCTTGGCCACAATGAGCTTTTGCCTCGGATCCGGGACCAGGACCACGGTTTTGCCGCTGGTGCCCACAATCGTCGAGGTGGCGCCCGCACGCCTGCTGCGGCTGTTTGAAGAGGATGGGCGTCTGGCCGTCGAATACCGAGTGTTTCTTGACGACACACCTCTGCTCGCGATCCCTGTGCTGGCGCCGTTATTGATGAGCGCTTCGAGCAGTTGGATAATATCATCCGGTTCCCGATGTACGATCTCAAATACTCTGGTATTGGTGTGCTCGGACTCTGGAACATCAAATCGCGTGATCACCTCCTCAATGCGAAGCAGATTTTCCACAGTATCGACAATCAGCAGGCTTCCCGTGGCTTCGTCGCCGGTCACATAGCCTGATTCGCTCATCATGGGCGTGAGCATCTCCGCCATTTTGGCGGAGCTGTAGTTTTGCAGATCAACAAACCTCTGGACGATCTGATTGCTATTTTCAATACCGTCCAGAGAGTCTCCGGCCATGACAGTGGGAATCGGCGAATCAAGCTTCTGAATCCACTGGGCAATCTGTTGGATGTCTTCTGTCGAGGCCTTGGCGATGATCCATTTCTGCCTCGGCTCTGCAATCAAATCCACCGACCTGCCCTCAGTGCCAACAATGACCGAGGTCGCCCCGCTGTTTCTCGAAGGCGGTCTGTACTTGGACGCAGTGTTCAGTTTTGAGCGAGAGAGATTTCGGCTCGATGAGCTTCTCACCGGGCTATCGCTGAACATGGTTTCGAGCAGCCTGATCAGCTCGTCCGGCTCGCGGTGACTGAGTTCAAAGACCTGCACGACCGTATCCTCGGCATCGGCCACGTCGAAGCGCGTGATCACCTCTTCGATACGAAGCAGGTTGGCGACCGTGTCCACCAGCAGCAGACTGCCGGTGGCTTCGTCACCGCTTACATAACCCGATTCACCCATCATGGGCGTGAGTATCTCGATCATCTTGCTGGGACTATAGTCCTGAAGCGTCACAAATCGCTGCACAACCTGGTTCTTGTTTTCAACACCTGTCAACGGCTCGCCCGCCATGATGGTCGGAATCGGTGTATCGAGCCTCTGAATCCACTGGGCGACCTGCTCGAGGTCTTCTTCCAACGCCTTGGCAATAATCCACTTGTGCCGGGGTTCGGGAATCAGGGTCAGTGTTCTTCCACTGGCATCGCCCCCCACAGAGGTGATGCTACGTCCATTGGAGGACGGCTTGCGTTTGGGCAACCGACTCCTGGCATCCTTCTTGGCCAGATTCTTTGAGGTCTGTTCGCCGCTGAATAGTGTCTGCAATAGCGCCACGATCTCCTCGGGCTCGCGGTGACGAATCTCAAAGACCTGCACGATGATGTCCTCAGCCTCGTCCACGTCAAAGTGAGCGATGATCGCCTCGACACGCATCAGATTCTCCACAGTATCGATCAGGAGGAGGGTGCCTGCGTCTTCGTCGGCAGTGGCATACGCCGATTCCCCCATGAGGGGGCCGATGATATTGACGATCTGGCTGGCGCTATAGCTCTTCAACCTGATAAACCGCTGAACGATCTGGTTCTTGTTCTCTATGTCAGCCAGGGAATCCTTGGCCATCACCATAGGCACGGCCTTATCGAGCCGTTCAATCCATTGGCGTATTTCCTTGAGGTCGTCCACCAAGGCTCGTGCAATGACCCAGTTGTACCGCGGTTCGGCCACAAGTGTCATGGCGTGCGCACCACTACCCACCACAACAGGGGACGCTGTGCCCTGGGGAGCGGATTTTCTGGTTCTGAACTTGGCCCGATTACTGGCCACGGAGCTGGACCGAGACATCTTCGTGCTGACTGGTCCCTTGGGTGCAGGGCCCTTGGCAAGCAGTACGCGCAGCAGCGCAACAATGCTTTCGGGATCACGGTGGCGTATTTCGAATATCTCGGTAACGACTTCCGCCCCCTGGGCTATGTCAAACTGGGCAATGATCGCCTCGACTCGCATCAGCGTGGCAACCGTATCGATGACAAGCAGGCTACCAGCGCCTTCTTCCACGCTGATATGACTGTTCTCACTGACCAGGGGTTGGATGATTTGGGCCATCTGGCCAGGGCTGTAATGACTGAGCTTGAAGAACGTCTGCACAACCTGCTCTCTGTTTTCGATACTGGCAAGAGACTTGCCAGGCAAAACCGTGGGCACCAGGCCCAGATTGGCGCTGCCCGTGGGTTTTAGGTAGATCGTGTCCCCAGAATCCTCGGCCACGTAGCCCTTCATACGCAGGGCACCATAGATCTTCTCCAGGGCCTTGGCCCTCGGTAGCATCTGGAGCGAATAAATTGTGATTTTCAGCCTCATGACCTCGTCATCAGGTATCACAGTTTTCCCCGTCCACTCGGCTATTTTCGGGATAATTAGCTTCATCTCCACGTTTTCAAGGTTCAGCGCTTCGAGCTGTTCGTTCGGATCCACCGGTTCATTGGGGTCGACAGAGACATTACGTCGCAAACGCTCGGGCCTCGTTGAGATCGATTCCACCTGCTTCGCACGCAGGGCCTTGGCTTCTTTCTTTCTGGGTCGTGCATTGGGCTTGGGGACTTTGGAACGCTGGCTGGGAGCGAGAGCCGCCTGGGGTGAACTGACTTCTTTCTCGCTCTGGGGGGCATTTGCGTCTCTCACATCACCGTACATAGGTGTTTCGAAGCCTACCTGCCAGATGATTACCGCAGCGGCAGCAGCGACAACTATCGCCATGAATATTCTTTTTAGTAGCACCTACATCTCCTCAACATGAGATTGTATATTCCAAGTGAAGATTTGTTCTAGAGTCGAATCTCCCCAAGATTCACACTTCCAGGATGAACTCTACACCACAGTAAGAAAGTAGTGCCATTTTCCAGTTGTTAAGTTACATGTATTCATAACTTCATGATTTCCGGGGAGTCATTAAGGAGGATAATCTCTGCACACCTTCTGGCTTCATGGCACTGGTGATGTACAATACAGCCTAAAAGCGCGTAAAAAAAGGACCGGCGAGTTAACGCAAGTCCTTTTTTTACAAGCAATAGCGGGGACAGGATTCGAACCTGTGACCTCCGGGTTATGGGCGGCTTCAGAGCCAAAATCTCAAACCTTTTAAAATGCTATAATTACCTGCAAATACTGAACTTGCAACGCTCACTACTTTGCTACATGTACCACATTTTAGGCATGTTGTCCAGAATTCAGGGTACAATCTAAGGTACAATTCCTTGACCTCTTTCAAACAAGGATCAAAAGGTTGGCACTGGGATATCGTTGAGCTGATAAAACATATAGTCAATATAAGGATCTACTGCAAACTTGAATTGAATCGTGGTTACTTCGCCACAATCAAGACAAGAGCCCTTGCCACTCATAACATATTCGGTGTCCGAACCGTCACTTGAACTTAAGGATAACGTCTGCCCGCTCTGGCTTGCATGGGCATTCTCGCCGTCAAGAAATGCTGGCCCCATATCCATATATTTGGGCATGGCAGGAGGATTGTGAAAGTCGTTTGCCATCCTGAACAAAGAGTTGGTTGGACGAGAATCTGGGCCATCAGATCGGGTGTTGATGCGGTAATTAAATGCCTCACCATCCTGGGTTACTTCTTCCACCTGCACACAGTATCCCGGTAAGATTTCAATCCATTCATCGGACGCCTCAAATGGGATTTTCACCGTTCTAATAGCTCGCGTAAAGAGGGCCGGAACCGTAAGATAAATCTGATCAAACCGAGTCGGATATCCAACATTTGGGTCCATATCAAAGTAAAGACTGAACCCTCCCGGCCAATCTGCTAGCCATCCAGGCCACTGTCCCACCCTTGGTGCCCTACCTCCTGAGATTAGGCGGGTTTCTTTCTGCTTAACGTCCCCCCCTGCTTGGCCGATGACTCCATAGATCCATCTAAGACGGAAGGACTATCGGAGGATAACCATGGCTCAGGATTTTCGACAAAAACATACTACATTCAGTTTTTGGGACTTTGCCACTGTGGTCATTGCATTGTCAATTCTCACGCTAATGGCGATACTGTACACCCCCTAGGCAACACTCTAAGACGCTGCGCTGAAGTTTGAAGTGTGAAGTAAGAAAGCCAGTGGCAATGGCGTGTGTCTTTTTCCCTTCACACCTCACCCTTCACACTTTCCGCCTCCAGTCCATTTTGGGGTCAAAAACATAGCTCTAAGCTTCTAAAATGGAGTGACATCTAATGTAACTTTATGCACGTCATCGTTGTTAGGTTTTAACACGTCAATTCCCTTTAAAAGTTCGATTTCCTTTCAACATCAGTGGCCATTCAAACTACCAACTAATGAAGGGAATCGCAATGAGCAATCAAATAGCATAATGATCGCTAAAATTAAGATCAAACATGGCTGAGAGCATCCTGTCATTGGTTATTATAGGACATACAAGCAATGTGGCGAACAGGATGTGGTGAATGGACATTAGACGAAGCTGAGGCGGTGGTGTTTGCCGAAGCCCTCTTAAGCCTGCTCGATGAGGCCGTCCAGGATCAATTCGATGATTATCAACTGGGTATTAACTGCTTCGACAACCTGACATACGGGCAGCAGATTTCTGTACTGGGAATCGTTGGCAGCGGCCTTCTAAGCAAAGACGTGGCTCCCGTCGAATTGACGGCTGTAGTGGAGGGTGCAATCGCCGCTGTCTTCAGACATCTTACGAACGAGATAATATTTGAAGTCGATACGCCTGAAATGGGCACGCATTGGAGGGAATGGGTTGTAGCTGCCCGCCAGGAAGCTGGAGGATTAGATATCCCCAAACCTACCTGTGATGATACGAAAGAGTGGGAAATCGAGCTAGATAAGCTATTAGGGGTTATCTTATGGGACGCTGACTACGACGATAACCAGCTGTATATTGATCACCCGCCCGAGAAATCTAAGTGGCTGAAGGACCTGTCAGGGGTTTCTGATAACTACTTCCTTGCGAAATCCTTCGAGGAGCATTGCCGGATGGGACGTTCCATTAAGCGACGAAGGAGTGTGGAGTGTCCCATCCGGCTAAATGCGACGCGACAGCACCCTTCGTACGGATTGACTGGTATCGAAAGCATGGCAATTTGAGTACATCTTAACTGCCGAAGCAACTTCGCACCATTCTGTCTTTACGCAGGATTCTAATATCCGAGGGTCCTTAGTCCCCCCTAGGCATTGGACATTGCTCTCACGTTGATGTTTTTTTCTTAGAGCTCTTTTGGGCCCCCGAAAAATGCGGCTAAGCATGTTTTAAAGGGGTCAAATAGCATTAAGAATCTTATTGCTAAAGAGATATCGTGGTCCGAGCATTATATTCCCACGGGGTGTTTAGTTTTTGGTATTCAGTTTTCAGTTTTTCAATTTTTGGGCCAGAGTCGAATCAGCGTGACGCCGTGACGGGCCACGCTGGTGGGGAAGGTCAGTTGAAACTCTCCGAGTTCTTTTTGTCGCCACAGGTCACGGATGCGTTGCGGACCGGTGAGTGCCAGCAGGGAGAATGGGACCGTGATGTCTCTGGGCGTTTCTGAGAGATTGAATACGCCGACGGCTATTGAGCCGTCTTCCATGGGTTTGGCCAGGATCAGTGTGCTGTCATCCTGGAGCAGGGGTCTGGCCTGTTTGCCCAGGGCGTCCTGATCAACCTCTATGACCTCTGTGTTACATAGAATGTTCAGGGTAAAGGGGTCTAGTCTGGCCATGTCTCCGGAGAAGAAGAGCGGGGCTGCCATGAGGCTCCATAGGGACATGTAGCTGTATTGTTCTTGCCCGGTGAGCGGGGTGGATCTGCCTTCACTCTGGTTGCGAGCGTCGCCAACCCAGCCAATCAGGAGGTAGTCCGGGTCATTCCACCGGCCTGGGCCTGCACAGTCATAGTGTTGGGCATTGCTCAAACCAATACGATAAAAGCCCGGTAACAGGCTGCCTTGCTCAAGGCCGAGGTCACCGGTGGTGCGCCAGCAATGGCCACCCACGTCACCGCCCCAAGTCCATACATCACCCATGCCGTACTGGCACAGGTTGAGCAGGATGTTCCGGTCGAGATGCTTGAGGATGTCGCCCATTTTCTGATACGGACGCTGCATGGCATCCAGGGAGTTGCCTCCAGATACGCGGCCATAGGAACACCAGTCATATTTGAGAAAATCGAAGCCCCACTGGGCAAACTTGGCTGCGTCAATGGTTTCATGCTGAAAACTACCCACATATCCTGCGCAAGTCCAGGGGCCTGGCGAGGTGTACAGACCGGCCTTGAGGCCTTGTGTGTGGATGTCGTGGACCATGCCCTGGATGTCCGGGAATTTTGCGTTCGGCAGGATCGCACCCTGGTCATCGCGATAGGGTGTGTCATTTTTCTTTTTCATCCAGCAGTCATCAATGTTTACGTAGGTGTAGCCGAAGTCGGCCATGCCTGATGCGATCATTTGGCGGGCTGCGTCACGCATGTGTTGTTCAGTGACACGGTGGTAATGGATATACCAACTGTTCCACCCCATGGGGGGTGTCAGGGCCAGTGTGTTACCCACCACTAGGCGAAAGGTCTTTTGATCCTGGCCTACTGGATTTCGAGCTGCCAGTGTGATCACGGCTTCGCCTTGCAGGAGGGGTGCTTGCCCAGTGATGATACCCGTGTCCGGGTCCAAGGACAGACTGTCCGGCAGGCCCTCGGCAGAGAATGTCATGGGACGTGTACCTGTACAGGGGATTCTGTAGAGAAAAGGGTGTCCTGGTCGGACGCCGTATCTATTCGGGCCATTGATGTGGGGCTGGGGCCCGGGCAGCGGTGTGAGCATGACCTTGTCGTCCTTGGGGATGGGCAGGTCCAGGGCTATGGGATTGGCACCTTGAATGACGAACTCGGCCTGGGCCCAGTTGGCGTGGTCAAAGTCAATGCCGTTTGTGTCCGAAGACACCATCAGGATTAGATGAGATACTGATGCCAGTGGGACGTTCATCAGTACAGGGTCCTGTTTGCCTGTGATCAGACCGCTGTCAAAGAGAGTTTTTCCATCCCCCAAGAGTCTGAATCGGATGGAGCCGCGACCTCCGGCTGCGTCGTCCACACCCACAGAGGCCCGGAACCACTGTGCCTTGCCATCAAGCTTGACATGGAGTATGGAGTTGGCATGTGTGCCTACACCTCGGGTAAACGGGTGCCCATTGATGAGCAGGGGACCACCCGTGACACTCAGATCGACCCTGGGCATCCCCCAGCCAGATGTCATTTTGGTCAGATCCAGATCGCTCAGAGGCACTATCTGCTCGGCAAAACCTGCGGTGCATACCAAGAGAGTGATTATTAGGCCGATTCGAGGAAATTGACTTTGAGTGAGAGTCATGAAGATACTCCTTAAACCTGTGTGATGTTAAGGTCTGATACATGCCAACAAGACTGATGGAATCATACTTGAACCAGGATTTTAATGCAATGGCCTATTACCGTACAATTTGGTTGGGGTTGATGTAACCCATTTTAGATAAGTACTTTACACGGGTCGGTTTAGTATTTGGCAGAGTATAGTTCTTGAATGTCCCCTTCAAATTCTTTAGCTTCCCTCGTTTTTGATCCTTTTTGCGCTGGTATTGAGCCCCTGAAGGGCATAGTATAATCTGTCACAATAAACCATAGACTATACCATGACAAGCAAGGATGTAATGCCATGCAACAGGTAAATTTGCTCAAAACAGAATCGACTTTGATCCGCCGCAAAAAGATTGTCACACTGGATGAACTCGCCATGTCCCTACACTGTTCAAAGCGAACAGTGCAGAGGCGACTTACCCAGTTGAAAACAATCAGGAGTTACAATCGCAATGGTCAATATTATACGCTTGAGGATATCCCCAAATTCGATGTCAACGGCATATGGCACTATCGTGAAACCTACTTTTCGAGATTCGGGAATCTGACACAGACATTTGTTCAATTGGTTCAAGCCTCAGGGGCCGGACTCACGTCCCATGAGGCAGGCGATCTTATTGGATTGAGGCCCAGTTCATTCCTTTGGAGCGTCCATAGCCATCCAGAGATTAAGCGTCAAAAGCATCAGGGCCGATATGTGTACTTTAGTTCAAAACCGACTCTTTACGCAGAACAACTCCAAAATCGATCAATCATACCTCAAACTCAAAGACTCCCGTCGGAGTTTGAAGCCATTGCGATTCTGGTAGAGAAAATCAAACATCCACAATGGAGCTTAGAAAAATTGGCAAACAAGCTCAAAGCCGAAAATCTGTGTATTGACCCTCACGTGATAGAGAATCTCTTTCGTCATCATGGCTTGGTGACAAAAAAAAACGACCTTTGAATGGATAGAGTGTCTTTCTCTCTATCTTGACAGGCTCATCGGCACACTCTCGCCGATGCGTCTGTTCTCAACACCACCGCTTATTGAATTTAGGTCCTCGGTGAATACCCGCATGTAAGTCACCATGTTTGGCCAGATGACAAACGTTGCCTGTTAACCTCGCTCTCAGGCGTGTTTTACTGGGCTGGTTTCATTCCCCTGCACCATCGACGAGAACTTTTTGATTTATTCTCAATAATTTTGACACAATATCAACCTAAACGACGCATGTACTAATGAAGGACGTTTGATTTGACGGTATCGGTGCGCCTATGACCTTGGCGAGGATACGAGTCGCCGAGTCAGTCCAGATAAGGAGCTATGAGATGTCGTAGGTTGTAAGAAAGGAAGTTGATCTCAGGCATGAATGCCTGTTGGCCCTAG
>Ga0307990_1000778_pt1 | contig 27458 bp, 29 predicted proteins | sample EllFjometagen129_FD_203168 | JGI IMG/M metagenome (GOLD analysis project Ga0307990, IMG submission 203168) | Marine microbial communities from Ellis Fjord, Antarctic Ocean - #129 | ecosystem: Environmental > Aquatic > Marine > Unclassified | place: Southern Ocean | collected 2014-10-08
TCGGTTAATTAGTTTTTCTAGAGAAGGGAGAAATAATTAAAACAAAAAAGATGAAACTTGCTGTTGAACAATTCAAGGAGCAGCTGCAAAATGTCGAATAGTTTAGCTGATAGTCGGAAGGGAATTGGCAGTGGATTGGCAATTGTTGTTATTGGTCCATCGGGAGCGGGAAAGAATTCGGTCATTGATCGCGTCATGGCGATGCTTCCAGGGCTCATTTATTCCGTGTCTTATACCTCTCGGCCTCGTCGTCCCTCTGAAGTGAATGGAGAAGACTATGTCTTCATCTCGAGAGAGCAGTTTGTTCAAAGAATTAAAGAAGGCGATTTTCTCGAGCATGTAAAGTATTTGGATGACCACTATGGGACATCTCGTTCACAGATTAACGACTTCATCTCGCGAGGACTCGATGTCATCCTGAATCTTGAAGTTAAGGGCGCTAAGGCGCTTCGGCAAAAGGATATGGGAGCAACCAAGTTTGTCTACGCATTTTTGACACCATCTTCAACCAAAGAACTCGAATCTCGCCTTCGCAAGCGCAATACCGAAGACGAGGAGAAGATCCAACGCCGCCTTGAGGTTGCTAAAGGCGAGATGCAGGAACTACCTTGTTTCGATTTTCTGATTATCAATGACGATCTAGATACGGCTGTTCAAGAACTGGCATCGATCATCATCAGTGAGAGAATTCGCGTGACTCGTTGCGAAGCCTCATTCAAAAAAGAAACCAATCGAAAATAAGAAGCCGACCTCAAGATTCGAGGTCGGTCATCTTTCTTATTGATAGGAGGGGAGTGTAGTTGACAAAAGTTTATGGCGTAATTTTCTTTAAGAAATTAAAGACCGTTTTTGAAATGAAGATAAAAGGTCTCGGTAAGTTTTGCCGGAGCTTTTTGTATTTAGGAGAAAAATGATTTTAGTTTCTAATTTTCCCAAGGGATTTTCCTGCTCTTTCGTTCTTCTATATTTTTCGGGGGGTTTAGAGGAACAAATTTGCAAGCTTACGCCGAAGGTGTAATGATATTTTTGTCGACAAAATCGTTTGTCGACAGAAATGTTTTTAATCACTACTAAATAAATAGATATGTTTCAAAAGATCAAAAAAAGAGATGGCCGAGTAGTAAAATTTGATTTAAAGAAAATTACTGAAGCAATAAGCAAGGCAGGAAAAGCTACGGGAGAATTCGATGAGAAAGCAGCTCAGAAACTAACGCTTCAAGTAGTGAATTTAACCCAACAAGTCATCGATCGTGAAGTTCTCACTGTCGAAGAAATTCAAGATATAGTAGAGGAAGTTCTTTTATCCTCTCCTTATCGTAAAACAGCTAAGGCTTATATCCTTTATCGAGAACAACATGCTCGATTACGGGAGATGAAAGATAAAATGTCAGTTGATTTAGTAGAGCAATATTTAAGTGGTCAAGATTGGCAAATAAAAGAGAATAGTAATATGACTTTTTCTCTACAAGGGCTGAATAATTATTTAGCTTCAGAAGTTAGCAAGATCTATTGGGTGCGTAAAATTTATCCTTCTGAAATTCGTGAAGCCCATGAAAGAGGAGATTTTCATCTTCATGATTTAGGAGCACTTTCTGTCTATTGCGTTGGCTGGGATTTACAAGATTTATTAAAGCAAGGATTTCAAGGGGTTTCAGGCAAAACAGAAAGCAAACCGGCTAAACATTTTCGAGCAGCTCTTGGACAAGTTGTTAATTTTTTCTACACTCTTCAAGGAGAAGCGGCTGGAGCTCAAGCTCTTTCTAATTTTGACACTTTATTGGCTCCGTTTATTCGATTTGATAATTTAGATTATCCGGCAGTAAAACAAGCTTTACAAGAGTTTGTTTTTAACATTAACGTACCAACTAGAGTGGGCTTTCAGACTCCTTATACTAATATCACTTTGGATTTAAAACCTTCTCCGGTTTACAAGGATCAGCCAGTTGTTATCGGAGGAGAATTACAAAAGGAAACCTATGGTGATTTCCAGAAGGAGATGGATATGTTAAACCAGGCTTTCCTTGAAGTAATGCTGGCCGGAGATGCCAAGGGGAGAGTGTTTACTTTTCCTATTCCTACCTACAATATTACGAAAGATTTTAATTGGGATGACGAACAATTAAATTATCTTTGGGAAGCTACAGCAAAGTATGGAATACCTTATTTTGCCAATTTTGTAAACTCAGATATGGAACCAGAAGATGTTCGAAGCATGTGTTGCCGCTTAAGGTTAGATTTGAGGGAATTACAGAAGAGGGGAGGTGGTTATTTTGGGGCTAATCCTCAAACAGGATCAATCGGCGTGGTGACAATCAATATGGCTCGTTTAGGTTATCTCTCTAAAGATAAAGATGAATTTTTCAAGGGGCTGGAGAAACTTATGATTCTAGCTAAAGATAGTTTAGAGATTAAAAGAAAAGTTTTAGAAAGATTGACAGATGACAACCTCTATCCTTATTCTAAATTTTATCTCCGGGCGGCTAAACAAAAATTTGATTCTTATTGGAAAAATCATTTTTCTACCATTGGCTTGATTGGCATGAACGAAGCTACTCTAAATCTTTTCGGAAAGAATATGGGAGATCTAAAATCAAGAACTTTTGCACTAGATGTTCTCGATTTCATGAGAAAAAAACTTATTCAGTTCCAAAAAGAGACCGGCAATAATTATAATCTTGAAGCAACGCCAGCAGAGGGAACGTCTTATCGTTTAGCTCTAAAAGATAAAAAACAAATCCCTGATATCATTTGTGGCAATGAAGAAGAATATCAAAAAGGAGCGGAACCTTTTTATACGAATTCTACTCAGTTGCCAGTAAACTACACAGATGACGTTTTTGAGGCTCTAGACTTACAGGATAAGATTCAACAAAAATATACCGGAGGAACTGTCCTTCATGTTTTTGCTGGAGAAAGAGTGAACAATGGAGAGGTTATTAAAAATTTAGTTAAGAAAGTTTGTGATAATTATCATCTTCCTTATTTTACTTTTACTCCGACGTTTAGTATTTGCCCCACTCATGGTTATTTATCAGGGAATCAACCCATTTGTCCCGAATGCGGAGCAAGAACAGAAGTTTATTCCCGGTCTGTTGGTTATCTAAGGCCGGTTAGCCAATGGAATAAAGGGAAAGAAGAAGAATTTAAAGAAAGAAAAACTTTTAAGTTAAAGTAATGCTTATCGGTGGATTTCAAAAGTTTTCATTGATTGATTACCCGGGGAAAATATGTGCTATTATTTTTACACAGGGTTGTAATTTTCGATGCCCTTATTGTTATAACGTTGAATTGGTTGATCCTCAAAAATTTGGTCCTCCTATTCCCGAAACAGAGATTTTTTCTTTTTTGGAAAAGAGAATAGGTCAACTGGATGCCGTAGAAATAACGGGGGGTGAGCCAACTCTGCAAAAAGATCTCTTGGCCTTCTTGGAAAAAATTAAAGAAATGGGATTCTTAATTAAACTGGATACTAATGGAAGTTCCCCAGATGTGATTCGAGAAGCTCTCAAAAAAAAGATCGTTGATTACTTGGCAATGGACGTCAAAGCTCCTTTGGAAAAATATCGGATGGTAACTGCTTCGAAGATTGATTTAACAAAAATAAAAGAAAGCATTCAACTTATAATGGAGTCAGGTTTGGATTATGAATTTCGAACGACGATAGTAGAATCTCTTTTAACTAATGAAGATATTATCAAGATAGCTAGTTTAATCTCAGGAGCAAAACTTTATGTTCTACAAAAATTTGTAAGAACAAAAACATTAAAAAAAGAATTTGCAAAAGAGAAATCAAAAACAACCGAGGAGTTAGAAAAATTAAAACATTTAATTCTTCAACATAAATATGTTAATAGGTGTATTGTTAGATAGTCTAAAATTAATTTCGTTATAATTTAAACTAATTAATATGTCAAAAGCAATTCAATTAAACGATCAAAATTTTGCTAAGGAAGTATTAGAGTCGGATATTCCAGTTCTTGTTGATTTTTGGGCTCCTTGGTGTCAGCCTTGTCTTATGATGGCTCCCGGGATTGAGGCTTTGGCCGAAGAAATGGAAGGAAAGGTCAAATTTGCTAAGCTGGATATTGCAAATCCTGTTCATCAACAATTAGCAACGAATTATCAAGTGCAAAGTATTCCGAATATGAAGTTGTTCAAAGGGGGAGAAGTAATCAAAGAATTTGTTGGATTAAGGGCGAAAGAAACATTGCAAGGAGAAATAGAAGAGGTAATTGGAGAAAATTGAAGCATGGCTAAAATTTTTGATGATATTAAAAAACGGATTAGAGAAGTGGGAGCAATAGAAGGATTAGAAGAAAAAGAAATTAAATTATTGTTAGAGCCCAAGAGAATCAAAAAAGTTCAATTAAAAGTTGATGGGAAAGAATATTCTGCCTGGAGAATACTTTTCAATGATGTTTTGGGACCGGGGAAAGGTGGGATTAGATTTCATCCAAACGTTTCAGAAGATGAAGTAGTTTCTCTTGCCTTTTGGATGAGTTTAAAAACTTCTTTGGCGGAATTACCTTACGGAGGAGCAAAAGGGGGAATCCAATTTAATCCTAAAGAAAAGACGACAGAAGAAATAGAGGAAATTAGTCGAGCCTACATCGACAGTTTTTATGAAGTTCTAGGAGAAGACGTTGATATTCCGGCTCCTGATGTTTATACCAATTCTCAGATCATGGCCTGGATGTTAGATGAGTTCGAAAAGAAAACGAACAAACATGAACCAGGAATGATTACTGGTAAACCATTGGAGCTACAAGGATGTGCTATTCGAGCAACAGCTACCGCCAAAGGAGGATTTATTGTAATCCAAGAAATGGCTAAAGAATTAATGGCAGGGGAGAAAGAGATTAAAGTGGCGGTTCAAGGATTTGGTAATGCAGGAGCTAATTTAGCAAAAATGCTTTTTGAGGCAGGTTTTAAGGTGGTGGCAGTTAGTGATAGCCAGGGGGGGATTTATAATCAAAATGGATTGGACGTAGAAAGAATAGAAAAAATTAAAGAACAAACGGGTTCAGTCGGAGGACAATTGGAGGAAGAAAAGAAAATTAATAATCAAGAAATATTGGAATTGCCCGTTGATATCTTGGTTTTAGCAGCTCTAGAAAATCAAATTACCGAAAAAAATGCCGATCAGATTAAAGCTAATTACATTGTAGAGATTGCCAATGGTCCGATTAATTATCAAGCAGATCAACGGTTAGCGAAAAAAGGGACGTTGATAATCCCTGATATTTTAGCTAATGCTGGGGGAGTAATTTGTAGTTACTTTGAGTGGGCTCAAAACAAAACAGGGAATATTTTAGATAGAAATTATTTAGAGAAATTATTAACAGAGAAAATGCAACGATCTTGGCAGAAAGTGTTTGCTCTTCATCAGGAAAAAGGGGGAATAGACCTAAGAACAGCAGCTTACATTCTTGCGATTAGAAGAATTTTAATAGCGGAAAAACTAAGAGGAAACCTATGAAAGAGGAACAATATGATTTAATTATTATTGGTGGTGGTCCAGCTGGATATACAGCTTCTCTTTATGCTTCTCGTTTTAAATTAAAGCACCTTATTATCAGCAAACTTTGGGGAGGAACATTAACGGAGGCTCATAAGGTATGTAACTATCCTTCGGAAATAGAAATCAGTGGAATGGATTTAATGGAAAAAATGAAAAAACAAGTTGAGAAACTTAATACAGAAATGATAATGGATAGTGTTAAGTCTTTAAAGAAAGAAAATGATTATTTTCTTGTTGCTACCGAATCTGGCAAGGAGTTCAAGGCAAAAACAATTCTTTTGGCTATTGGGAGTAAGCGCCGAAAACTTCAACTAGAGAAAGAAGAAAAATTCACAGGTCGAGGGATTTCTTATTGTGCGACTTGTGACGCGATGTTTTATCAAAATAAAGTAGTTGGGGTCGTTGGTGGTGCGAATGCTGCCACTACTGCCTCTCTTTATTTAGCAGAAATAGCAGAGAAGGTTTACCAGCTACATAGAGGGTCACAACTGAAAGGAGACTCTGTTTGGATAGAGCAAGCGGAAAAGAATCCTAAGATTGAAATTATTCCTGATGTTGAAATAAAAGAATTATTAGGCGATGATTGTCTCAGGGGGGTAGAGATGAGTAAACCTCACAAAGGAAAAGATGTTTTAAATTTGGATGGTTTATTTGTTGAGATAGGATCTATTCCGAATATCTTGTTGTCTACCCAGCTAGGACTAAAAGTTGATGATCATGGCTATGTTGAAACTCGGTCGGATATGTCAACTAGTCTCTTGGGAGTGTGGGGTGCGGGGGATATCACTACCGGTTCAAATAATTTTCGCCAAGCAATTACTGCTTGCGCGGAAGGAGCGATCGCAGCAGAAAGTATTTCTAATTTTTTACGAAATTAATTCAGGAAAAAAATTAAAGATATTTTTGATCCTATTCTTTGTAATATATATTTTAAAAGATATTAAATATGGAAGATTGTATTTTTTGCAAAATTGTCCGAGGAGAAATTGATTCAGCAAAGATATGGGAAAACGAGGAGTTTATGGCGATACTTGATTCTAATCCTAATGTCAAGGGAATGACTTTAGTTATTCCAAAAAAACATTACGATTCCGATGTTTTTACCATGCCTAATAAAGAGTATGAGCAATTTATGCTAGCGACAAAAGAAGTCGCGCGTTTTTTACGCCAAGGGCTAGAAGTTAAAAGAGTGGCAATGGTTATGGAAGGAGTAAGCGTGAACCATGCTCATCTTAAACTCTACCCGCTTTTTGGTTTAGATGAAAAATTTGTAGAGACAGTATCACCCCAAAAAATATTTTTTGATAATTACCCAGGTTATTTATCAACGCAGCTTGGGCCATCAAAAGATATTGTCGAATTAAAAAAATTAGCTCAAAATATTAAAAATAAAAATGTTTCCTCTTAATTTTTTAAAAACACCAAAATATTTCGATTTTTCTAAACAACTTAAAGAGTGTTTTAGAAAGACGATCGGAACGTTCAAGAGAACAATTCCCTATATCTTAGGAATGTTGCTACTTGTCAGTCTTTCGATAGTTTTGATTCCTTCTAGTTTTTATCTTCGTATTTTTTCTCCAGGGAAAGAAGTCTTAAATTTATTTCTTGGAACAACCTTGGGAAGCATTGCTATTGGAAGCCCGATAGTTGGTTATATTATTGGAGGAGAATTATTGAAACAGGGAGTCAATTTAATGGCAGTAACTGCTTTTATTTTAGCTTGGGTAAGTGTTGGGATTGTTCAATTACCGATGGAATCAGCGCTCTTTGGTAAAAAATTTGCTATTACTCGGAATATAGTTAGTTTTGTTACGGCGATGATCATTGCTGCTCTGACGGCTTTAACTTTATCTTTTGTTTTATGAGAAAAGAAGAAAAGAAAGAAAAACAGATAAAAATAATTGTTCGAAACAATGGCCGGTGGATTTTTTTGTCAGTGGTCTCATTTGTCTATTTGATGATATCTCTTTTTAATTTTTCTTTAGCTCTGGAAATATTTTCGGTTTTTGGCGGACTTCTTCTTAAGATCATACCAGTGCTTGCTACAGTTTTTATTTTGCTTCTTGTTTCAAAATTGTTTTTCAGTCCAAGAAGAGTTGTTCGTGTTTTGGGAACATCTTCGGGATACAAAGGTTGGATTCTCATGATTATCGGAGGAATTTTGTCGGCCGGGCCAATATATTTATGGCATCCTTTGCTTCATGATTTGCGACAAAAAGGAACGAAAGATTCTTTAATTGTTGCTTTTCTTAATAGTCGAGCAGTCAAAGCGCCTTTTTTGCCAATAATGATTTATTATTTTGGTTTTCCTTTTGTTTTGGTGCTTACTATCTATATGATACTGTTTTCAATTATTGACGGCTTGGTAGTAGAAAAACTTTTAGCAAAAAAACAAAAAGCTTAGTAAATTATTGTTATTCTAAAATAAAAAACGCCAGTCGATCCGTTGCCACATAATGGCTAAACAGAAGGACTGGCATGCGGTTTTTCGTTATTGTTCCTGCAACAACAAGAAAGCACCGAGGATGAGAAAGAGCAATCCCACTAATGATGTGGGGGAGAAACCTCCCAGATCAACATCGGGGATTTCCGGAGGAATATAAGGAGTTTCCGGCGGAACATAAGGAGTTTCCGGCGGAACATAGGGGGTTTCTGGAGGGACGTAAGGGATTTCCGGCGGACTAGGATTGTATCCCGGCGGTGAATACTGTGTCTGCACCGCTCGTTCTTCCGTGTAAATCAGATTCGGCCCCTGGAAAACCTCCATTACAACCGAATATGTTTCAATCGAAGGAAAGACATATTCGATTATTTGTCCGACTCCGGCTGAGACGTTGTTTACGCTCCAGTGGATATCGTAGCCAGGGGTGAACCAAGAAATAAAGCTGGTTGGTTCTCCCACTGTCGGAAAATGCGGCATCACATCGAACTGGGGAGGAGACAGAGTGCTGACAATTGTCATCGAGACTGTTTTCGGCGGACTAGGATTGTATCCCGGCGGCGAGTATTGCGTCTGCACCATTCGCCCTTCCATGTAAATCAAACGGGATTCCCGGAAAACTTCCATGACGATCGCATATGTTCCCATCGAAGGAAAAGTGTATTCGATCTTTTGTCCGATTCCGGCTGGGACGTTGTTTACGCTCCAGTGGATATCGTAGTCAGGGGTGAACCAAGAAATGAAACTAGTTGATTCTCTCACCATCGGAAGGTTCGGTATTACATCAAATCGGAGAGAGGATTGAGCTCCAATCGCCAACGAGATTACTACTAACAACAACACCATTCCAACAAGACACTTTTTCATAGCGCCCTCCTTTTTGTAACGCTTTTCTTCGTATCAAAAAATCCCATCACATTTGCTAAACCGAGCAGAACACCAATATCAATGAAAACTACTCCTATCGCCCCAAAGCGACTCTTCGATTCAGCAGAATTTTCCGAGAGAGGTTGAGAGACGGGAACATGTCTTAGTGTTAGTGATGGGCCCTGTGTTTCCGCTTCTATCCGATAGAAAGCTTGGGCTCCAGTCGTCAAGGTGATTATTCCCAATATCGACAACATCAATAGCAATGCTGCTAGAGCAAAACGATTCATCATCGCCCCCTTTTGTAATGAACATTTCTTAATAATAAAATGTTTTGTTGTATTTGTCAAGGGGATGAATGAAGAGAGCTTAATTAATCCTATTGAAGATTTTAAAAAACTTTTTTGAATTTTAGAAAGATTTTGTTATACTGCTTAGGCGTAATTTAAAGATAATTATATGAATTTTTTTCAAATATTAGAATATAGCTTTGCGGGCAATACTCTTGAGAAGTATCTTATCGCTGGTGGAGTTTTGATAATGACCATTATTTTAATTAAGCTATTCAAGAGTGTTGTAGTTAGGAAAATTCGGCGAATAGGGGAGGAAAAAGACCTTGAGGTGATAGAAACGTTCGTTAAAATTGTTAATTTATTGAAATGGCCTTTTCATTTATGTTTTTCGTTATGGGTGGGTTCTCGTTTTCTTTATTTATCTAATCAAGTTAATCAATATTTTTCTTATATCTTGCTGATTGTTGCCGCTTATTATATGATAAGGATTTTGCAAGCCCTAGTAGATGTTGGCATGGTGGTCTTAGCAAAGAAGAAAAGAAACGGGGAAAAGGGAATGGATCATTCGATTGTCTCTTTGTTAGGCCGGGTAATAAAAATAACTCTTTGGATAGTAATTATTTTAATCCTTCTCCAAAATCTAGGCTTTAAGGTAACTACTCTGATTGCTGGGTTGGGAATAGGAGGAGTAGCTATAGCCTTTGCTCTTCAAGGAATTTTAACCGATGTTTTTTCCTGTTTTTCGATTTATTTTGATAAGCCTTTTGAAACAGGAGATTTTATTGCTATTGGCAAAGAAACAGGGATGGTCAAAAAGATAGGAATTCAATCAACGCGCCTTCAGACATTACAGGGAGAGGAATTAGTTGTTCCTAATCAAGAGTTGGTTGAAAAGAGCATCAAAAATTATCGGAAAATGAAGAAGAGAAGAATAGAGTTTTCTTTTGGGGTTGTTTATGATACCTCGGCAAAAAAACTAGAGAAGATTCCTGACATGGTGAAGGATATTATGAAGGAAATTGAGTCAATAGAGATTGACAGGGTGCATTTTTCTCAACTAGGGGAATCAGCTCTAATATTTAAAGTAGTTTATTATATGTTGATTCCGGATTATGGTCTCTATATGGATGCTCAACAAGAAATAAATCTTGCTCTTAAGAAAAAACTAGAAAAAGAGGAGATTAATTTTGCTTACCCAACTCAGACAATTCTTCTTTCGAAAAAGGATGCCCGATTACCCAAGAATGGTAAGCGTTCTTAACCCTCTAGCTTTCTATTGGTTTTATGTCATATGTTTCAAGGCAGCAGAAGAGGATTCTTTGCTGGCAAGATGGATGACGAATGATTTAGCTCTTATTCCTGGGAGTCCAGCCGATAAAGCGGGGATAATAGAAGTAATCTAAAAGTGGTAGAATCATAAAAACTAGAGACTTTAGTTTAAATTTAAAAACAATATTCAAAATGTTAATCAAAAAAAGTTTTATTGTTAAGACGGCAGTTTTATCTCTTTTTCTTTTTTTAATTTTGAGTTCAACGATTGTGGCGCAAAACGAGGAACTAGTAGCAACGGATCCGGTTTGTGCTGTTTATTTTACTGCTCTTGGTTGCTCTAATTGTGCTATTGCCGACCAGTTTTTATTCCAAGAATTATTGCCTTCCCATGAAGGGAATATTGTTATCGTAGAATACCGTCCTTATTTTTACCCCTTGGTAGAACCACCTCTTGCTGATAAAGAAAATAATCCAATAGCCGAAGAATATTATCAAAATTATTTAGAGGGATCTTCCGTTGCAGTTCCTTTGCTCTTAATAGGCGAGAGCAAAAAGGCTTATGGACGATTTGAAGTCTTAGAAGCAGATACTCTTTTTCAAGAATCTCTTCAAGAAAGGGAAAGAACATGTGCTTTAGCTAACGGAACGTCTATTCCTTTCGGGCAACTGGATATAAGCGGACTAGAAGGGCATCCTTCTTTTTGGGGAGGAAATAGGGTTCTTTGTAAAGAAGAAGGGGGAAGCGTTTCGAACGATTCTTTAAGATTGTTTTTAACGGAAGAGAATCCTGCTTTGATCCTCGAACAATTGGATTATGCAATTATCGAATCTAAATCAGTTCCAGTTTCGGATGGTGAAATCTTTTTTGAAAATGCCGTTAAAATTGGAGGATGGCTTTTCCGGTGGAACGGAGAGAATCTTCCAGCTAAAGATGTTCCTTTTGCTGGAGAAGCAAAGGAAGAGAAAGACATTTGCCCTAGTTGTCGATTGGGGCTTATTTATATTTGCGGAGCGATTATCGCTTTTATCACTATAATTTCTTTTTTCTCGTGGCGAAGAAAAAGAAGACAACACAATTAATTATTAATTCATGAGTAAAAGAACATCAAAAATTGCTATTTTTATATTATTAGGTTTCTTTATCGGAATTTTTATTTTAGCTAGGCAAGCAGACCCAAACTATTTTAAGGAATTAGGATTTTCTTGTTCTTTGCCAGTATTTACTCTCGTTATTGCCCTTATTGACGGATTTAATCCCTGCACGATGTGGTTAGTTACATTTTTGCTGGGATTGCTCTTTTCGGTTTCTAATAATCGAAAAAAGATTTTCTTAGTAGGAGCAATTTTTCTTTTCGTGACAGGGCTTTCTTATTTACTATATATGGTTGCTTGGCTGAATTTTTTTCGCTTAGTTGGTTTTATTAACCCTTTACGGATAACTATTGCCATCTTGGCTATTGGAGCAGGGTTGATTAATTGCAAGGAAATTTTCGCATTCAGGAAAGGAGTTACTCTAATGATTCAAGAAAAGCACAAATTGCCCTTGATGAAGAAAATAGATAAAGTTAAATCAATTATCCAGCACGGCACTTTTCCGGCCCTGATTCTTTCCTCGGTGATTTTAGCAGCCTTTGCTTCTTTGATCGAATTACCTTGCACAGCTGGCTGGCCTATTATTTTTACAAATGTTCTTTCTCAAAAAACATTACTGGGCGGTTTTTCTTATTATTTTTATCTTATGCTTTATAACATGATTTACATTATTCCCTTGGCGATTGTGATTTTGTTATTTGGTTGTTTCTTTCATGGAGGGGAAATTAAGAAAAAACAAATGCAGATTATCAAACTAATCGGGGGGATAGCAATGATTGTTTTAGGGATAGTGTTATTAGTTAATCCAGGGTTATTAGCTCTAGTTCAATAAAGTATCATACTAAAGGTCGATTGATGATTTGTTTAATTGTTATTAACTAAATATTAATTAAAATGAATAACATTAAAAGCATTCTCAACAGAAATAAAAAGATGAGCTTGGCATTAACAGGCCTTATTTTTGTGCTTATTTTTGTCACGATCGTCCTTTTTGTTGTGGAAATTCAAAACAAAGTTGAAGAAGGTCGTTATATCGGGAAAGAATTGATTCCTGTTAATACAATAACGGTAAACGGAGAGGGAGAAGTTTATGCGAAGCCTGATTTGTCATTAATTGATCTTATGGTTAAAACTGAAGCAAAGACGGTAGCGGCGGCGATGGAACTGAATAGCCAGAAAATGAATAAAATCATTGAAGCAGTGAAAGTCGGAGAAGTAGTTGAGGGAGATTTGCAGACAAAAACTTTTAACGTTTATCCTCGTTATGAATGGCAGAAGTCAGAGTCATCTATCTTTCCGGAAGGAGAAAGAATTTTAGTTGGTTACGAAGTTCAGCAAGAACTTACCGTTAAAATTAGAGATCTAACGAAAATTGGATCAATTATTCAATGTGCAACGGAAGCGGGAGCTAATCAAATAGGAGATTTGCAGTTATTGGTTGACGAAGAAGAAATCTTTAAAACTCAAGCCAGAGAAGAGGCCATTCAGCAAGCAAAAGAAAAAGCGCAAAATCTTGCTAGTCAATTAGGAGTGCGTCTTGGTCCGATAGTGAGTTTTCGAGAGCAAGCAGCGACTCCTTATTTCATGAGTCGTCTTTATGGAGCCATGCCAACGTCTCAGGAATCTACTGATTCCATCGTTCCAGAAATAGAAATAGGAGAAAACAAGATTCGAGTCGAGGTTGGAATAACCTACGAATTACTTTAATCGAGCAAAGGAAGTAAATCTCTAATAAAACACAATGGATTTAGAACAATTTCAAAAAATGGATTTAAGGATAGGAAAGATTGTGCATGCTGAAAAAATAACGGATTCTCGAAAACTATTGAAACTAATTGTGGATATTGGAGAAGAGGAAAGACAAATAGTTGCTGGCTTAAGTGAATTCTATCAACCCGAGGAAATTATTGATCGAGAAGTGGTGGTGATAACGAATTTGGAGCCAAGAATTATTTTAGGAATAGAGAGTCAAGGAATGATATTGGCAGCAAACAGTCAAGGGCCTGTGCTTTTAAAGCCAGACGAGGAAGTTCCACCTGGAACAAAAATTAGATAGTCTATTTTTTTGAAGAAATAGATAGAATAAGTCCCTGTCGAGAAATCGATAGGGCTTCTATTTTTAGCGACATAAATTAATTATGAAATTACAACAAGGAATTGCTTGAGTTGTTTGCTTTTTTAGAAAAATGAGAATACAATAAGCTCTAATCTTTTGTAAGCTTTATAATCTTATGTCTATAGACGAATTCGCCGAAAAAATATTAAAAATGTTTACGCCATTCTTCTTGATTGGAAATGTGGTCAAAGTGATGTTCGAAGATCGGAAAAAATAAAACATTTTCGGTTAAATAATTGCTACAGAAACAGGGGGAGAGAAATTTTTGTTTTTATTTCTTGATAATTCTAGGTAAAATAAAAGAATGTTAGCTAGTATTAAAAAAAGAGAAAAAAATATTCTGCTCCTCTTTTTTCTTTTAATGATTGTGGGTGGAATTCTTCGTATTTTTTCAAGCTCGTCGATAGATATTTCTCCAGTAGAAACGAAAGAAAAAAAAGAGATTTCAGCAGATTTTGATAACGAGAAAATTAATCAAGCATGGATAGAAGAACAATCGAAGATTCATTATCGAAACCAAGAAGAAATCACGGAATTTCTTTTAGAACTAAAACAGAGATTTCCTTTAGAGAAAGATAGATTGTGGGTTATTTCTTTTCTTCGGCTGGGCACCCCTTATAAACTCGGTTGTTTGGGAGAAGAGTCAGGAATAGATCTTGATCCTATCTTTCGGTTAGATTTTACCGATTGCACGGCCTTTGTTCTCACTAATACTGCCTTGCTTTGTTCGCAAAGCGCGGAAGAGGCTTTGGCAAAGATGGCACAAATAAATTATCGATCGGATTATATTTCTTTTTATAATCGTTTGCACTTTACTACGGATCGCAATAAAGTTTCTTTATTTTTTAAAGATGTCACTGAACAGCTTATTGATCCAGAGTTAATTGAAGAAGCAGAAATTATTTTAAATAAGAAAGGGAACGAAGGGAAAAGAATCGTCGATATAGACTGGGAGAAGCAAGGGCTTTTAAAATATATTCCCATTGAATATTGTCAGAGAAGTAATTTCTTGGAAACTTTACCCTTTGCTTTGGGCGTAGCTTTTGTCAGAGAGGCAACGATAGAACAAGGATTGGATGTGGTCCATGAAGGATTCTTATTTGAAGGAGAGAAATTTATCCACGCCAGTTCATTAAAAGGGGAGGTTATTCAAGTTTCTTTTCAAGATTATCTGATCCAGCAGGGCTCAAAGCATTTTGACGGAGTGATATTTTTTGAGGTTTTTTGTCCCAGTGAAGATTTAAGAAAACTTTCAGGTAGACGATAAAACAAAATAAAGCTATAATTAATCAATAATGAATGAGAGTTTTTTAAAACCATTGTTATCGATTCTTGGAACCCTATTAATCGGTTTTGGTTTAGGGTTAATTGTTGGCCGAGAAATTATCGTTAACCAATATCAATATCTAATTGGGATAGTAGGTTCGTTAATACTAGGCGGATTTTTCTTGGCTTTAGGAAGAAATAAAAAACCAAAGAATAAAATTTCTAAATTTGAGGAAGAAAATAACACGAATAATTACTCGGAAGAGAAAGAGTAAATTATATTAAATAATTTTGTTGTGTCTTTTTTATTAAATATCGTTAATAATTTTCCAAAATATTTCTTTGCCTTTGGTATTTTCCTAAGTTGCTGGATATTTTTGCAAGTTTTTTCTCTTTTGATTGTTCATTTTGTTAAGAAGAAAACAAAGCAAACTAAGGTTCACCTAATTCAAGGAATTGTTCGGACAATTAGAAAGGGGAGTTGGTTTCCCAGCATTATTGTTTCGATCTATGTTAGTTGCAAAACAGTTTCTCTATTTCCGACTATGGATGGAATCATCAGTCGGATTTTTGTTTCTTTGCTTAGTATTTATGTTGCTTGGTTTATAGGGCGGATTGCTAGTCATATTTCTAATCAGGCGCCAACCAATCGACAAGAAAGGAAAAGACATACTTCAATTGCTTTTTTCTGGAAATTGATTCAGATAGTTGCTTGGGTAGGGGTAATATTGTATATTCTTCCGGTGTGGGGATACAATACCTCTGTTTTTCTTACTAGTCTAGGAATCAGTGGGTTGGTTATAACTTTTGCCGTAAGGAACACTTTATCGCAACTGTTTTCTTCTTTGATTATCTTTTTAAATCGTCCTTTTGAAAAAGGAGAGTTTATTGCTATTGGTGAAGATCAGGGGAGGGTAGAGAAGATAGGTTTTCGAACAACATGTATCCGAGCTCCTCAAGGAGAAGATATAATAATCCCGAACTATCTTTTAACTAGCAAAATTTTACGTAATTATAGTGACAAGAAAAAAATTCAGATGATTCTCCCGTTTGCTTTAGATTATAGTTCAGAAGCAGATGATGTTAATAAGGTGGCAGTAATTGCAACTGAAGTTATGGAGGAAATTGATTTAGCTGAAAATAGTCAAGTCAATTTTAAAAAGTTTGGACAATCAGGCATGGTCTTTAACTTAGTCTATGATTTAATGACCACTGATTACGATTTAATTCAAAGAGTGCATCATCAAACTAGTTTAACTTTCTGGAAACGAACGAAGGAGAAGGGAATTGGGCTTAAGCCGGCTGACTAAAGTTAGTTAGCTTTGAGGAAATTACATGAGACAGAGTTAAATTTAAAGGTCGATTCTTTTTATTAGTAAATTAAATATTGAACATGGACAACCAAAATTCTTTAAGGGAAATAGGAGCCTGGTCTTTCGTTATCGGTTTGATTTTAGCCATCTTCGCTGGATTTGCCGGAATAGTAACTTGGGTTCCTGTTACTTTGTTTATCTTAGGGCTGATTGTCGGATTTTTGAATATTGGAAGAAAAGAAACCAGTTCTTTCTTGCTTGCTTTAGCAATATTGCTATTAGTTGGAGTCGGTGGATTGCAGGCGATTGGAATGGCAGGGAGCAGTTTCTCGGAAACAATTCAGGCAATGCTTCAAAACTTCATTTCTTTCCTATCAGCTGCTGGTTTAATAGTGAGTATTAAATCTATTCTAGCGGTTGTGAAGACACCAAGTTTGCCAAAAAAGTCAGACTCACCAAAATAGAGAATTGACAGTCTTGACAAAAAATCAAGACTTGCTAACATAACAGTGCTTCTTTTGACTTGTCGCTTGCGATAGGTCGAGAGAGGCATTTTTGTTTTCAAATCATATTGTGATAAAATAAAGAAACGTTAAATAAAATTTCTCTTTAAAAAGCCAATGTCTCTTTCAAAAAAAAGATCAGCAATTTCTTTAATTGTTTTTATATTATCTTTGCTGGTTTTGCCAGTTTCTTCTTTTGCTGATTTGCCGGATGATCAGAGAAGTTTCTTTGTTGATCCTCAGTACAATATTCAAAGAATGGGAGAAGTGTCAGCAACCCAAAGACAAATCTCAGAAAAAGCCTATTTTTACGTTAGCGATCAATGGTGGAGTGAGTTAACCGAAGAAGATCAGAGGAAAGCTGACCATTATCTAGCTTCTTTGGCGAGAGAATTCGATGATAATATTTATCCGGTTTTAACATCTAGCTATGGAGAAGAATGGAATCCGGGAATTGATAAAGATGATCGAATAACAATCTTGCTTTATCCCATGAAAGAGGGGGTGGGAGGGTATTTTCGATTTGTTGACGAGTATCCTCGTCTTTACAATCCACGTTCTAACGTTCGGGAGATGATCTATGTGAATGTCGATTTTCTTATGGGGCATTATATCAAAAGCTTAGTGGCTCATGAATTCACTCATTTAATTACTTTTAACCAAAAAGAGAAATTAAGGGGAATCTCAGAGGAGACTTGGCTTAATGAGGCAAGGGCTGAATATGCTTCGACTCTGACGGGATATGATAAGATTTACGAAGGGAGTAATTTGCAAAAAAGAACGAAGATTTTTCTTCATAATTCTTCTGATTCTATCGTTGGTTGGACAGATAAAGTAGAAGATTACGGAGGATTGAATCTCTTTACTCAATATTTGACTGAACATTATGGGAAAGAAATTCTTATAGACTCTCTTCAATCAGGGGCATCGGGAATTGCTTCAATAAACCAAGCGCTAATTAAAAATGGATTTAAAGAAGATTTTGCTCAAATTTTTACTGATTGGGGAATTGCAGTTTATATTAATGACTGTTCTTTAGATACAAAATATTGCTATCTCAATCAAGCCCTAAAGGATTTGCACGTTATTCCAGAGACTAACTTTTTGCCTTTACGCAAAAAGAGCCAACTTTCAGCCGATGGGGAAATCGGGAATTGGTCACTAAAATGGATAAGATTCATTGGAGGAGAAGGAGATTTGCGCATAGAATTTATTGGAAGTTCAGAAAATTTATTTAATATTCCTTATGTTATCAAGGATAGGGAAGGGGAATGGGAAATAAAATTTCTCTCTTTAGATGAATATCAAAAAGGAGAACTTCTTATTCCTGGTTTTGGTTCAGAAAAGTATTCAGTCACAATTCTTCCTTCGATTCAAAGCAAAGTTTCTGGATTTAACGGGCAAGAAAATAAATATCCTTTTTCTTGGGAAGCGACAGCCGATCCTCGATTAGAACAGATGAGAATGATAGAAGAGCTTAGGAAGCGGATTCGACTTCTTGAAGAAGAAATTGTTATCTTGAAAGGTAAAATTATTACGGTCTTAATAGAGCAAGAAGGAATAGAAATAGAATCATTCGGAGAGAATCTCTATCTTGGGATAAAAGATAGTGATCAAGTCAGGGCATTACAAATTTTTCTAAAGGTTGAGGGAGGTGATATTTTCCCTAATGGATTAATTACGGGTAATTTCTCAGATTTAACCCAACAGGCGGTTAGTCGATTTCAGGAAAAATATGCCAAAGAAATATTGGAACCTCTAAACCTAAGCAAAGGGACAGGTTATTTTGGTCCACAAACAAGGAAAGAAGTTAATCGATTATTGTTTTCTTCGGAGGAAATTATTGAATCTTCTAATTCTTAAAACATTCAGGGAAGATAATTTCCTTTAACCATGAAACAAAAATTTGATGAGAATAACTGGGAAAGAAATGTTAGTTTAAAAGAACACACCAGTTTCAAGATTGGAGGAAGGGCAAAGTATTTTTGCCAAGTTTATTCTGAGGATGACTTAATAATAAACTTGAGAAAAGCAAAAAGCATGGCTCTTCCTATTTTTATTTTAGGGGGAGGTAGTAATCTATTAATTTCTGATAAAGGATATCCGGGTCTGATTATTCAGATTAAAGCTTCCGAACTTCGCTGGGAAGGAGATGAAGTTTTTGGACAAGCAGGAGCTTCTCTGTCCTTGCTAGTTCATCAAGCAGAACAAAAAGAATATTCTGGATTAGAGTGGGCAGTGAGAATTCCTGGAACAATTGGAGGAGCGATTAGAGGAAACGCTGGATCCTTCGATGGCTCAATGGCGAAATTAGTAAAAGAGGTGATGATTTTAGATCAAGGAAATCTCAAGAAGAAAAAATATCTTCTTAAGGATTGCGAGTTTGATTATAGAGATAGTATTTTTCGGAGAAATCATAATTTAATTGTTCTTTCGATTGTTCTGAAATTAGCGAAAGGAAACGCTAGAGAAATTGCGATTACCACAGAAAAGAATCGACAACTTAAACAGCTCGCTCAACCTCATTATCCTTCAGCAGGAAGTGTTTTTAAAAATCCAACAGAATTATCAGCTGGGAAATTAATCGAAGAGGCGGGGTTAAAAGGCAGAAAAATAGGGCAGGCACAGGTTTCCCTAAAGCATGCTAACTTCATTATAAATTTAGATCAGGCAAAAAGCGAAGATGTTCGAAGGCTAATAATTTTGATTCAAAAAAAAGTTAAAGAAAAGTTTAATGTTATTCTAGAGAAAGAAATTGAATTTTTGTAGACCTTCATTTCAAAAAACCACTTGACAAAAAGAGGCAGATGTTATACCTTGATTATTATGATTTTGGAAGTGGTCAGAGTGGTCGACTGTCCCTGTCAGTAATAAATTTTAATTATCATGGAAGAAGAATTTGGAACAGAAGAAAAAGCAGAAGAAGAAGAAAAAGTAGAAGAAGATAGCACAGAAGAAGATTCAGAAGAAGAAGATTCAGAAGAAGAAGATTCAGAAGATGACGATTCAGAAGATGATGATTCAGAGAAGGAAGGCGAATAATTTCCTTTTTAACTAGTTATCTTTAAAACAGGTCTTGCTTTAAAAAAGCAAGACCTGTTTATTTATAATTGATTAATGGATAAGAAGATGTTATTTTGGAATTAGCTTATTTTTATAAAAATTATGAAATTTACTATTTTTGCTCCTGATTTTAAAATAACTCCAGCGATTCGTAGCTATCTTGAAAAAAAGACAAAGAAATTAGATGATTATTTTTCTCCTTTATCTAAACGATTAGAAAAAGAGGGGAAGAAGAATATCGAAATTGAAGCGCGAATTAAAATAGAAGAAGCGAATATTTATCCTCCAAAAGGAAAGAAGAGAAAACGAACTTCCAAAGAAGGAAAATTCAAAGTAGAAGTTGATCTTTCTCTTTTTGGGCAAGAGATTACAATCAATACTTCCGGCTCTAATTTATATAAAGTAATTGACAAAGCGTACAAGAAATTAAAAAGAGAAGGATGGGAGCATAAATTTCGTCGTTATTCGCTTTTAGTAAAAGGGTCGCGATCGTGGAAGAATATCAAAAATCGTGCTTTTCAAAAACAAGATACTAAAAAATAATCTATGGCATGGCGGAGTCGGATATTTGGTGATCCAAACCAGAAATACCTAAAAGAGATACAACCTTTGATCGAAAAAATTAATGCTTTAGAAGAAAAGCTCAGTGTTTTTTCTGATCAAAAAATAAAAGAAGAATTTGCAACTCTTCGTCCAGCAGCAGAAAAAGGAGCCTTTCAAGAAATTCTCCCGATGGCTTTTGCTTTGGGCCGAGAGGCAGCGAAGCGAACTTTGGGGCAAAGACATTATGATTGTCAATTGCAAGCAGGGATTGCTCTGCATCATGGAAAAGTTATTGAAATGAAAACAGGGGAGGGAAAAACTTTAGCAGCAACATTGCCCATTTCTTTAAATGCCTTAAGCGGGAAAGGAGTTCATGTGGTGACGGTTAATGATTATTTGGCTCGAAGAGATGTTGTTTGGATGGGACAAATTTATAACTTTTTGGGATTAAAGGTTGCAGCAATTAATCATCAGCAATCTTTTCTTTATGATTCAACCTATAGCAAGGATGGCAATCAAGACGATAAAACCAGAGATGAGTTAGGAAGTTTTAAGGTGGTTACAGATTATCTTCGTCCTTGTTCTCGTCGTCAGGCCTATCATGCTGATATTACCTATGGAACTAACAATGAATTTGGTTTTGATTATCTTCGCGACAATATGGTGGTGAGCCAAGAACAAAAAGCACAAAGAGATTTTTCTTATGCTGTTATTGATGAGGTAGATAGCATTTTAATTGACGAAGCAAGAACTCCTTTAATTATTTCTCAACCAGAAACAGGAGGAGGAAAACTTTATCCTCTTTTTGTAAAGCTAGCTGAACGTTTAAAGAGTGGAGGGGATTATAATGTAGATCGCAAAATGCGAACAATCAACTTAATTGAAGAAGGAATAGAAAAAACAGAAAAAAGCCTTGGTATCGAAAATCTATATGATCCCCAGAATGAAAATTATCTTCATCATATTCGTCAAGCGATCAAGGCGAAAGAATTGTTTTTACTAGACGAAGCTTATGTTGTCAAGGATAATCAAATTATGATCGTCGATGAATTCACAGGGCGTTTGTTGCCGGGGAGGCGTTATTCAGAGGGATTGCATCAAGCCATTGAAGCAAAAGAAGGAGTAGAAATTAAACCGGAAGCCAAAACCCTCGCCACAATTACTTTTCAAAATTTATTTCGAATGTATCCAAAATTAGCAGGAATGACTGGAACGGCCCTAAGCGCTGCCGAAGAATTTGATAAAGTTTACAACCTAGATGTTAAGGTTATTCCTACGCATAAGCCGATGGTTAGGAAAAATCTCGCTGACAAAATCTACGGGAAAGAAGAAGTTAAGCTTCGTGCAATCGTAGAAAAGGTTAAAGAGTTACATCAAAAGGGTCAACCGGTTTTAATTGGAACAACTTCGATCGAAAAAAATGAGTATTTAAATGCAATATTAAAGAGAGAAGGGATTCCTATTCAAATTCTTAATGCCAAAAATCACGAACAAGAGGCGCAGATTATTGCCCAGGCGGGACAAAAAGGGAGGGTTACTGTGGCGACAAATATGGCTGGTAGAGGAGTGGATATTGTTTTGGGCGGGAATCCCTCGACAGAAGAAGAACATCAAAAAGTCGTTGATCTGGGTGGTCTTTTCGTTTTAGGCACCGAAAGACATGAAGCTCGGCGAATAGATAATCAATTGCGGGGACGATCAGGGCGGCAAGGAGAACCAGGAGTTTCGCAGTTTTACATTTCTCTCAAGAGTGATGTTTTTCCAGAAGCGAAAAATGTGATCAAACAATTTGGAGGAGAGAGAATGGAAAGTTTAATGGAGAAATTTCATTTTCCAGAGGAGGAAGCAATTGAAAATAAAATGGTTTCGCGGGCTATTGAATCAGCTCAACGAAGAATTGAGGGAATGAATTTTGATATGCGCAAAAGATTATTAGAATATGATGATGTCGTTAATAAGCATCGTCAGGCGATTTATCAGAAAAGAACTAAAATAATGGAAGATTTCAGAGATTCAAAAAAAGGACAAATCGAATTAGAAAAAATTACCCAAAAGGAGATTCTGCGACTTGTTGAATTTCACGCAAAAGGAGAGTTATCTTCAGAATGGAATTTAGAAGAAATTGCCGAAGAAGTAAAAGCCATTTTCTCTATCAATGAAGATGTCAATTTGAATTTAGTTAAATTATCATCTCAAAAAGAAATCGATCGCAAGAAGGGAATGATCGGATATTTAGATGAGATAGGGAATAGGATTTATCAAGAAAAAACGAAGACAATTGGAGAAGAGAAATGGCGAGATGTGAGCAAGCTAGTGTTGTTAAAAATGCTAGATAATCTCTGGGTGCAGCATCTTGATAATATGGATTCTCTTAAACAATCAGTTGGCCTAAGGGCTTATGGGCAAAGAGATCCTTTGGTTGAATATAAAACAGAAGGACATAGAATGTTTCAAAATTTTATGTTAAGATGGGAATCAATTGTTACCAGAACTATTTTTAAAGTAAAATTAAGAACCTAAGCTTCATAATGCTGAGTAAAAAAGTTTTTTCTGTTGTTATCTTAACTGTGCTAATTTATTTTTTAATTAGCGTTATTTTTCCTTTTTCTTGGTCTTTTCCTGGATTACCAGAGAAGGATTTCAAATATGGGCTAGATTTGCAGGGAGGAGCAAGATTGATTTACGAAGCAGACGTTTCAGAAGTTTCTATGCAAGACAAAGATAGTGCCCTAGAAGGGATAAGAGACGTAATTGAGCGAAGAATAAATGCTTTTGGTATTGCTGAACCAAGAGTGTTCACAAAAACAGGAGGAACCAATCCTCGATTGATTGTAGAATTACCCGGAATTAAAAACATAGATGAAGCTTTACAACAAATAGGAGAAACACCGGTTTTAGAATTCAAAGAAAGAACTTCCACAGAAGATTTAGCTCCCGAAGGAGAAGAAGAATTAAATTTTTATAATCAAGCTGCCCAACGAAGAGCAGTAGATGTATTGGAAAAAATAAGAGCAGGAGAAGAAGATTTTGCTACTTTAGCAAAAGAATATTCGGAAGATCCTGGTTCAAAAGAAAAAGGAGGAGATTTGGGATGGTTTCGTCGAGGAGCAATGGTTATTGAATTCGAAGAAGCGGCTTTTGCTCTAGAAGAAGGGGAAATAACAGACAATTTAATTAAAAGTGATTTTGGTTATCATCTTATTCAAAAAACAGGAGAAAGAGAAGAGGGGGAGGAAATAAAAGCAAGTCATATTTTGATTAAGACAAAAATAGCGGAAGAATTTCTTCCTTTATGGAAAACAACAGGGTTAACTGGTCGTTATTTAGATAAAGCTACTGTTGCTTTTGATCAAACAACTGGATCGCCAAAAATAGAACTCAGTTTTAACGAAGAAGGAGCAAAAATATTTGAAGAAATTACTGCTCGTAATATTAAACAGCCATTAGCAATTTTCCTTGACGGGAAAGCGATTGTTGACACCGACGGAGATGGTGAGATTACCGATACTGATTTGTATGCCCCAACCGTTGAAAATAAAATTAGCGGGGGGAAGGCCGTGATCACTGGAGATTTAGATATAACAAAAGCAAAAGAGATAGTTAATCGTTTAAAAAGCGGAGCTTTGCCAGTTCCAATTGAATTGATATCACAGAAAACAATTGGTCCAACCTTGGGAAAAACTTCTTTGGATCAATCTTTGTGGGCGGGATTGATCGGGTTAGCGGCGATGGTTCTTTTCATGTTAATTTTTTATCGCTTTCCTGGTTTCTTGGCTAGTTTAGCTCTAGCGGTTTTCGCCATGATTATCCTTGCTCTTTTTAAATTTATTCCAGTTACTTTAACATTAGCGGGAATTGGAGGAGCAATTCTTTCTATTGGAATGGCTGTTGACGCGAATATTCTTATTTTCGAAAGAATGAAGGAAGAATTAAAAGAGGGGCGAGAGCTAAAACAAGCTATCAATGCCGGGGTTAAACGGGCTTGGCCTTCAATTCGTGATGGAAACATGACAACATTATTAGTTGCTATAATAATGTTTTGGTTCGGGACGAGTTTTATTAAGGGTTTTTCAATTACCTTGTCCTTGGGGGTTTTAGTAAGTGTTTTTTCTGCCTTATGGGTGACTCCAACCTTATTAAGGTTATTTGAGAATACGAGACTGGCAAAAATTAAAAAGTTATGGCAATAAGATGATAAATTTTCTGAAATTTAAAAATATATATTATCTTTTTTCTTTCCTATTGGTGGGAGGTAGTATTATTGGTTTAATTATTTTTGGTTTAAATTGGGGAATTGATTTTCAAGGAGGGGGTGCTTTAACTTTCCAATATCTTGATGGACAACCGACAGCGGAGGCAGCAAGAGAAGCCTTGTCTGAAACTGTTTCGGGAGCAGTTAATGTTCGATTGATTGGAGAAAAAGAAATGACGGTTCAGATTAATAGTCGTAATGTTAGCCAGGAAGATAAAACAGAAATTATTGGCGCATTAGAAGAATTAGGAGAGATCGATAAAGCATCAATTAACTTTGAATCAATTAGCCCAATTATTGGACGAGAATTGAATCAAAAAACAAGAACAGTAGTTATTCTTTCGACGATTATAATTCTTCTTTATATTAGTTTTGCATTTCGTAAAATTGCCCATCCTTTACCTAGTTGGCAATATGGCTTCGCGGCTTTAATAGCTTTATTGCACGATGTTCTTATAGCCTTGGGAGTTTTTGTTGTTATTGGAGAGCTATATGGAATTCAGATCAATATTTCAATTATCACTGCTTTGCTGGTTGTTTTTGGTTATTCGGTTAATGATTCAGTTGTTGTCTTCGATAGGATTAGAGAGAATTTACTTAAAGGAATAGGGAAAGATTATTTTGATACTGTGAATATTAGTCTTAATCAAACCCTGAAACGATCGCTAAATACTTCTTTAACGACCCTATTGGCTCTCTTGTCTATTTTCTTCTTTGGAGGAACTGCTCTTCACTTTTTCGCTTTAGCATTAATTATCGGAATTATTTCTGGAACTTACTCGTCGTTTTTCTTGGCTAGCCCTCTTTTAGCTAGTTGCTATCTTTTGAAAAAACGGAAATAATCTTAGTTTTCTGTTTTAAAAGATAAAAATCATTTGCTTATTTGTCAATTATCGGTAAAATAAATTATCCCATTAATTGGAGATAATATGATTAAGAATAAGAATAATACATCAAAGGAAGAATCGTGGTTCCAATATTATCCTAAAGGAAAGGACGTTTCTCTTGATTATTCTAATCATCCCATATACTACTTCTTTGATGAGATGGCAGAAAAACATCCTCGTCGAACAGCTCTTGATTTTTATGGTTACAAGGTTTCTTATCAAGAATTAAAAAACCTTTCTGATCGTTTGGCGAAAAAACTACAAGATTTAGATATTAAAAAAGGCGACCGGGTCGCCTTTTTACTTCCTAACTGTCCTCAAATTATAATAGGAATTTTAGCAACGATGAAAGCGGGAGCAATCCCAGTGCCTTTAAATCCTCTTTATCCTAGTGAAGAATTATTATATGTTTTGAAAGATTTTTCTCCTCGTTTCGTTATTTCTTTAAAGCGTTTTGCTGGGAAACTAAAAGGAATTGATCAACAATTGAACACACAAATAATTCTTACAAATATTTCTGATTACCTTCCTTCTTATCTCAAATCGCTTTCCTTAATTAAAGAAGCACCCAATTATTTTGCAAGAAAGAGAAATGAGCATAATTTAAATAACTTTCTTTCTTTTGTGAAGTTGATCGAAGATAGCCAATCTTCCGATTATCAAAAAAGAGATGGGGATCTAGAAAAAGACACAGCCTTAATGGTTTATACCAGCGGAACAACAGGGAAACCAAAAGGGGTAATGTTGACTTATTCTAATCTTCTCTCTGTGGTGGCAACTTCGCGAAAATGGACAGAAGGATTAAAAATGGATTCTTTTTTGGGCGTCTTGCCCTTTTTTCATATTTATGGGCTAACAACAGTTTTGTTTTTTGCTCTTTATCAGGGGTCAACGATATATCTTCAACCTCAATTTCATACGAAAAGCGCGCTTGCTGCGATTAAAAAGAATCAAATTCAGGCTTTTGTTGGAGTCCCGGCAATGTATCAGGGGATGCTTCGAACTTGGGAAAACGACAAGAAGAAGTATGATTTAAGCTGCTTAAGGGTTTGTACTAGCGGAGCTTCTTCTATCCCAGAAGAGACTTTTATTAAGATAAAAGAAATGGCCCCACAAGCTGTCCTGCTAGAAGGTTATGGGCTTTCAGAAACTTCGCCGATTATCACAATGGATCCCATTAGAGAGAATTACCAAAAAGCACCTGGATCTCCCGGAATTCCCGTTTTTGATACAGACATTAAGGTCATTAGTTTGGAAGAAAAAGAAAGAAAATTTTTAGATGTTGGGCAAATTGGAGAAATTATAATTAAGGGACCACAAGTTTTTAAAGGATATTGGCAAAAACCAGAAAAAACAAAGGAAGTTTTAAAAGATGGATGGTTTTACACCAAAGACGTGGGGTGGATTAGCGATGACGGAAGAATCTATCTAAAAGGAAGATTAGACGATATGATTAATTCCCGTGGAGAAAAAATTTGGCCAGCGGAAGTGGAGAATATTTTAACTAATCATCCGAAAGTAAAAGAAGTGGCTTTTGTGGGCGTAAATAGCGAATATTATGGACAAACTCTAAAAGCTTTTGTTGTCCTGGAAAAAAATATTAAGTGTACTGCTAAAGAATTAATAAAATATTGTCAAGAAAAACTCATTTATTATAAAATACCTCGAGAGGTTGAATTCGTAGAAAATCTTCCAAAGAACATTATAGGGAAGATAATGCGCTATAAATTAAGAAGCACTCAAAAATAAAATTTTTCGAGAAATGCTATTCTATCTTGATTTTAATTTTTATTGTGCTTTAATAAGTAAGAATAATGGCAAATAATAATTATTTTGAAATTGAAAAGAGCGTTTTTCGATTACTACCTTCCCGAACACAAAAAGTTTTGCGGGAACGTTTTGGATTAGAGAATACCGAAAGAAAAACACTAGAATCAATAGGTACAGACTTTGGGGTTACTCGGGAAAGGATTAGACAAATCGAAGAAGCTGGTTTGGAAAAATTGCGAAAACAAAAATTACCAGAACGA